>Ga0075480_10002238_pt1 | contig 12440 bp, 19 predicted proteins | sample DEB08_DNA_7_FD_81590 | JGI IMG/M metagenome (GOLD analysis project Ga0075480, IMG submission 81590) | Aqueous microbial communities from the Delaware River and Bay under freshwater to marine salinity gradient to study organic matter... | ecosystem: Environmental > Aquatic > Marine > Coastal ... | reverse complement strand
TGGATGAGGTGGACAGGTTGGCAACGCCGAGGCCGCCGAGCACCCGCGGAAGTGCGGTGCTCTTGGCATAGACGCGCAGACCGGGCTTGGAGACGCGGCGCAGTCCGGCGATGGAGCGCTCACGGCTCGGACCGAACTTCAACTCGAGGACGAGATTCTTACCGACCTCGGCTTCCTCGACATGGGAGCCGGAGATGTAGCCCTCTTGCTGGAGGATGTCGGCGATCCCAGCCTTGAGCTTGGAGTACGGCATGGACACCGTGTCGTGGTACGCGGAGTTCGCGTTGCGCAGACGCGTCAGCATGTCTGCGATTGGATCGGTCATCGTCATGGCCATCGGGCCCTTCTCATCGTGGTTTCGCGCGGCTCATCGCCTGCGGACCTTCGATGTCGTGTGGTCTTCTTCGGTTGGGTGGTCGTCGGTGGTGCCGGGGGTTGCGGTCTACCAGCTGCTCTTCGTGACACCGGGGAGCTCCCCAGCGTGGGCCATCTCCCGGAAGCAGATCCGGCATAGACCGAACTTGCGGTAGACCGAGTGGGGTCGGCCGCATCGGGTGCACCGGGTGTAGGCGCGCACGGCGAACTTCGGCTTGCCCTGCTGCTTGTTGATCAGCGCCTTCTTCGCCATATCACTTCTCCTTGAAGGGGAATCCGAGCAGACGCAGCAGCGCCCGCCCCTCGTCATCGTTGTCGGCGGTCGTGACCACGGTGATGTCCATACCGCGGACTCGATCGATCGCGTCCTGATCGATCTCGTGGAACATCGACTGCTCGTTGAGGCCGAAGGTGTAGTTGCCCCGGCTATCGAACTGGCGCGGGGAAAGTCCACGGAAGTCACGGATGCGCGGTAGGGCAATCGAGAGCAGGCGGTCGAGGAACTCCCACATGCGATCCCCGCGCAGTGTCACGTGGGCTCCGATCGGCATTCCCTCACGGAGCTTGAACTGCGCGATGGACTTGCGAGCCCGAGTGACAACCGGCTTCTGGCCGGTGATCTCGGTGAGATCGCGAACGGCCCCCTCGATGAGCTTGGAGTCGCGCGCCGCCTCGCCTACACCCATATTCACGACGACCTTGGTGATGGTCGGCACCTGCATGATGTTGGCGTAGCCGAACTGCTCACGCAGTTCCGGGATGATCTGGTCGCGGTACTTGGTCCGCAAGCGCGGCCCGGTCCGTTCGATGGTCGAATTCGACATCTTCTCTACAGCTCCTTCCCGGTCCGCTTCGAGATCCGGACGTTCCGCACGACCTCGTAGGTTGAGCCATCGGAACGACGCTTCTCGGCCTTCTCCTTGCGGTAGCCAATGCGTGTGGGACGGTCATCCTCCGGATCGATCACCATGACGTTGGAGATGTGGATCGGTGCCTCCATCGTGATGATCCCGCCGGTCTTGGAGCCCCGGGTGTTCTGGCCGACCTTGGCGTGCCGCTTCACGCGGTTCACACCCTCGACGATCACCTTCTCGGTGTCAGGGTAGACATCGATGACCTTGCCGACCATCCCGCGGTCCTTGCCGGTGATGACCTGGACGCGGTCACCCTTCTTCACGAACATCTTGGACATGTCAGAGCACCTCCGGTGCCAGCGAGATGATCTTCATGAACTTCTTCTCACGCAGTTCCCGGCCGACGGGGCCGAAGATGCGGGTGCCACGAGGCTCCCCATCACCCTTGAGGATCACCGCTGCGTTCTCGTCGAAGCGGATATAGGAGCCATCCGCCCGGCGGCGCTCCTTACGGGTGCGCACGACGACGGCCTTCACGACCTCGCCCTTCTTCACACCACCACCGGGGATGGCGTCCTTGACGGTGGCGACGATGACATCACCCACGCCGGCATAGCGACGCCCCGAGCCACCGAGCACCCGGATGCACAGCAATTCCTTGGCTCCGGTGTTGTCGGCGACTCTCAGTCGCGACTCTTGCTGAATCACGTTCTTTGCTCCGATTCCTTGACGGGTCCCGCAGGCCTACTTGGCCTTCTCCAGGATCTCCACGACTCGCCAGCGCTTAGTCGCCGACAACGGACGGGTCTCCATGAGCAGCACGCGGTCCCCGATTCCGCATGCATTGGCCTCGTCGTGAGCGTTCAACTTGCTCGTTCGGCGCACGACCTTGCCGTACAGGGGGTGCTTGAAACGATCCTCGACAGCAACGACGACGGTCTTGTCCATCTTGTCGCTGACGACGTATCCCTCGCGCTCCTTGCGGTTGTTCCGCTCGTCCACGTTCGCGCTCTTCTCCGTCATCTCGCTCATGCCGCACCACCGACGGTCTCGATGGGTGTGATCCCGAGCTCGCGCTCGCGCATCACCGTGTAGATCCGGGCGATGTCCTTGCGCACGGCGCGCAGTCGGCCGTGATTCTCCAGCTGGCCCGTTGCACCCTGAAAGCGAAGGTTGAACAGCTCCTCCTTCGCCTCACGGAGCTTCGTGGTCAGCTCTTCCTCGGACAGGCCGCGGAATTCCTGTGACGATGTGCCGGCAGCCATCAGTCCTCCCTCGTCTCATCGCGACGCACGATGCGGCAGCGCATGGGCAGTTTGTGCATGGCCCGGGTGAGCGCGTCGATCGCGGTGCGCTCGTTGGGGTAGTCCAGCTCGAACATCACCCGACCGGGCTTGACGTTGGCTACCCACCACTCGGGGGAACCCTTGCCAGAACCCATGCGGGTTTCCGCCGGCTTCTTGGTCAGCGGTCGGTCAGGGTAGATGTTGATCCACACCTTGCCACCGCGCCGGATGTGACGGGTGATGGCGATACGGGCGGACTCGATCTGGCGGTTGGTGACATAGGCCGGCTCGAGAGCCTGCAGGCCGTAGGTGCCGAAGGTCACCTCCGTGCCGCCCTTGGCCACACCACTGCGCTTCGGGTGGTGCTGCTTGCGGTGCTTGACCCTGCGGGGAATCAACATGGTGATCAGGCCTCGCTCTCGGTGCTCGGTGCCGGTGCCTCTGTTGCTGCCGGTGCCTCGCTGGGTGCCGCTGCCTCGGCCGCAACGGCGGCGGTCTCCACAGCCTCAGACTCCTCGCGGCGAGAACCCCGACGCGGACGCTCCGGACGCTGACGCTGGCCGAGGCGAGCAGCCGCGGCAGCGGCCTCCCGCTCAGCGCGCGTGGTCGGTGCATCTCCCTTGTAGATCCACACCTTCACGCCGATGCGGCCGAAGGTGGTGCGGGCCTCGTAGAACCCGTAGTCGATGTCGGCGCGCAGCGTGTGCAGCGGAACCCGTCCCTCGCGGTAGAACTCGGTGCGGCTCATCTCCGCACCACCGAGCCGTCCAGAGACCTGGACTCGGATGCCCTTCGCACCAGCCTTCATCGTCGACTGCATCGCCTTGCGCATCGCACGGCGGAAGGACACGCGGCTGGACAGCTGCTCCGCCACACCCTGGGCCACGAGCTGAGCATCGATCTCGGGGTTCTTGACCTCGAGGATGTTCAGCTGAACCTGCTTGCCGGTGAGCTTCTCCAGCTCGCTGCGGATGCGATCCGCCTCCGCGCCACGACGACCGATGACGATGCCCGGTCGGGCCGTGTGGATGTCGACGCGCACACGCTCGCGAGTGCGCTCGATCTCGACCTTCGAGATACCCGCGCGCTCCATGCCCTCGGTGAGCAGCTTGCGGATCGCGACGTCTTCCTTGACGTAGTCGCGATACGACTGCCCGGGCTTGGTGCTGTCAGCGAACCAGCGCGATGAGAAATCGGTGGTGATGCCGAGGCGAAAGCCGTTCGGATTGATTTTCTGACCCATGGATCAGCCCTTCCTCGTGCCAGTCTCGGCCATGTCCTCGGCAGGCTCCACGATCACCGTGATGTGGCTCGTGCGCTTATTGATGCGGTAGGCGCGCCCCTGTGCCCGCGGCTGGAACCTCTTCATGGTGGGACCCTCGTCGACGAAGGCCTTGGTGACGACCAGGCTGCGGGGGTCGAGATTGAGATTGTTCGTCGCGTTGGCGATGGCGCTGTCGAGCACCTTGCCCACGGGCTCGCTGGCCGCCTGTGGTGCGAAACGCAGCACAGCCTGAGCCTCCGCGGCCGGCAGACCCCTGATGAGGTCGACCACCCGGCGCGCCTTCATGGGCGTGACACGGACGAACCGCGCTGATGCCCTGGCTTCCATCGCTCTCCCCTTGCTCTTCGCGTCCTATCGGACGATGCTCTGTGCGTCCATGTCGGACGGTGGTGCTCTTCTCGTTGTCTGCCGGTCGTGCGTGCTGCTTGGTCGTGCTCTGGCTGGTGCGCCTCAATCAGCGGCGCTTGGCCTTGCGGTCCTCCTTGACGTGTCCCTTGAAGGTCCGCGTCGGTGCAAATTCGCCGAGCTTGTGGCCGACCATCTGCTCGGTGATGAACACCGGCACATGCTTGCGGCCGTCGTGCACGGCGATGGTGTGCCCCAGCATCGCGGGCACGATCATCGAACGCCGCGACCAGGTCTTGATGACCTGATTGCTCTTGGCCTCGTTCGCCGCCTCGACCTTCTTCAACAGATGGTCGTCGACGAACGGGCCCTTCTTCAGACTCCTCGGCACGGTCGGCTCTCCTAGCGCTTCTTGCCGGTCTTGCGGCGACGGACGATGAACTTGTCGCTGGCCTTCTTGGCCTTGCGAGTGCGACCCTCGGGCTTTCCAGCCGGGTTGACCGGGTGGCGGCCACCGGAGGTCTTGCCCTCACCACCACCGTGGGGGTGATCCACCGGGTTCATGGCGACACCGCGCACCGTGGGACGACGACCCTTCCAGCGCATGCGGCCGGCCTTGCCCCAGTTGATGTTGCTCTGCTCGGCGTTGCCGACCTCGCCGACCGTCGCGCGCGCGCGCAGGTCGACATTGCGAATCTCACCGGAGGGCATGCGCAACTGGGCGTAGGGGCCATCCTTGGCGACCAACTGCACGCTCGCACCGGCCGAGCGGGCGATTTTCGCCCCTCCCCCGGGGCGCAGTTCTACCGCGTGGATGACGGTGCCGACCGGGATATTGCGCAGCGGCAGGTTGTTGCCCGGCTTGATGTCGGCCGACGGACCGGTCTCGATCCGATCGCCCTGCTTGAGCAGACGCGGAGCGAGGATGTAGCGCTTCTCCCCATCGGCGAAGTGCAGCAGAGCGATGCGCGCTGTGCGGTTCGGGTCGTACTCGATGTGAGCGACCTTGGCCGGCACGCCGTCCTTGTCAGCGCGACGGAAGTCGATCACGCGATAGGCGCGCTTGTGGCCGCCACCCTGATGCCGGGTGGTGATGCGACCGGAGTTATTGCGGCCGCCCTTCTTCGGCAGCGGGCGGAGCAGGGACTTCTCGGGTTCCGAACGGGTCACCTCGACGAAGTCGGCCACGCTCGACCCACGCCGTCCCGGCGTCGTCGGCTTGTACTTGCGGATTGCCATGTCTTCTCGTCCTGTCGTCTCGTCCGGGCCTAGCTGACCGGTCCACCGAAGATGTCGATGCGATCACCCTGGGCGACCGACACGATGGCGCGCTTGGTCGCCGCCCGACGGCCGAAGCCGCGGCGGGTACGCATGCGCTTGCCCTCGCGATTGGCGGTGTTCACGGCGACAACCTTCACGCCGAACACCTCCTCGACTGCGATCTTGATCTGGGTCTTGTTGGCGTGCGGGGCGACGAGGAAGGTGTACTTGTTCTCGTCGAGCAGGCCATAGCTCTTCTCCGAGATGACCGGAGCGAGCAGGATGTCGCGGGGATCGGCGATCTTCATGCCGACACCTCCTCTTCGGTCTCAGCGGCTGCGTCGGCGCTCACGGCCTCCGACTCGGTGGCCACCGCCTTCGCACCGCGACCACGGGTCGGGCCCGAGACGAACTCGCCGAGGGCGGCTTCGGTGAAGACCACGTCGTCGCTCACGAGGACGTCGTAGGTGTTGAGCTGGTCGGGTGCCACGACGTGCACGTTCACCAGGTTGCGCGCACTGAGCCAGGTCACGACATCGTCGCGAGTGGCCACCAGCAGGATGTGGGGACGCTGGGAGACGGCCGCCAGCACGCTGGCTGCAGCCTTCGTCGACGGTGAGTCGCCCTCGACCACAGCGCTGACCACGTGGACGCGATCCTCGCGGGCCCGATCCGATAGCGCACCGCGCAGAGCGGCGGCCTTCATCTTCTTCGGGGTCCGCTGATCGTAACTACGAGGAGTCGGGCCGTGGACCGTTCCGCCACCGGCGAAGTGGGGTGCGCGGATGGAGCCCTGGCGCGCCCGGCCGGTGCCCTTCTGCTTGTAGGGCTTGCGGCCACCACCGCGGATTTCTCCGCGGGTCTTGGTGTCGTGGGTGCCCTGTCGAGCCGCAGCGAGCTGGGCGACGACGACCTGGTGGATGAGGGGCACGTTGACCTGCACGTCGAAGATCTCCGCGGGGAGTTCGACTGAGCCGGACGTGGCCCCGTCAGGCGTGATGATGTTCAGGGTAGTCATGCCGTCACCGCCTCAGCCTTGCTGGTGGAGCGAACGAGAATCAGTCCGCCCTTGGGGCCGGGGACAGCGCCCTTGACGAGGATGAGACCGCGCTCGGCATCGACCGAGTGAACGGTCAGCCCCTGCACCGTCTGGCGCTCGTTGCCCATGCGTCCCGCCATGCGCAGACCTTTGAAGACCCGCGACGGGGTGCTGGCGCCACCGATCGATCCCGGCTTGCGGTGATTGCGGTGCGCACCGTGCGAAGCGCCCACACCGGAGAAGCCATGACGCTTCATGGTGCCGGCGAAGCCCTTGCCCTTCGTGGTACCGGTCACGTCGATGACGTCGCCGGCCGCGAAGGCGTCCGCGCCGATCTCCTGGCCGATGGTGTACTCCGAGGCGTCATCGGTGCGCAGTTCGACGATGTGGCGACGGGGGGTGACCCCAGCCTTGCCGAAGTGACCCGCCTGCGGCTTGGTCACCTTGCGCGGGTCGATGGCTCCGAAGCCGAGCTGCACCGCGGAGTACCCGTCGGAATCCGGCGTGCGCACCTGCGTCACAACGCAGGGGCCCGCCTTGATAACGGTCACGGGGATGACGCGATTGTCGTCATCCCATACCTGGGTCATGCCGAGCTTCTCGCCCAGCACTCCCTTCACTTTCCTACCCATGATCGGTCGCGTCCCTTAGAGCTTGATCTCGATGTCGACACCGGCCGGCAGATCGAGCCGCATGAGCGAATCGACCGTCTTGGGTGTCGGGTCCAGGATGTCGATGAGGCGCTTGTGTGTGCGCATCTCGAAGTGCTCGCGGCTGTCCTTGTACTTGTGCGGCGAGCGAATGACGCAGTAGACGTTCTTCTCCGTCGGCAGCGGAATCGGGCCCGCGACCTGCGCACCTGTCCGAGTCACCGTGTCGACGATCTTGCGCGCCGACGTGTCGATGATCTCGTGGTCATAGGCCTTGAGCCTGATCCGGATCTTCTGTCCTGCCATGGGCTGCTGTCCTTCTCGCTGGTGTTGCTCGCCGGTGGTACTCGATGGTGGTGCGGGTGGTGCTCAGTCGTGCGTGTGGTGACTGCCGCAGTCAGGCCGTGGGTGGGTGTCGAGCGGACACCCACCCACGGACTGGACTACTTGATGATCTTCGTGACGCGACCGGCGCCAACCGTGCGACCACCCTCGCGGATCGCGAAGCGGAGGCCTTCTTCCATGGCGATGGGCTGGATGAGCTCCACGCGCATGTCGGTGTTGTCGCCGGGCATCACCATGTCCTTGCCGTCGGGCAGGTGCACGACGCCGGTGACATCCGTAGTCCGGAAGTAGAACTGCGGACGGTAGTTGTCGAAGAACGGAGTGTGCCGGCCGCCCTCGTCCTTGCTGAGGATGTAGACCGCAGCCTCGAACTCGGTGTGCGGGGTGATCGAGCCGGGCTTGCACACGACCTGGCCGCGCTCCACATCGTCGCGCTTGGTTCCGCGCAGGAGCAGGCCGACATTCTCGCCCGCCTGGCCCTCGTCGAGGAGCTTGCGGAACATTTCGACACCGGTGACTGTCGTGGTGGTCGACTCGGGACGGATGCCGACGATCTCGATCTCCTCATTCACCTTGACGATGCCGCGCTCAATGCGACCGGTGACGACGGTGCCGCGACCGGTGATGGTGAACACGTCCTCGATCGGCATGAGGAACGGAAGATCGATCTCACGCTCAGGGGTGGCGATGTAGGTATCGACCGCGCTCATCAGCTCCATGATCGCGTCGCCCCACTTCTCGTCGCCATTCAGCGCCGGGAAAGCAGCTACGCGCACGACCGGAACGTCGTCGCCGGGGAACTCGTAGCTGCTCAGCAGCTCGCGAACCTCCATCTCGACGAGCTCAAGGAGCTCCTCGTCGTCGACCATGTCGCACTTGTTGAGCGCCACGACGATGGCCGGCACGCCGACCTGACGGGCGAGCAGCACGTGCTCCTTGGTCTGCGGCATCGGGCCGTCGGTGGCGGCAACGACGAGAATCGCACCGTCCATCTGGGCTGCGCCGGTAATCATGTTCTTGATGTAGTCAGCGTGGCCGGGGCAGTCGACGTGTGCGTAGTGACGTGCCTCGGTCTGGTACTCGACGTGTGCGATCGAGATAGTGATGCCGCGCTGCCGCTCCTCAGGCGCCTTATCGATTTCATCGAAGGGCGTGAAGGGGTTCAGTTCCGGCATCTTGTCGTGCAGCACCTTCGAAATCGCTGCGGTCAACGTGGTCTTGCCATGGTCGATGTGACCGATGGTGCCGATGTTGACGTGCGGCTTCGTGCGCTCGAACTTCGCCTTCGCCACTGGAGGTTCCTCCTGGTCCTTGTGTCGCTATTCCGTCCGACTGTCGCGGATCGGGCTGGTCGGTTTCTTGTGTGAGATCCGCGACTTACTCGCCGCGTGCTTTCGCGATGATCTCCGTCGCCACGGCCTGGGGGACCTGGGCGTAGGAGTCGAACTGCATGCTGTAACTCGCCCGGCCCTGGGTCCTGCTGCGCAGGTCTCCCACATAGCCGAACATCTCGGAGAGGGGAACGAGCGCCTTGACGACGCGTGCCCCCATCCGCTCCTCCATGGCCTGGATTTGGCCACGGCGGGAGTTCAGGTCGCCGATGACATCGCCCATGAAGTCCTCGGGCGTGATGACCTCCACGGCCATCATCGGCTCGAGCAGCACCGGGGACGCCTTGCGAGCCGCCTCCTTGAACGCCATCGAACCGGCGATCTTGAAGGCAAGCTCGGAGGAGTCCACGTCGTGGAACTGCCCGTCGAGCAGGGTGACCTTGACGTCGACCATGGGATAGCCGGCGATGACACCGAACTCCATGGCCTCCTGGCAGCCCGCATCGACCGAGGGGATGTATTCCTTCGGGATGCGACCGCCGGTCACCTTGTTGTCGAATTCGTAACCACCCTCGCCATCGGTGATGGGCGCGATGGTGATCTGCACCTTCGCAAACTGCCCGGAACCACCGGTCTGCTTCTTGTGGGTGTAGTCGACCTTCTCAACTGACTTGGTGATGGTCTCGCGGTAGGCCACCTGAGGTTTGCCGACATTGGCCTCGACCTTGAACTCGCGGCGCATGCGGTCGACGAGCACCTCGAGGTGCAACTCGCCCATGCCGGCGATGATGGTCTGGCCGGTCTCCTCGTCGGTGCGTACCTGGAAGGTCGGATCTTCCTCGGCCAAGCGCTGGATTGCGGTCGACAACTTCTCTTGGTCGCTCTTCGTCTTCGGCTCAATCGCAACGTGGATGACCGGTGCGGGGAAGGACATGGACTCCAGCACAACTGGATTCGACGAATCGCAGAGGGTTTCGCCGGTCGTAGTGTCCTTCAGCCCCATGACAGCAACGATGTCGCCGGCGCCCACCGAGGGGATCTCCTCGCGCTTATTCGCGTGCATCCGGTAGACCTTGCCGATGCGCTCTTTGCGGTCCTTAACGCTGTTGAGCACCTGCGAACCGGCCTCCAGCACGCCGGAGTAAACCCGGACGTAGGTGAGTTTGCCGAGGTGGGGGTCGGTGGCGATCTTGAAAGCGAGCGCAGCGAAGGGCTCATCGTCGCTGGGCTTGCGGGTCATGATCTCGTCTTCGTGGTCGGGCTTGTGACCCTGAATTGCGTCGACGTCAAGCGGCGAAGGCAGGAAGTCCACGACCGCATCGAGCATGGGCTGGACACCCTTGTTCTTAAACGCAGTACCGGTGAGGACAGGGGTCAACTTCGCGGCGAGGGTTGCCCGACGGATACCGGCCTTGATCTCCTCGGCGGAGAGTTCCTCACCTTCGAGGTACTTCTCCATGATCTCGTCATCGGCCTCGGAAAGAGTCTCGATGAGAAGCTCGCGGTACTCCGCGGCCTTATCCGCCAGATCGGCCGGAATCTCCTCAATCGTGTAGTCCTCGCCCTTCACCGTCTCGCCACGCCAGGTCAGCGCGCGCATGCCGATCAGATCGACAACACCGATGAAGTCAGCCTCAGCTCCGATGGGCAACTGCAGCACCAGCGGCGTGGCCTGCAGACGCGATGTGATCATGTCCACGCACATGAAGAAGTCAGCACCTGTGCGATCAAGCTTGTTGACGAAGCACATGCGGGGGACGCCGTAGCGATCGGCCTGTCGCCACACCGTCTCCGACTGGGGCTCCACACCCGCGACACCGTCAAACACCGCAACCGCACCATCAAGCACGCGCAGCGACCGCTCCACCTCGACGGTGAAGTCGACGTGGCCGGGGGTGTCGATGATGTTGATGGTGTAGCCCTTCCACTGGCACGTGGTGGCCGCAGAAGTGATGGTGATGCCGCGCTCTTGCTCCTGCTCCATCCAGTCCATCGTCGCGGCGCCTTCGTGCACCTCGCCGATCTTGTAGTTGATGCCGGTGTAGAAGAGGATGCGCTCGGTGGTCGTGGTCTTGCCCGCGTCGATGTGCGCCATGATCCCGATGTTGCGGACCTTGGCGAGGTCGAGGCCGGTTGCCGTGGACACGATCTTGTCTCCGTGCTTCGTGAGTGCCTTGTGGGCAGGGTGTGTGCGGGGTGGGTTACCAGCGGTAGTGCGCGAAAGCCTTGTTGGATTCCGCCATCTTGTGGGTGTCCTCGCGCTTCTTGACGCTGGCGCCAAGACCGTTGGAGGCATCGAGGATCTCGTTCATCAGGCGCTCGGTCATCGTCTTCTCACGACGCTGACGGGAGTAGGCGATCAACCACCGAAGCGCAAGGGTGGTGCTGCGGCCTGCGCGCACCTCGACCGGAACCTGGTAGGTGGCGCCGCCGACACGACGAGAGCGCACCTCGAGGGTGGGCTTGACGTTGTCGAGGGCACGCTTCAACGTGACGACGGGATCGGTTCCGGTCTTCTCGCGGCAGCCCTCGAGGGCGCCGTAGACGATGCTCTCAGCCGTGGAGCGCTTGCCGTCGAGGAGAACCTTGTTGATCAACTGGGTCACCAGCGGAGAGGAGTAGACCGGGTCGATCGTGATCGGGCGCTTGGCCGCGGGTCCCTTGCGAGGCATCAGCCCTTCTCCTTCTTCGCACCGTAGCGGGAGCGGGCCTGCTTGCGACCCTTCACGCCCTGGGTATCCAGCGAGCCGCGGATGACCTTGTAGCGCACGCCCGGGAGATCCTTCACACGACCGCCGCGGACAAGCACAATGGAGTGCTCCTGGAGGTTGTGTCCGACCCCGGGGATGTAGGCGGTGACCTCGATGCCCGAGGACAATCGGACACGGGCGACCTTGCGCAGCGCAGAGTTCGGCTTCTTCGGGGTGGTGGTGTACACGCGCGTACACACCCCGCGGCGCTGGGGGCTTCCCTTCAAGGCCGGCGTCTTGTTCTTCGCGACCTTGTCCTGCCGGCCCTTGCGGACCAGCTGCTGGATCGTGGGCACTACATCTCCTCGCATCAATCCGCGACGCCTCCGTGGAGGCGCCGGGGAATCGTTCGTCGTGGCTCGAGTTCCGGCAGTTCTCAACCGAGATGTCCGATTCGTACCGTTATCTCCCGCACGCGCGGTCGGGCGTGTCGCGCTCTTCGGCGCAGCACGACGACGCAATCTTCTCGTCGGGGATACCGGTGCGACTTCGCACGCACTCGGTGCACTCGGGTGACTCCACCCGGGCACGAGGGATAACAGTACCCGGGCGCTCATCGCCGGTCAAAACGGGGGTCCCCCTCGGCCTGAGGTGGAGTGTGCCCGGCGCGAGGGTCGTCGCCTCCCGCGGAGGGATCAGGCAGCCGAGAAGACTGCTGCGAGGAGGAAGAACACTCCACCGATGATGATGATGGCGGCGTAGAGACCGATGTTGATCCAGGACACGATCCTGGTCGGCAGGATGAAGCCCATCCCCGAAACCCGGCCAGGATTCGCCATGATCTCCTGCTCGGCCTTCTTCGCGAGAACGAGGGCGATGATCGCCGGAATCACCGGGCACAGCACCCACGACACGATCGCCAGCACCAGGCCGACAATCGCGTTCGTCGACACGGGGGGGCTCGGCGGCCTCGGAGGCGC
>Ga0075480_10002235_pt1 | contig 12457 bp, 8 predicted proteins | sample DEB08_DNA_7_FD_81590 | JGI IMG/M metagenome (GOLD analysis project Ga0075480, IMG submission 81590) | Aqueous microbial communities from the Delaware River and Bay under freshwater to marine salinity gradient to study organic matter... | ecosystem: Environmental > Aquatic > Marine > Coastal ... | reverse complement strand
TGGCAATTGAATGTTTTCTGGATTTTCAAAAGTGAAGGTTTCGGTTTCATTATTTTTAGTCAGTTTTACGACTTCCTCATAAAAGGAAAACTCAATCTTACCTTTAGAGCCGATAATCGTACAAAGGTCTTTCGTTTCTTGTTTAGGAGAGGTGAAATTCCAAACTCCTTGAAAAAGGACTCCATTTTTAAACTCTAGTTGGCCATTTACGATATCGGCAACACCAGGGGTTTTGCCTTTCGAAAATCCAAAAAAGTCTACAGGTTCTCCAAAGTAATCTAGCATAAGGTCAATTTGATGAGGTCCGATGTCGTGAAATAGGCCACCGCCAGAAATTTCGGGATTTGTACGCCAGTTCTCGTCAGATTGTGCGATTATATCAGATTCCTCAGGCTGAAATATTTCAATCTTTGCGTACTGAACTTCGCCAATGGCATCTTCTTTTATGAGTTCTTTAACCTTTTTAAAGCAGTTTAGCTCTCTTCTGTAGTGAGCTACACAAAGTTTTGCATTGGCTTTTTTTGCAGCATTGACGATTTCAAAGCATTCAAGAGCGTTCATTGCCATTGGTTTTTCTAAGTAGACGTTTTTGTTGGCTTGGAGGGCTGCCAAGGCATAGTCTTTGTGAGTTGAGGGTGGGGTAGCTATGTATATTGCATTGATTTCAGGGTTGCTGAATATTTCTTCGGCATTTGTGGTCCAGTTCGGAACTCCATGACGATTGGCGTAGTCTTCCGCCTTAGAGGCATTTCGTCTCATTATTATCTCTAATTTAGAGTTGGCAACCTTATTAAAAGCTGGTCCACTCTTAATTTCTGTGACGTCACCAGCGCCGATCATGCCCCACTTAATCAATATTCATTCCTCATTATTAATTGGCATATAAACATACACTCTTCAAAATTCTGAGCAAGTAGTGCTAGAAATTGACGCTTTATTGAAAAAGTTTAAGAATAATGTCATTCTTTGATTTGAACTGGAGTATTAGTTTTATAGTCTGATAATTTAAGTATTATATTATCTTCTGTTTGTGCTTAATTATAGGGTTTTAGAGTAATTTTTTGAGTTTTGTGTATAGTTTAAATTTAATTATAAGGTCACTTGAATTTTAAAATTATGTGCAGTATATACTTTTTAAAGTTTAAGAAAAATATCGTTGGTGTGTCATCGTGAAAAATAAAAGTTTTAAGACAGTTAAAGGTATTCGAGAGGCTCATGTGTGTACAGGTACCATGGAAGGGGACCTGAGGCCTGACTTTCCTTTTAATATCATGTTGGGAGAGCATAAAGAAGACTTTCCAATGCATGGTCATGAGTATTCTGAGCTCAATATAGTGATTGCTGGTTCGGCAATTCATATGACTGATTATGAAAATTATGAAATTGAAGAAGGTGACGTGTTTGTAATTAACGGGGATCACAAACATGGATTTGCCAGCTGTAAGAATTTAAAGATAGCTATAGTCCAATTTTCAACGGAAGAATTGACTGAGCATCTAGAAGATTTGAATCAGTTAATGGGCTACCATGGTTTATTTGATATAGAGCCACGTTCACCAATTGGTATGACTTACAGGCAGCGTTTTCGTCTTCAACCTAAAGAGCTGACAGTCTGTAAAAGCTTATTTAAGCAAATGATTACCGAGTTTGAAGATCAACAATCAGGATATAAGACAGCCATTCGTGGTCTTTTTGTTCAGGTGGTAACTCAACTTAGTCGCTTTTACGAGTCAAATAATCAGAACGAAGATCGCTTTGCAGTTTCCATGGCAACAGTTGTAAGCTACATCTGCCAAAACTTCAGAAGCCCAATTCGCATTGAAGATTTAGCAAAGATTTCAGGCTTGTCAGTGAGTCAATTTCAAAGAAGGTTTAAGCTCATTTACAATACGACTCCTATTAAAATGATTCATCACTTACGAGCAGAAGAAGCTGCTAAGCTATTGCAGAATACGGAGTATGACTTGAATCAGATAGCAGAAGAAGTCGGATATAACGCTGCATCTTTTTTCTCAACTCAATTTAAGCAGTTAAGAGGGATGACACCGAGGGAATTTCGCAAAAAATACGTTAGTGAGAAAGATGTCACAAATTCTAAAATTTCATCAGTGAAGTCATTAATTGTTACCTTTTTACTTTCGTTATTTATGTTGCAGCCAGGTGCGAATACAGCAGAAAAGCCTTCTGAAATAGATCTACTATTTCTTAAAAAAATAAAGCCTCTTCTAGAAGTGAAGTGTTGGGGCTGTCATGGTGAAGCCCCTAAGAAGATTAAGGGTGAGTACATCATGCTTGATCGAGAAAAAATGCTTAAAGGTGGTGAATCAGGAAAACCTGCAGTAGTTCCTGGAGATGCTTCAAAAAGTTACATCATGAGTCTGATCAAAAGAGAGGATGAAGATGATGCCATGCCTCCAAAAGAAGCGGATAAATTGACATCAGCACAAGTTGGCTGGGTTGAAGACTGGATCAATGCTGGAGCTCCTTGGCCAGATGAAAAGGTTTTAGAAAATGATCCAAGCTTCGTTAAAGTTGATGTAAGTGGAGCTTTATCAGATGATTGGGCTAACCGTCGTTATCACCTAACAGATATCTGGGCTTTTCAACCAGTAAAAAAAGTAGATCCACCAGCGAGTAGCTTTAGTCATCCAATTGATAAATTTATTGATGCTAAGCTGAAAAGTAAAAAGCTTAAAATGGCGGGTGCAGCTAAAAAGGAATATATCATCCGACGAGCTTATTTGGATTTGATTGGTTTAGATCCTTCTTTCGAAGATATTCAGGCTTTTCTTATGGATGATTCTCCAAACGCTTTTGAGAAAGTGGTTGATAAACTTTTAGCTAGTAAGCATTATGGTGAACAATCAGCTCAAAATTGGTTAGATGTCGTTCGTTATGCAGATACTGGAGGATATGCCAATGACTGGGAAAGACCGCATGTTTGGCGCTATAGAGATTATGTCATTCGTTCATTTAATCAGGATAAGCCTTATGATCAGTTCATAAAAGAGCAGATTGCAGGTGATGAAATGGATGCTAAAAATCCAGAGTATATTTTAGCAACTGGCTTTCTTAGGACTGGCCCGTGGGAGCATACAAATATGAGTGTCCCAGAAGTAACACGCCAGTTATTCTTAGATGATGTTACTGAGACTGTAGGTAAAACCTTTTTAGCTCAACCTTTGATTTGTGCGAAGTGTCACGATCATAAATTTGATCCAATTCCAACTCAAGACTTTTATCGTATTCAGGCTGTCTTTGCATCAACTCATTTTAAAGATAGACCTCTAGCATTTCAAAAATATGAAAATGTTGGTGATAAAGCAGCGAATGTTAAACTTTCTGATGAAAGGGTTAAACTTTTAGGCGAATCGAAAAAGCTTGTACCTAAAGAAGACTCAGATTCCATTGGACCAGTAATTGGTAAGCAGACTAGGTATTTTAAGCTTGAGAAAGACCGTTATTTACCCAAAGCGTTTTCAGTATCAACAGGGAAACCTTCGCCTGATACTAGAATTCTAACTGGAGGTTCGATTGAGTCACCAGGAGCAAAAGTAACTCCAGGTGTTTTGTCGGCAGTTTATGGGTCAAATGATCAATCCAAGCCTACAGCTTACAATAAAATTCCAGCCAATGTCAAAGGCCGCCGTTTAGCTTTTGCAAACTGGGTGGCTAACGAGAAAAATACTCTAACAGCAAGAGTGATGGTGAATCGCATTTGGCAACAACATTTTGGTAAAGGAATCGTTGCCACTCCAAATAGTTTTGGAAAAATGGGAGCTAAACCTACGCATCCTGAATTGCTTGATTATTTAGCAGACCGATTCGTTCAAAATGGCTGGTCAATTAAGAAGCTTCACAAGTTTATTATGATGTCAAAAGTTTATCAGATGTCTAATGAACATCAGGATATTAAAAATCTAAAAAATGCAGATCCTGACAATAAGTTATTGGCTTATTTTCCAGCTAGAAGACTTCAGGCTGAAGTTATGTACGATTCGCTCCTTAAGAAAACAGGAGAGTTGAATGCTGAAATGGGAGGTCCTGGAGTATTTCCAGAAATTAACTGGGAAGTAGCTCTTCAAAATCGTTTAATTATGGGAACATTGGCTCCTGTATATCAGCCTTCGCCAAAGAAAAAGGATCGAGATCGTCGAAACATTTATGCTTTCGTTAGAAGAGGGATTTCGAATCCACTTTTAGAGGTTTTTAATAAACCAGGTTCAGAGTTGAGTTGTGCAAAAAGAGATGAAACTACGGTTACGCCTCAGGCATTTTCTCTCTTTAATTCTGAGTTTGTTCACAATCGGGCTTTGGCTTTGGCATATGCAATTGCTAAAAGTGAAAAGAGTATTGAAGGTAGAGTCAAAAAGGCCTTTAAGATAGTGTATGGAAGAGTTCCTTCTCAATCGGAGCTGCAAACAGCAAAGGCTCATGTTGAAGAGATGGTTTCTTACCATAAGAAACATAAAATCACCAAGAAAGCTCTTCCGGAATTCTTCGATGCCGAATTTATAGCCGAAAAAACTGGTCGCCCAGTTACTTGGCGTCAATTTTTGAACAATCTAAAAAGCTATGAAAGAGATCTAATGCCTTGGAATGTTGATCCATCCGTTCGTGGGCTTTACGAGCTGTGTTTAGTCTTGGTTAATTCAAATGAATTTCTGTATGTGTATTAGGAGGTGGTACAATGATTAATAGAAGACAATTTTTATCAACTTTTGCAACAGCCGCCGGAGCGATGGCGATTCCATCCGGAAATCTTATGGCTGGACCAATGTCACCAAAGAAAGGTCATCATAAAGCGACTGCTAAAAGATGTATCATGCTTTTTATGGAAGGTGGTCCTTCTCATATAGACACTTTTGACCCAAAGCCAACTCTAGATAAATTTCATCTCAAAGAGTTTGAACGCAATGACAGGTTTAAGTCTGGAATGGAATCAGGCAAAAGATACTACATCAAAAGTCCATTCAAATTTAAGCAACATGGTAAGTCTGGAGCGTGGATGGCTGAGCATTTCAAAGAGCTTGGCAAAGTTGCCGATGATATCTGTTTTTATAGAGGTTGTATGGGTGATTCAGTCAATCATCCAACTGCTTGTTATCATATGAATACAGGGAATCAATTTATTGGAGATCCAGGTGTAGGTGCTTGGGTTACTTATGGCCTTGGCTCAGAGAATCAGGACTTGCCAGGTTTTGTAGTTTTACCGGAGCTTAACTACCCTCAGGGAGGTTCAGCAAATTGGTCAAATGGATATCTTCCAGCTTATTATCAAGGTACTCCGATGAGGCCTGTAGGTTCTCCATTGCTCGATATTTCTCCACCAGACTATGTAACTAAAAATGCTCAGAAGAAAAATCTTGATATGCTAATGAAACTGAATAAAGCTCATCAGCAAAAGCATGTGAACCATGGTGATTTAAAAGCGAGAATGGAGGCTTATCAATTAGCATTTAGAATGCAGGATAAAATTCCAGAAGTCGTAAATTTAAATACCGAACCAGAGCATGTACGTAAGATGTATGGAGTAGGGGAAAAAGGCACTGATGGTTTTGGTCGCAGATGTCTCCTAGCTAGAAAACTTGTAGAGCAAGGAGTTCGCTTTGTAGAAGTTTATGCTTCAGGTTGGGATTCTCATGACTATCTAGAACGAGCTCATAGTTCAAGAATTCAAAGTGTAGATAAACCAATCGCTGGATTATTACAAGACCTTAAACAGCGTGGTCTTTTAGAAGATACACTTGTTTGGTTCTGCGGAGAGTTTGGACGTTCTCCAGATAATGGAGTTCGAGGTGGTGGCAAAAAGGCTGGCCGTGATCATAATAAATTTGCAATGCCAATGTGGTTTGCCGGTGGTGGTGTAAAAGCCGGACACACAATTGGTGCAACAGATGAAATTGGCGGTAAGGCAGTGGAAGTTGTTCGCCCAATCAAAGATGTTCATAAGACAGTTCTTCACTTAATGGGACTTGATGATAATAGGCTAACTTTCTTCCATGGGGGTAGAAATAAGCAGTTATCTCAAATTGGCGCAGATACCATAAAAGAACTTCTTGCCTAGCCCGGAATCGCGGGCAGCTTGCCCGCATTAAAAAAAATAAAAAATAAAAAATTACTAAAATTAAAGGACGTGTATGTATAAGCAGCAGAGAGTCGTTATAACTCTATGAAATATAAGCGATGTGGAAAAAGTGGATTAAAACTCCCAGCAATATCTCTTGGTCTCTGGCATAACTGGGGTGGAAACGACATCTATGAAAATGCAAAAGGCATGACTCATAGAGCCTTTGACCTTGGAATAACTCATTTTGATTTAGCTAATAATTATGGCCCTCCATATGGATCGGCTGAAACGAACTTTGGTCAGATTTTAAAGGAAGGCCTAGGTGTCTATCGAGATGAATTAATTATTTCCAGTAAAGCCGGTTATGATATGTGGCCTGGGCCTTATGGCGAATGGGGCTCAAGAAAATACTTAATAGCCAGTTGTGATCAAAGTTTGAAGCGAATGGGTTTAGATTATGTGGATATTTTTTATTCACACCGCTTTGATCCAGACACTCCACTAGAAGAAACTATGGGGGCTTTGGATCATATAGTTCGTTCAGGTCGCGCTCTTTATGTTGGTATTTCATCGTACGATGCAGAGCAAACAAAAGAAGCTGCTGCGATTTTAAAAGATCTAGGAACACCATGTTTAATCAACCAGCCACGATATTCAATGTTGGATCGTTGGGTTGAAGATGGTCTTCTGGATACTTTAGAGGATGAAGGCATTGGTTGTATAAGTTTTTCTTCTCTCGCTCAAGGACTTTTAACTAACAAGTACCTAAACGGAATTCCTGCAAATTCCAGAGCAGGACGTGATGATGGCTTTTTGCAAAAAGATGAAGTTAATGATGCTGTCATCAACAAAGTTAGAGCTCTTCATGCCATTGCTGAAAGAAGAGGTCAAACTTTAGCTCAAATGGCTGTGGCATGGGTGCTTAGGCAACCAGCTATGACTTCGGTTATTCTTGGAGCAAGTCGAGTTCAGCACATAGAAGACGCTGTTGCTTCTTTAGATAATCTTCAATTCACAGCTGATGAACTGGATGAGATAGAGCTTATTCTCAAGGGATAAAAGAAGGAATATTTCATGATTAAGTATTTACTATCTTTGACAGTGGTGTGCCTTTCTATTACGGCAGAAGTAAAGACGATTCCGGAATCATTTGCAGAAAAAGTATTTGTCGCTGATGCTCAGTGGATCCAGTTAAGTTCGGGTCATGCAGGCTGTGAAGGAGCTCAGTGGATCGTAGAGGATGGTGTTCCAACTCTTTATTATGCCGCTCATCATGACCGCTTAGCCTACAAATGGACTGAGAAAACAGGCCTGAAAGTTTGGCGTTCAGATTCACCAGAAGCAACATCTTTTCGACCTGATGGAAAAGGTGGTTACTTTGTGGTTGAACAAACCACTCGTCAGCTAACTCGCTGGAGCAAGGATGCCAAAGTTGTAGAAGTGTTGGCAGATAAGTTTGAAGGTAAAAGGCTTAATCGGCCAAATGATTGTCGAGTAAAGTCAGATCAGACGATTTGGTTTACGGACCCAGCCTATCTATTTAAACAGCGACCTGAGGACAAAAAAGAACTTCCAGGCCAGTATGTGTTCCGTTATGATCTAAAAACTAAAAAGTTATCAATTGCGACCAAAGGTTTCAAGAATCCTAACGGCATTGCTTTTTCACCTGATGAAAAATTTCTCTATGTTGGTGATTCTGGAACTATTTACCGATGGAAACTAAGTCAAAGTGGAGAACTTGAGGATAAATCAGTTTTTGCAAAAGGCCTGAAAGGTCTGGATGGAATTTCATTTGACCCACAAGGAAGGCTTTGGGTTTGTCTCAAGGATTCAGTTCAAGTCATGACTCAGGAAGGAAAGGTCTTAGGCTCATTGAAAACTCCAGGGAAACCAACTTCTACAGACTTTTCAAAAGAAGCTAAAATGCTGTGCATTACTCTTCGTGATGCAGCTTACCTTTTAAAGCTTAAATAAAATCTACACACAGCAAACGGAGAGTCGCCTTTTTTGGGCGGCTCTTTTTTTATTGCCATTTTTTTAATTCAGACTATACTTGTGCAGTCAATTTAGGAATTCAGAATGACAGCAGAAGAATACATCGAAAATCAATGCTCAGAATTTGAGAAGAAAATTCTAGGAATGGGGTACAGCGAAAAGTTTGAATACACCCCAGCTGGAGCTTCAATGCTTGATGTACTTAAGCTGTCACTTTGGGGACCGGAAGGTCCATCTGAAGAAGAAGTCGGACCATTATCTATTATGTGGGGTTCTGTCTTTACTAAGATCATAGCTGAAACTTATGATTGTCAGTGGACCGTTGATCCTGAATCAAATGTCCCAGTAGTAATAGTCAAATGTGGCAGTCGCGGAATGCAAGTAAAGGCCATCGTTGTTGCTACACAAGCTTTTCGTGAGAATAAACCATTTGGTCCTATGTGGATTGAACTTGAGGACCATTTGGCAAAAAACGGCGCTTCCAAGAAATGAGAATAATAATAGTTGGTGCTGGTCCTTCAGGAAGCAGTGCTGCCTATTTTCTTGCAAAGCAGAATCACGAAGTTTTAATAATTGATCCCAAAGCACCCTGTGAGAAAACTTGTGGTGGTGGCGTTCCTTCGAAATGTTTAAAGTACTTTCCTGAATTTTATCAAGACTTTGAGCTCTCAAAAATTCTTCTTGATTCAATGGTGTTCAGTTTTGAAAATGAAGACTTCTGTGAAATTCCAATGCCAGGTGGTATGGGAATATTTTCTAGAGAAAAGCATGACCAACATATCTTCGAAAAAGCTCTATCAGTCGGTGCGAGCCATAGGGCTTTGACATTCAAGGATTGTTTCCAAGAGGGCGGTTCTTGGAAGGTGAAAACCGATGAAGAAACTCTCGAATGTGATTTTTTAATTGGAGCTGATGGCGCGACTAGTCGAGTTAGAAATAGATTAGCCAAAAAGCTTCCAAGAGAATCTTATTTTAAAGCAGCCGATTACTTAGTTTCAAAAAGTGATTTACCTCTTCATATTGGATTTGATAAAAACTTAAATGGGTATCTATGGGTTTTCCCTAGAAAGGAAAATTGCTCAATTGGCATTGTGGACTTTGATGATGATTCAGTAAAACGCAAAAAGTTTTTAGAAAACTACTTTAAGCGTTTCGGTGTTGAAGAAAGTGAAATTATTAAAAAGCGAAGTGCACTTATCCCTTCCCTTAGAAGTAAGGATTTAAAACAGCATCAAGTTGCAGGTGAAAAATGGGCCTTAGTCGGCGACGCTGCGGCTTTGGCTGAGCCAATCACTGGAGAGGGAATTTACTACGCAATGAGATCAGGAAAGTTTCTGTCTGAATGTATTCAACAGTCCAAAGACTACAATAAGCTTTGGAAAAAAGAATTTAAGCAGATAGTTACAGAAGCTAAAGTTAGTCGTGCTTCTTATAGGCTTTTAAATAATAACTTTATGAAGTTCTTCTTAAGGCGAAGTGCTCTAATGAGGAAAATGACCGGGGATTATTTAGCAGCTTTTGAGAATGGCAATACTCAAAGGCTTAAATTTTTTGCGTCTCTTCCATTAATAGCTATTCAAGCAACTTTCTCTAAGGCTGTTACTTGTAAATAACTTTAATCTCAGAGCCTTCAGGAAGCTTTATGTTAGGGAATTGTTTTTTAGAAACAATTAGTTTTCTGAGAGTCTCAATTTTTAGGACGTCATCAATGCTTTTGAGGTTTGTATTTCTGATATTTAACTCAACTAAAGGCATTTCTGCAATAACCCACTCTTGCCAGATCTCTGTATGAGAAATATTTAAATTGTCGATAGGTAAATTCCTTAGACAGCCGATGTTGGTCATTTTGCGATTATTGGCAATGTTGAGGCTGGTTGTTTCATCATTGTAGGTAAAGTTAAGCTTCCACTTTTTAACTTGAGGGTTGTTGTGCTTAAGCATAAATTTACAGACATCTATATGATCCTGAAGAGATGTATATTTTTCAGCTTCATATCTGAATAGCTTGTAGATCTCAGGCTTGTCACGGAATTGCTGCAAGATAGGAATAAAATCTTTACTTCTGAGAAGTGACTCATCAGGTTTTAGAGGCGCATATTGCTCCGCAATGACTATCATTTTATCGTAAGGTTTTCTTTTCTGAAATTTGCCTGAAAGTTTAAAGGCTGCAAGAGCCTGATTGAACTCCTGGCGATAGAAGTGGGTCATTCCTTTCATAGCGTAGGCAAAAAGGTTTTTCGAGTCACGGTCTATGGCGCGGTCTGCAAGCTTAAGCGCCTTTTTGTATTCGAATGAGTTAAGTGCTTGTTTGGACATATAAACAAGTCTAGGAGATGCTTCGCGACCTAAAATTTCAGTTTGCTTTTTCTCTTCTTCGTAAAGAGCTAGAGCCTCTGTTGCTCTCTTTTCATTTTCTTTAATTTTGTAGACTGCAAAAATTGATGAAAAGAAAATGATAACTAGTAGGAGACTAACAGCTTTGTGCCTCTTGAGAAGAAGCCAAAGAGATTTAGCAAAGCCTGCATTTTCTGCATCTGTAGCAAAACCTCCCATCCATTTGTAAATTTCCTGGCGTAGTTCAGCGACTGATTGGTAGCGATCTTTTTGATTAAGCCTTAGGGCTTTCATAGCAACAGCTTCAAGGCTCAAGGAAACTTCTCTACTTGCCGATGCAGTTTGAGAAGGAGGAAGAACTTTTCCCTCTACAGTTTCATCAAGAGTTTTCTGAACATCTTTATGGTCAATTGGAGGTCTTAAGGCAAGTAGACTATAAAGAATGCCGCCGAGTGCATAAACGTCGGTTCTTTTATCTTTGTCTCCAAGTTTAAACTCAATTTGTTCTGGAGCCATAAATCCAGGAGTTCCTTTAATAACACCATCAAGAGTTATGTCGTTATATAAGCAAGGGTCTAGATCTATATCTGCTGGTTCTTCGTCTGGAGAATCGATAACCTTTGCAAGCCCCCAATCGCAGACCAAAACTTCTCCAAAGTCACCTACACGAATATTTTCAGGTTTTAAATCTAAGTGGAGAATACCTTTTGAGTGAGCATAGGCTGTCGCATCACAAATTTTTAAAAAGATGTTCATTAAATCCTGAGTGGATAGGTCGCTTTTGGTTTCGCTTGAGCTTAATTCTTTGAGTATTTTAGAGAGACTTTGGCCTCCAACCAACTTCATAGTAAAGAAAGGGTTTCCTTCTTCTGTTATGCCAATGTCGTAAACAGGAATTATATTTGGATGCTCAAGGGCTGCTGTGAGTCGAGCTTCTCTTAAAAAGCGTTCTACTTTTTGGGTGTTTTCAGGATCATGAAGTTGAGCCATCGCCACAGGTCGGCCCGTTAGAGCGTCAGTGATTTTGAGGATTTTTTTCATGCCACCTTGGTTAATGAGAACGCCTTGTTCATAACGTTCTTCATTGGCGACGATGTCATCAAAAATAGGTTGTGGAGTTTCAGTATCTTCAGCAGCAAGATTGAAGTATTGATGTAGAGTCGGGTTTAGAGTTTCAAAAACAGCTTCAGATTCTTGTTCTCTTGTAACCATAAGAGGCTCCAATTATCCCAATTCGATATTGAGACGACGAATTTCTTCGCAAAGTTTAGCTGTGACTCTTTTCTTATATACAGAGACAGTATTTGGAGGGATATCCATTTCAACAGCTATTGTTTTCGGAGTGCCGCCTTCGCTTAATTTTAAGAAAACTTCAATAACTTTATCGGAGAACTTTCCGCGAATGTTATTTAAAGCCATGTTGGCAATGTATGTTTCCCATTCTTTTTCAGCTATTTCAATCATATCTGGCATCGTTACTTTGTCGATAGGATTGTAGCTTTCATCGGCACTAGCTTGTTCGATTTTTTGGCTTTGCCTTTTTTGATAGCGGTAAAAATCTTTAACACAGTTACCCGTAACCTGACAAAGCCAGCCTCTAAATCTTTTGCGGCTGTCGTATTCAAAGCCCGGAAGGGTATTCCAAACTTTTACTAAGACTTTTTGGACGATTTCTTCTGAGTCGTGATGATTTAAATTCATTCTTCTACAGATGATGTAGATGAAGTGTTTGTAGTAATATACAAAATCTTCCCAAGACTTATCATCGTGTTGATTGCGGATGCGTTCGAGAAGAGTCTCTCGCGTATTATACTGTTCCTGTTCTGCACTCATGCCCATAAAATAGCCAGATATTTCCTGAAATTCAACGAGTAGATCAATATTAGCTTAAGTTGAGTCAGAAAGATTTTCTGTTATTTTATATGAAATACGCCTAAAACATTCAGTATTAAGAGGCTTTGCATGTCTTTTATTTAATCTTTACGAAGATAAAACTTCTTAGAAATTTTAAACTTAGCTTGCTGGAGAGCTTTGGTCGAATAATATACGGGCATGGCT
>Ga0075480_10002229_pt1 | contig 12467 bp, 14 predicted proteins | sample DEB08_DNA_7_FD_81590 | JGI IMG/M metagenome (GOLD analysis project Ga0075480, IMG submission 81590) | Aqueous microbial communities from the Delaware River and Bay under freshwater to marine salinity gradient to study organic matter... | ecosystem: Environmental > Aquatic > Marine > Coastal ... | reverse complement strand
GAAGAAGGAGAGACCTAAAACATCATTCAAATCCAAAGAATCAACATGGACCCAAAAATTTAATAAAAAGTATGGTTCTGAATTAGATAAGATGAAAGGTGGTAGAAGTAAACGTAATATAGCCAAAATAACTGGTATACCGTTTAAAGCTATTGATGAAGTATTTAAAAAAGGAGAGGGGGCATATTATTCAGCTGGTTCAAGACCAAATCAAACACCCCAAAGCTGGGCTTATGCTCGTGTCTATAGTTATATATTAGGTGGTAATGCTCGTAAGGTTGATGCTGAAATTACAAAAAAATATAATGTGAAATTCCCAAAGTAAGTAGGAAATAAATTGATATATCTTTACACCAATTAGATTGTTCTAATTTTTCAACTTTATTATATAGGTCTTCATTATCAAGTATAACCTCGTTATAATGTTTATTATCTAATTTAAGCTGTTCTACGATATGGGTTAAATCTTCAATAATGGATACAAAGATTTTAGAATTTGCTGTATCTGTTTTCATTTACATTAACATAGATAATAAAATTTTAAATATAAACGTGTCAGAACTTTTATATTACTTAAAGAAAATGAAGGTAGTAATCAAGCCATCTAAATTAAAATCAAAAAAGTACACAGCTATATTTACAGATGATAAAGGTAAGAAGGTAAAGACTACTCATTTTGGAGCAAAGGGTATGAGTGATTATACAAAACATAGGGACGATAAACGTAAGAAAAGATATTTAGATAGACATAAAGCTAATGAAAATTGGAATGATTACATGTCGGCTGGTTCATTAAGTAGATGGATACTATGGAACAAGCCAACAATAAAGGCATCAATAGAAGATTATAAAAGAAGATTTAAATTGAAATAATTATTGATTGATTTGATTGATTTGTAGAAAGTTATGGATATTACATTTCATAGATAATGTATCGGGGTCAGTAGAGTTTCGTTGTGAATCATAGACAAATCCTAATCTATCATAGTACCTTACAAGGTTATCAAGACCGGGATTATCAATACGTCCTTCATTTTCATCACTTATATCACAAGCTATTAGTGTAATATAGGTAGTCTTATCAATAAAATTTTGATTGAGTAATTCAGTAAGTATATTGACTAATACTTCAACAATATAGCCACTCTCTTCAAATGAGAGCCAGCGTGATAATTTTATAGTATTGTCGTGGTTATATAGATGTAAAGTCATAGTGATTTCAGCTTCTCCTGTGTATTCAAGTCGGTTCCCGTCCAAAGTAAAATCACCGTCTAAAAATTGTATCGTTTTCATTTCTATTCCTTATGAATAGATATCTCGTCAAATCTTTAAGTATCTTTTTTTCTACACCCTTTATTTTTTAAAATTTCATTTGGTTTATTATATTGATTAAGTTATAAAATGTCAGGAAGCTATTGGAATGTAGGAACAAAGAGTTCAGTTAATCAGACTGATATTGAAATCCGTGCCGAAGGTGGTGAGAGTTTTGGTGAAAACCAAACCTTCGGAGTTTTCATTCCTCCAAGTGTTAAATTGTTTGATGGTGCTTCAAGTACACTAAATTTTGATGTATTGATTGATTATGATACGAGTGGAGATGCTCTCCCGACTAAATGGTGTTTAGATAGTCTTACCGGGGCAAATTCTCTTTTCCAAAAATGTACCATCTATGCAGGAAACAGAACTACAACTTTGGAAACTTTGGACCACTATAATTCATGGGTATCTGTAAAATATTCCTATGATACAAATGATAGTATTCGTTCTAAACGTGCTTTGACTGAAGGTTGTGGTGAATGGACCCCAGCCTCACGTGGTACCCTTGGAACTTCCAAATCTATTCAGAATAACGTCTTATATTCCCCTTATATGGAACAAGCTAATAGACGTGATAATCCTACTGATACAATTAATACAGCCCAGCCATTTATCAAGGCTTCTGTATCTCTTAAAATTCATGCTGGTTTGTTTGCCGGTAATGATAAGGCAGTTCCTAATCTTGTAATGGGTGGTTGTTATATTGAATTCACCTGTGAAGAAAATAGGAAGGTATTCCGTGTCCTTGATTCAACTACTCCTCATCGTCGTTGTGCTTTGGGTCCGGTATTCGGTTCTGTTGCCGGTGATGGTGCTGATGGTTTAGCTAATGGAACTACAATCGGTAGTTTCCACACACTCAAAGCAAATAATCAATCGGATCCCCAGCATTCACCCTTCCAAGTTGGAGAAGAAATTGTACTCCGTAGTTTAGCAGATGGGACTGAAGTTAATTTTGATAGCCCAGCGATTATTGCTACAATAGAAAGTGGAACGGCTGATGAACCGATTAAATATACGTTTACCGATAATACACTTGATCCATCGGGAGCCGTTCCTGTTGGAACTGATGGAGCACCCGGTTTTGTAATGATGTCTAAACGTGATGATAGTTCGGCACCTACATACACTATTTCTAATATTCGTATGGTTGTTCGTCAGCTTGGAGTTCCAGCTGAAACAGAAAAGAAGATGATGACTATGATGAAAAATGGTGGTGTAATGATGTATGATATTCCATCGGTGGCTTGTGTTCTTGAAAGCACGGCTAAAACCAGTTTAGTATCTACTCTACAAATTCCAATAGAACATGCTAAATGTCGTTCGGTTGTTTGTCAACCAACAGATAACGAACAAGTTTATACACTCAAGGAGAATGCTGATTCTTCGGCAACATATAAGTACACCAGCCTTGAAACCAATTATTCTGTTGGAGCCGGTCAAACGGAAGGATTATCCAATTATAGTGATAGGTCAGGTCTATCCGGTATTGGTGATAAATTAGATAATTACAATTTCGTAATAGATCATGAAATAGTACCGTCTCGTCGTGTATCAACTGATAAGGCATCGTCTCTTGATAAGGGTTTGAATTCAGACTGGGCTATTGAAACAGAAAAGGCTATTAATCAATCTCACGATTGCATCTGTCGGTCTATGCTTGGTTTCAAAGAAAATTTTGTTATTGGTAGAGCATTAACACTTGACCCATCTACTATTTATGATGGACGTGGAAAAGATTTCAGATTAGTAATTAGATATGGAACAGGTCAAACAAAGAATAAGCTATGGAAGATTTTTATTTCACATATCAAGACTTTACAGATAAAGGGAGATAGTATTATTGTAGAGCAGTAAGAATGATTGTAAGTAGAACTGAAACGTTTTTAATTGATTGCTTACATTTATGTATGGGGTGTCTATACATTTATGGTTGGATAAGATGGTATTTTTGGCTTGAATAATGGATTATATATAATCCTCCCTCCCGATGGATTATATGTAATCCAGTCAGCCAGTAATTTTGGATTATATATAATCCACTTTTGAAAATTTAGATTTAAGAAAATAAATCTATGTTTATATAAAATGAAGGTAGAAAATCTAAATGAAACTCTCCAAAAGTCAAGGCCGAATGCTAAACAGTCTACGATAAAGATGTATGAAGCAAACCTAACAAAATTGAAAAAGATGTTTGATACTGATAATTATGAATTCTTAAAGAATGTTGATAAAGTGATGGAAAAGTTGGAAGGTAAACATTTTACAACAATTAAGAATTATGTTAATTCAATTGTAATATTATTATTAGCTTTGAATAGTGATGGTAAGTATGATAAGTTATTAGAGAAGTATGATGATGAACGTTTGAAGCTTACTCAAATGTACGAAGATGCTAATGCTACAAATAAGATATCTGAAAAACAAAAGGTAAATTTTGCTCCATTTGAAGAAGTAGTTGAGATGACGAATAAGATGGCTAATGAATTAAAGGGTTGGAAAAAGAAAGAATTATCAGCTAAAGAAAAAACATTATTACAAGTCTATTTAGTTTACATGATTCACTTACAACTACCTATGAGAAATGAGTTGGCTGGTATGGAAGCTATAACAAAACGTAAATATAATTCTATGAGTGATAAAGAAAAGGAGAGTGGTAATTGGTTAGTCATGGAAAAGAATAAAATGTTTATGTCGTTAAATGAATATAAAACACAAAAGACTTATAAGGAGATTACGTTTCCTGTTCCAAAGGATTTAGAAAAATTACTCCGAGCTTATATCCGTAAATATGGTATGGGTGTATTATTGCAAACATCAACAGGTAAAACGATAACAAGAAATCAACTATCTCAATTATTATTGAAATTTAGTCAAAAGTATATAGGAAAGAAAGTATCAACAACTATGTTAAGAAAGATTGTATTAAGTCATAAGTTTTCAGAAGTGAATGAGGAGAAAAAGAAGATGGCTAATATAATGGCTCATTCAACAGATATAGCTGATAAAGTTTATGTTAAGGAAGCATAGGTAATTTAGATAAATCATAATCTTCTTTTTTTACTTTGATAGGTACACGAACATTAACACATTCCGGATTATTAAGTATATGTAAAGTTTCTCTTATTTCTAATTCTCTTTTATTATGACAAGGATATTCTTCAATAATACCCACTTCATAATTTTCATTAAACAAAACTTCAAATGAAGATCTATAACATCTATATTTTTTATTAAGTCCAAGATATCCTTTCATATCGGTTATATGTTTACTTATTCTTGTATTGAGTGGTTCTATACTTGAACCGATATACAGGCCGTTAGTTGTTTTACACCGGATACAATAAATTATACCATTTTGGAATTTATTCATTATAATTTAGCAAATATTTAAATTCTCCGATTTTTCCGTAAAAATAAAATATATTATAAGTTAAAATGAGCCACGATAAAGATGATATCATGTTATTTGTAGACGAACACTTTGATTCAGTTATAGATAAGAACACGTATGAGTTTGTAAAAGAATTATATGAATATGTATCATTCCTATATGATGGTACTGTAGATACTGATTTAATAACAAGTGAGAGTAGTGAAGAAGAGGAAGATATAGGAGACCAAGAGAAAATTAAAGTAAAACAAGACGAGGAAGGGTTTTATTCAATAGCTTAACTAATAAATCTAACATTATTACGATAATAACCATATAAATACGGTAAATTACTACTTTTAATCTAACTTTATTACTGAAAAGCACTTAAAAGAGTAATAAATCACGTGATTTATTATTATTTAAGTAGTTTTTTTATAATAATTGTAGATTTATCTGTATTTAAAGACTTAAATTGATAATAATTCAAGATTAAAAATGGTTAAAATAAGCAGTTCTAAACATAGATACATATATTTTAATAAGAATGCTGGTACAAACTGTAAAGCATGGGGCTATGCTCGGCAATTCAGTAGTAAAAATAAAGTATGGATAAATAAATACTTCTATACAAAGACAGAAGCATTATGTTTTAAATTTATAATGAATCTACGAGTTAAAGCAGGTCATACATTTATTAAAGTTAAAAGAAATACTTGGTATGAATAATTTATTTAAATAAATCAGTAATATCAACTCTTTTAAATAATATTTTATCTTTGGGGATTTTCCCCTCCCCATATCCTCTTATTAGACGAGCATTACTATTCCCAGGTTTATTTAACATTCTTTTATAAGAAGCAACCAGTCTTGATTTATCGGCAGATGGTACTGCCGTAACATCTACTTCAGCCATATATTTAGCAAGAGTTAAAATTGATTTATTATATAGTTTTTTCATTAAAACCTTATCGTCATTTTTATATGCTTCTCTCAATTTAGGGTTCAATACTTCTCTCCATACTTTTATTATTTCGTCTTTGTCTGTCTTTGATTCAGCCTTCTTTGGTTCAGCTTTCTTTTCGGCATCAGCTTTAGATTTATCGTTTAATGATTTAACTAATCTAATTATTCTATCTGTTTTAATACTATCTAATATTTTCTTGAAAGCCATGTTTTTAGATTGTTCGTCATACGTTCCATCTAATCTTTCTAATTTATCAATAGTTCCGTTGTATTGTTTTGCTGTTTTAATCTTTAATGTTTCCGGTGCTCTTGGATTGACGGCTCTTACTGGATTAGGAAGAATAACAACTCCGTCCTTTATAAACCCTTTTGTAGCTGGTGGTGGTACATCTTTTTTAGGAGCTGGTTTAATTTTTTCCTGTTTTTGTCTTGTGATAACATATCTCAAACGAGGAAGTAAATCCTTGAAATCGGCATTTCTTTTTTCAGCATCAGTCCTAAATTGTTTATATATATTTGGACCTAAAAGATTTTTGTTTTGATCTAATAATTTTAAAAAGTCTGTTTTTAGTTTTGGATCAGGTTTAGGTTTAGGTTTATCAGTAGACGTTTGAGTTGATGTTGTAGTGGTTTTCTTTTTTACCGGTGCCTTCTTTTTCTGTCGGGCTTTCTCTTCTTCTACAGCTTTCTTACGTATTACCCGAGCCTTTTTCTTTTCGGCTTGTTCCTTCATCTGTTTTCGTTCCATGGTTTTCTGTTTTTGTAAAGCCGTTTTAGGTTTTGGTTTATTTATCTCTTTGGCTTGTTGTATACTTAATTGTTTTTGTGCTTGAGCTGATTGAATTAATTTTTGATTTTTATGATCTACTCTAAATCCTTTACTTGATAATAATTTAATAATATCGTCTCTTGATGAACCAGTTGGAATAGTTATTTTAGAAGCTTTATTATGTGCTCGTATCAAAGCCCTTATTTCTGCTGTTGTTAATTCACCTTTCAATTTTCCAGTTTTGTACGGCATCTTTATATGTTTATAAACATAAAATTATTATCTATGTAAATATTAAAAAAATGCTGATACATAAATCTCATTCCAAATCTGAATTAGTAAGAATTATCAACTCATTCAATATTGATATACATAATCCTAAACAATATAGAAAAATAGACTTATCAGCTATATTGGTGGATAAAATAAAAACCATGGATAGTATAATACCGAACGAAGACTATCCTTTTTTAAATATAATTGAATTGAAACATCATTTAATTCAAATCAATCCAAAAAAAAGATTAACTATTAAACAGAAAAACGATATTGTTATGATTACCAAGAAAATTAAACAATATTGTAGAAACAATTATAATTTAGAAATTTCCCAATATAATTGTATAAATGAATTAGAAAATGATATTGAGTATATAAGTCAATATGGAGAAATACCTTCTGTTAGAATGGCTATACGTGAATTGAATCAAAATCCTCAAAAAACAAAACAATATACAGTTTATATACCCCCTATTATAAAACGGGAATTAGATAGAAAAGATAAATTAAAATATAAAGTTTCATTACCTATCAAGGTACAGAAAGGATTATTTATAATCCAATTCAAGTGAGGATTATATATAATCCGGCTATTCTTGTGGATTATATATAATCCACTATTTCTTCTTTAATTTTGCTTCCATTCTACCTATTACATTATAATTCTCTAAATTATCTTGTTTTGTTATCTTGTAGATTACAGAGCTTCCCTCGTCCAATAAACTCAATTTGCCGTCCGGGTCTGTAATGGCTGTTGTTATTGATGAAAACTTTGTAGGATTTGTTATTGTAAATGTTTCACTTCCTTCTAATTGGACGAAATCTTTTTCAGCATTTATACGATTTACACTTGCTATGATTGGGTACACTAACCCTGAATTTAATCCACCTATATATCTATCCTGACTTAATATATCAGTCCTAATAGTCATGTATGGTTTCAATACAACACGAGGTAAATTAACTGCTTTGAGTTTTATACTCGTAGTAGATTCACTAATAGATGGAAAATATTGAACGTCTGAAAAAATTGTATCAGCTTCACCAGCCATATATGATTTATAAAACCAATCATTAGCTATAACCGAATACGATGTTTCCGTTGTATATCTTATAGCACCATAAGGAGTTAAATTATATTGTTCGGTATCTGTATTCACTACATTAGCATTTGTAGTTGGATTATATATTGAACGTACATTTCCAAATTTAACTCTTGCTGATGCTCCGTTTTCTGTTTCTATTATTTCTTTTGGATTAAATTGGTCGTAGCTAAAACCCAATATTCCTAATAATGAACTGTTCCATACTTCATTTTGAGACTTACTATATATTTGTTTATCTACGTTAGCTGTTTTACCAAAATTAATGTTTACACCCATTTTAGCATCAAAAATAACAAACTTTTCCATATTAGAATTAGCCTGGGGATACTCTAATCCGTCTGTATCATTATAATTAATAGCATCATTTAAAAGATGAGGACACATATCCGGGTTCCAACTATTACCTAATAATCGTTTATTAATTTTATAAACTTCTTGTCCGGCATTTTGGGCTAATGGTAATGTTTTATTTCCATCTAATCTCAAAGCGTCCCATGTGTTCTGTATACGTTCTGGTGAATGTAAATATTCAAAGAAAAATTTATTATCTGTTGTATCATATTTACAAGCTATATTATTAGCTCCCATATAAGACAATCTAATTGTTCTATTTATTTTATATCTTTCTGTTGCAGTTGGACCGCTACTGGGTACACGATTAGTTATAGTTCCTAATTGTTGGTCGTATCTTACATTATGATCCGGTTCAAATGTAGGTGATTCTTCACTCATACCTGTATCTTTCAATAAACATATATTACCAAATGAATTAAAATGATAATCCCAACCAATCATACAAGCTTCTTGAAATATATCGCCTGGTTGGTCTTCCTCTACTCCACCGGCTAATGTATATCCCCCACGTATATCAAAAGCTTCTTTACGTATACCATTTAGAAATTCCGGGTGAATTGTAATATATTCACGTTCTACATCAGCATATCGGGTAAATTTTGATTTACTGGCGAACCCATAACATAAATCATTTGTATCTTCCCCTGATGTTAATTTATCTTTATTTTCCTTTTGATAATAAAAGAACACAGGCATCGTCATATGAGTTCTATTGAAATATACTATTTCACCACTCGGCAAAGTAGCTTGGTAAGTCCATGCTGTATATCCATCATCACCTAAATCTGTAAAATTTCCAGCAAGAGAGTTATTATATCTATTTATATGTAAGAAACGTGAATTATCTATTGTAGCTTGGGCTGATGTACCAAAATCAGTTTTGATATTTACACTTTCATCTAAATATCTATTTGTGTATACTTCATTAGCTCCGTATGAATTATCACGTCCCTTGAATAAATCAGGATATTTACCCTGGGCGTCAAATAGGTCCTTTAATCGTTTTAAATTTGTAGAATTCCATATCCAAGAGGTAATTATTTTATCGGTTCTATTATTATCTAATCCATCAGTAGACCTATTTATCCTATTTAAAATAACATTAACTCCACCTTTACCAGTTAAATCTATATCATCTTCTTCATTACTACCATCTACTCTTGGGTCATAGACTAATCCTTTACGTGAATTACACTTCCTTCCAGTTATAAATATTTCAGGACGTTTTACATATATATTATGAAAACTTCTCCACCAGGCAAAAGCTTTACTTCCACGATTATTTAAAGAGGCATGGCCGTCAGGAGCAAAATAATTCTGAAAGTTATCTCGGCATAAATCAATATAATTAGATGATAATACAGGTTTGTATGTTGGTGTTTCAACTGATAAACCGGTTTCAAATGTAAATAATCCGGATTGTCTTTCTTCAGGTATTATACTATTTTTATTAGTCATTACTCCCATATATCTTGTTGGTTCATCTGACGATTGAGCCTGTAATTGTTGAGTAATTTGTCCGGCAATTGATTCAGGACTATTAAATCCTTTTTCAATTGATATTTTTACTAAATCTATTTTCTTGACATATCTCCATTCTGCCGGCTGTTGGTTTGGATATCGTGTATATCCTGCCGGCCATTCAGCCGGTCTATTACCAGCTAACTCAAACCAGGTTTTACTACTCCATTTATAGGATTGAGGAGTACCACCACTTTCATAATTAAATGTATAACTTGGTTCAAATGTATCAAGTGTATCAGTAGGATCGGCTTCGTTAATTTGGCTCCATGTTGTAAAATCAAACTCTCTTTCAAACAAGGTAAATTTAGAATTATCATTTCTCGGTTTCATAATCCACCAATTAAATCCGAAGGCTGGGCCAGCTGTTAATTGGGGATATTCACCTCTACATTCCCAATCATTAGTATTAAAGATAGGTACAATACCACGTGATACTTTATCTCCGGTTGTAGCATTTCTATTATGAGGAGTTAATAAAGGTAAACCTGAAAAATTACCGAAGGAAGTTCCAGTATAACTTCCACCATTATAATCCCATTCAATATCAGTCATATTCCAATATTCCTTGGTTGAATAACTTTCTAATAATAATCCGGTTCTACCAGTTGTATCACGTTCTCTATGATAAGCACGAGGCATCATGATAGTTTCTTCACCATTAGCCGTTTTATAGTAGCTAACTTCTAAATGAGCTTCATTATCTCTCAATAGTGTATCAACATCTTTATTTTGAATATACCGGAAACCTAAATTTCCTTGAATAATATTTTCATCTGTAGGTTTAAAATTAGGTGTAGAATAATCAAGACTACTCGGTAATTGAGTATATACGTATACATCAGGACTAACACTTTGAGTTTCTGTTAATTGAACGTTAACTCCAAGTGATTCTCCTCTAAATTCAATAGAATTAGGGTCAGCACAACCCCTTTGATTTATAAAGGCTGATTGAAGTTCAACAGTATCTCCAACATTTAATTCTATTGTTTTACCTAACCTATTCGTCCATATAGAATAATTACTATCATCATTACTTTCAGCTTGATTAGATTGTGTCCGATTACAATCTAATAGTTGTATGTTCTGAAAACTCATATTATATAATATGAATATATTTTAAAATAATGGTAAAAAACGATAAATTAAGTCCAAAACCAGCCTGAAGATTGCTCCGAGGGTGAGGGTTGTTTTTCAGTTTGACAGGGTCTACCTTCGGTTTGAGTACTAATGGATTGTAAATCTTGTTTGACTTTGGCTTTGGCTTCTAACATGATTTTTATATAACGGATTTCATCTTTTAACTTGGATACATCATTTACAAGTGATTTAGTATCTTTACGAATATCTTGTAAAATTTCACGATTATTGGGTTTAGACTTCTCCATTATATACTATAGAAACATAAAAAAATTACAATTAAAATATTTATCTTAAATTTAGTAAATGTCTATTGATGAAGAAAACAAGGATTTATCTATATGGACCCCCGAGGCTGAATTACTATTAAGTGAATGGAGTGAAAAGGCTGGTTGTTATCGTTGGCTTCATGATAAGGCTGAAAAGAAATATAGACATAGATATTATATGTTTAGTATACCTGTCATTATTTTATCTACATTAACCGGTACAGCTAATTTTGGTATGGATAGTTATGTAAATGAAGATAATCAAGGTACAGCAAAAGCAATTATAGGAGGTTTCAATATATTTGCCGGTGTTTTATCAACTCTTCAAAACTTCTTAAAAGTGGCCGAACAAATGGAAAGTCATAGGAGTAGTGGTGTAGCCTGGTCTAAATTAAATAGAAATATAAGTATTGAGTTAGCATTAGATCCAAGTAGGAGACAAATAGCTAATGATTTTTTGAATATTTGCCGTAGTGAATATGATAGATTAATAGAACAATCACCATTAATTAGTGATGATATTATAGAAAGATTTAAAAAACAATTTAAAAATTATGATGTAGCTAAACCGAATATATGTAATGGTTTAGATAAATGTGTAATATACAAAAAAGAACATATAATAAAAAGACATAAAAGTTTAGGAGATCAAGAGGAAGAACCGTCTGTATTACCTGAATCAGTAGAGACTGGTTCAACCATACAACCATGATTTTCAAGGTACTCAACTCTATCGGGATATTTAGATTTAAATTTATCAAGATTATTGATTTTTTTATAATAGTAATATTGAGAACGATAATTTAAGAATTGTTTATTATTTATATAATGTTGTTGTTTTTTATCTTTATTGTTAACATACCAATTACTCGCCCTTTGTCTATTTTCGGTTATAAAATTAGGGTCGTCCTTTTTCTTTTGATATTTAAGTTTATCTCTTTGTTTGGCTTTTTCATAGGACGTGATTAATTGCTTTAATTTTTCATCGGTATATCCTTCCATTTTATAATATAGAATAGATTTTATTTTTTAAGTAATGATAGTTTAATTAACCGGGTATTTTAAGTTTTAACAATTCGTATAATTGAGCTAATTTTTGAAACATTTTAGTTGAGCCATTAGGTTTATCAGGGTGATAACGACGAGCCAATTTTTTATAATTTTTATTGAGTTCTTCTTGAGATGTACTTTTCTTTAATGTAGCAAATTTATCATCGGGTCTGATTTCTAATTTGCTTTCAGCTTGTAGTGAAGGATCAAAAAACTTAAACATATTAGCAAAGAATTCTTCAATAGGTATACGATTTTTTCTCCAATAGGATTCATATCTTTTTTGTTGTTGTTTTTCTTTCATAGCTCTACAGCCAGGGCAG
>Ga0075480_10002224_pt1 | contig 12484 bp, 13 predicted proteins | sample DEB08_DNA_7_FD_81590 | JGI IMG/M metagenome (GOLD analysis project Ga0075480, IMG submission 81590) | Aqueous microbial communities from the Delaware River and Bay under freshwater to marine salinity gradient to study organic matter... | ecosystem: Environmental > Aquatic > Marine > Coastal ... | reverse complement strand
CGGGTGGCTCCGCTGATCGACGTCAGTGGTTTCCTCGACGCTTTTGCGTGAGGATCAGAGGGTCGCGTCGACTTCGATGAAGGGCGCGACGGTGAAGTCGAGCACAAGCAGTTCGATGGTCCACGACACCTCTTCACCGTTGTCGCTACGAGAGCAGGCGCCTGGGGCGTTTCCTGCGGCCGCCGACACGCCAATCACGATGTCGTAGGCGCCAAGGCCGTCGTCACCCGCGTTGAGTTCGTCCGAAATTTCGGTGCCGCTCATGCCGCTGATGACCTCTTCGTCGAGCAAAGAGAGGTTGACCCACGTGAGGTCCACCGTGTGGGAGCCTGGGTTTTCGCCCGAGCCGGAGTTGGTCAACTCGTTGTGCTCAAGGGTGGCGGTGATGGTGTCTGGTGCGTCGCTTCCGCTGGCAGCGAAGCAGGTGGCTCCGCTGAACTCCTCGTCTTCGTCATAGGTCATCGTAATGCGGACGCCGATGACGTTCCCGCCTGCGGTCTCGATCTCGTTTCGCACGGCGTCCGAGGTCTGACTCACGGGCCATTCGTCGCCGTCCTGAATGTATTCGCCTCCCTCCTCAAGGAGGATGGTTTCGATTTCACCGTTGACGACATAGTCGCCGACGGCCGAAAGGCCGGCGGAATCCACGCCTGCGGCAGCGCTGGCGAAGGCCACCGGGAATGCGATGGTGAAGAAGAGGATGCCTGCGACCAAAATTTGCGCATCGCGCTCGGTCTTGACCCGCTCGACAAAGTCGCTCACTTTCGACATGGTCCGCGCCCTCCGTGACGTCCGAAGTGCCTCGAACCTATCACCTTCTCGGCGCAAGGTCACGCCTCTTCATCCACAGGTGGCCATGTGCGGTGGTTCTCGCGTGGCCATGCTTTCGAACCTACATCGAATCCAAGCCCATCGAAGGCACGCTTCGATTTCCTCCATGTCGGCAAAAGAAAACCCACCGTGGAGCGTTCGCCGAAGGTCCACTTCCAGGGAATGCGAGGGAGCGCGTTGGCCCAGGCATGGATCAAATCAAGGCCCAATCCTGAATCTGTGCCTCCAGGGAGCAGCCAACTGATTTGGTGGACTTCTCCGGTTGACCCCCGGGTCTCGGACCACGCGGTGATCAGGCCACCGTGCAAAGGTCCGTCAAGGATCTCCAAGCCAATGGTACGGGTGGCTTGGGTCATGGGCATGATGATCGCAAAACGGTCCACCATCCGGGCCCCTTCGTGACGGCGCATGGCCCAGCCCGCTTCCTGGATGACCGTTCGCAGTGCGCGAACTGCAGCGATGGGGCTGACGCTGACCTCAAGGTCGAGCGATTGTGGCCGCACCATGACTCAGCCCCGGGCGGACCGGGCATCAAGGTGTCGAGCGTGGGGGCAATGGCCGGTGGCCTCCGACAACGGTGAGGTGGTCCCGTTCGGGACCGGCCATCAAGGCTGACGCAGGCAGACCTGGGTCAGCACGACAGCGGTCGTGTCGGATCAGCCGAAGAGCGAGCCGAGGCCTTCGAAGCCACCGTCTTCCTCTTCTTCTTCTTCAGCGGCCTCCTCAGCGGGGGCGGCGTCGGAAGCTGCGGAGGCAGCCGCAGCGGGTGCAGCGGCAGCGGGGGCAGCGACGGCCTGCGTCATGGCTTCAGCGATGTCGATGCCGCCGAGCGAGGCCACCAGGGCCTTCACTCGGGCAGCGTCGACGTCGACACCAGCGGCCGCCAGAACGGCGGTCACGGCATCGTCGTTGATGTCCTTCTCAGCAGCGTGCAGCATCATGGCAGCGTAGACGTATTCCATTTCATTCACCTCATGTGTTTTGGTTGTTCAGCCGAACAGGTCTCCGAGGCCGCCGAAGCCGGCTTCCTCTTCTTCCTCTTCCTCGTCCTCGACCGCCTCGGCTGGGGCGGCTTCGGTGCTCTCGGCGACGGCGACCGTGGCGGCAGCAGCGTCAGCTGCAGCCCCCAGCATGGCCGCCAACTCGTCGTCGAGGGCGGAGGAATCGAGCGATCCCGCGACGCCCATGGCGGCGCGGTGAGCGCGGCCGAGCAGGTGCGGGAGGGTCGTGGTCGAGATGTGAGCCACCTCGAGGGCCACGGCCAGGGCTTCCGAGGAAGCCTTCGCGAGCAGGGTTGGGGTGGTCTCGGGCGTGAACCATCCGACGTGGCAGGCGACGTTGAACGCGCCAGCCGCAAAGCCGATCAAATCGGAGCGGAAGGTCTCGAAGTCGATGTCGAGCACGTCGGGGCGGAAAATGACGCCGTCTTCGTACGTTCCAATCAAGCGGAGGCCCGTGACGATGGGGTTGATGCCGATCTTGCCGAGCATCATTCCGAGGTCGCCCTCGAATCCTTCGCCTTCCTTCAGGACCACGGTTTGCTTCTGAATGTGGACGCTTCCGCCCATGATCTTCGCGGGAATCCCAACGGAGTTCAGTTCACCGACGATCGGACCGGGGGGCATGCCCGTGTCCATCTTTTCCACGACGATGTCGTGGGGAGCGATGTCACCGGGCTTGGCGGCACGGCCGGCTTCGGTGGCTTTGAGGTCCGTGAAGAGCTCGAAGGAGTTCTTGGCGCTGGTGGACACGATGGCCGGTTGGACGGCCCCTTCGAAGAGGGAGTTGAGGGTGTCGATGTCCTTTCCGCTGTTTTCCCAAGCAAGGCGCATCAGGCGCTTCTTGGCGACACGGATGTCCATGTCGTCGCGGAGGGATTTGCGCATCTGGATCATCGTGTCCGCGGGAACCCCGTGGATGTCGATGACCGCAATGGTGTCACCGGACGTGATGAGGGACTCGAGGTCGGCGACGGTGTCGCGCTTCCAGGACATGACCTTGGGGATCACGCGGCCACCTCCACCTTGACGGACGGACCCATGGTCGTCTTGACGTAGAGCGAGCGGATGTTGTTGGGACCGCGTTCCAGACGGGTCATCACACGCTTGTAGACTTCCATCGCGTTGGCGGTCAACTCATCCAACGATTGGTTGGCGGTGCCAAAGGTGGCGTGGAAGGTCATCTTGTCCCCGGACTTCACGACAACGGTGCTGCGCAGACCGGTGGCCACAACGGCGGGGTCGAGCACGGGGGGAACGGGGCGGGGCATCTTCCCACGGGGACCGAGGATGACACCAAGCCAGCGACCGACAAGGCCCATGTGAGGAACCTCAGAGAGGAAGAAGTCGTAGCGGTTGGCCACCTTCTTGCCCATGCCCTTGTTGGTGCCCATCTCTTCGATTTGGGCGGGGGCGAAGACATCGATGCCTCCAGCCTTGGCCTTCTCTGCGGCTTCACCGGCAGCGAACATGGCGACCTTGATCTCCTTGCCACGGCCCGAAGGAAGGCGAATCTCTTCCTTGATACGGTTGTTGGGATTCTTGAGGTCAACGTCCTTGATGGTGAACGCGAACTCAATCGATTCGACGAAGGCACGCTCAGGTGCCTTGTCCAGGGCTTCGGTGATGGCGGCGGTGATGTTGTCTTGCATGGTAAGTCACCCCTGCGGTCTGCGAGGCGACGAGCGCCTCTCCCGCATTTCGTGAATCTTGTTCAGTTGAATCGGTCGTCCCACTCTCCGTTTTCGATGATCTTCAGCGCGTCCTTGGGCCAGTGGCCGTCAATCTTGACGCGCATCGCAACACAGGTGCCGATGACCTCACGGGTCATCGCCTTCAGGTCGGCACCGGTGAGGTCACCGGCCTTGTCCTTGGCCACGCCGATGGCCTTCTCGAGAGGAAGGTCCTCGGTGGCCGCGTCCATGGATCCGTTGCACTTCTTCACGCCGAGCGCCTTCTTGACGAGCTCTGCGGTCCAAGGCTTGGCCATGACAATGCTTCCTGCACCTTGCGTGCAGGTCGCCGACTTGACTCGTGTATATAATCGCAATGGAGGCGCAGAGGCGGAAAAATTTGCGGCCTTACGGCCTCGCAGTGTGGCGATTGTCCCGTTTGGACTCACTCGTTGACGCGCTCGATGACCCGAACGTGGTCACCGCGCATGCTGAGCGTCATTGGAATGACCTGCTCGTAGAGTTCCATGGTGACCTCTTCCTTCGTGTCGGCCACGGCGGTGATGCGGGCCTTTTCGCCCTTGAACGCACCCGTCACGATTTCGACGATGCAGCCCACGTCGATGCCGCTGGTCACGGCCTTCGGCTCGAGGTAGGGGAGGATGTTCTCCAAAGGTGCCTCGCCTGGGAGAACGGACTTCGCGTTCTTGAGAGGGGTAAGGTTGAGTCCACGACGCGCCTTGGGATCTCGCCCACCGGCACGACCGATGAGCTTCTCCACGTGGTGCTTGGCGCTGGCTTCGACGAAGACGTAGCCGCGCATGCTGTGCGGGTGCACGATGGACATGATTTCGTCCTTGAGCGTACGGAGGCTTCCACTGCCGTGGATGCGGGCGTTCATCTCGGAGGCCAGACGCTGCTCGGAGCCAATGGCGGACTTGACGATGTAGAGGAAGGAACCCACGGAGCCGTACATTTCCTTGAAGAGCGTGTCAGCGCCTTCCATGTCGAGGTCCGAGAAGATGCAATTGTAGTCCTGGAGGTGACCGGGGTCGATCCACTCGGCTGCGTCGTAGACACCGGCGGGGGTGACCTCGTCGCTGGTGGAGACCACAAGATAGGGGATCACGTCAACGAGCGTGCGGCCCATGTCGATACCACGGTCTGGACCTTCCTTGTGAAGGACGAGTTGGTCCATCGAAAGGCCGGTGACTTCCGCAACGCGGTTCAGCACTTCTTCGGGGGTGGAGCCGCTGCCGTATACGCCGTCCCAAAGGCCCGGGAAACTGGCGTCGGAGCTGTGACGGCGGAGAAGCAGGAGCTTCTCTTCATGACGAACATAGGCGATGAAATCGGTCGGCATCTGGAGCACCTCAGGGGAGGGGGATGTTGAACACGTCATGGATTAACCAAGGGAAGGTGTGATCCATCAAGAGCAGGATGAGGAAACCAATGGCTCCAAGCACGAGGAGGCCAATGCCGCAAACGATGGATGTGCGGCGGAATTCCTCAGGGCTGGGTTTCCGTGCCATGCGGACGATGCGCGCCCAGGAACCTTTGGTGATGTTCCTGCGGACCCAGGCCTCGACGGCGTCCTGGCGGTCCTGAACGCGTTGTTCGAACGAAGGATTTGCTTCCGTGGACATGGTGCAACCTCAGCCTGCCGAGCGACCTGCCCCCTCATTAAGAACGCATCGGAGGGAAAAGGCCCACCTTCGGGAGGCTTCTTGAGGGGCCGTAGGCCAGCGGTGACGTGGCCAGCGGTCGTGACCCCTATCAGGTCCTCGGCGTCGGCCGGGACGCCGGAGACGCGGAAATCCGGCGGTCCTACCGGAGGTTGGCACGTCAATTCCATCCGGACCGGAACAAGGGCGATGCAGCGGCGGAAGCGCGGTTCAAGGAAGTTCAAGCCGCATACGATGCCATCGGCACAGCGGAAGCCCGCGAAGCACAACGCCGTCAGGCCTTCTCTGGCTTCGGTGGACAGGGGGGTTTTGGTGGACCGGGGGGCTTCGGAGGCATGCCTGGCGGCATGGGTCAATTCGAGGACCTCATCGGGCAGATGTTCGGGCAACGAAGAGGGGCGGGGCCGGCCCCCCCACGCCAGCAGCGAGCCCGAGCACCTCCAAAGGGAGGTGACGTGAACGTTCACCTTGACGTGTCCTTGGCCCAAGCCGCCGAGGGAGGCAGTTTCCCGTTCACGATTCGCCGCCTTCGTCTGACGCCCAACGGAGGCGTGGAGACCAAGGCCGCTTCGTTGCGGATGACGCTCGAACCAGGGCGTGCTCACGGCTCGGCCAAACGCCTCCGTGGCCAAGGCCACGAGCATCCAGAAGGCGCCACAGGGGACGCCTTGGTGACGCTTCGAATCGATCCTGGCGAAGACCGTCGATGGGAGGAAGGGCGCCTGGTCCAATCCGTCCAAGTGGCCTACAGCACCTTGGTGCTGGGCGGGAAAGTCGAGGTGACCTTGCCCGACGGCCGGGCAGGACGCTTGTCGGTGCCGGAGGGCTCCATGGTCGGCGATCGCAGGCGCATGCCTGGCCAGGGCTATGCAGGCGGAGACTTGGACCTCGAATTTGAGCTGGCAGAACACGGTGAACTGGACGAAGCGCAAATCAAAGCGGTCACGAACCTGAGGGACCTCGGACTCTGAGGCCACCTTCATGGCGGACGCGCACATGGCGGAGCATGGACCGACGGCGGCGAGGCAACTCCGCGCAACGGCGGCGGCAGCCGCGTGGTCCAAAAGCGCCCGATGACGACAGGCTTTGGCGCCGTCTTCACGACGCGCTTGGCCAACACGGCGGTGAACCGCACAGTCCAGACGACCTCTGGGCCGCGGTGTGTGCGCGCGAGGGACAACCCACGGAAGGGGCGGACGCCCGTCGCGCACGCTCAACCTTCGACGCGACCCTCAGCGAAGCCACGAAACGAGGGCAGCGCCTTCTCCGTGAGGGTGCTGGAATTCTGCTTCGCCCTCGTCAGGACATCGAAGCAGCGACGAGCGCGCGGCAACGCTGGCAGACCCGTTTGGACGGATCCGACGGACCCGACGAACTTCTCTTGGAGGTGCTGAGGTGCCGGTTGTTTGAGGCGCCGCTCGAAGCATGGCCTGAAGCGTGGACCCTCCTCGAGGGCGAGCGCCTGCTGGCGTGGGATGCGTTCAACCTCAACGAGGCCCTGCTCGCATGGGCTCGCCGCGCCAGCGGTTTGCGGTTCAGGGACGATGCCCCTCACGTTGCTCACCTGCTTCACGCAGCAGGAGCCGTTGGTCCACGCGATTTAATCGAAGCACGCCTCCGCCAACGCGCACGCCTTGGCGAGAACCCGTTCCCAGAGGCCTGGCAGCCGCACCTCGTGGAGTCCACCGCCACCCTCGATGAGGTGGATGGAGATGCTGAGGTGGCCGCCGGCCGGACCGATCTGCGGCACCTTCCCTTCGTGACCATCGACCCGCACGACGCCAAGGATTTCGACGACGCCGTGTGCCTGACGGACCAGGGGGCGGTGCTCTGGGTTGCGATTGCTGACGTGGCCTCCTACGTCCGTCTGGACACGCCCTTGGACCGGGCCGCACGGGCGCGCGCGACTTCCGTCTACCTGCCTCATGCCGTGTTGCCGATGCTCCCACCACGTCTCGCCGACGACCTGTGCAGCCTGAGGGCAGACGTGGATCGACGTGCCATGGTGCTGGAACTCCGACTTGACGGCCATGCCGTCGTCGAGTGCGTGCCCCACGAGGCCATCGTTCGTGTCACGGCCAACCGTTCGTACGACGAGGTCTTGGAACGTGGCGATGTCGCCGACCTGCTGGCCCTTGCTTCAGGCATGCGCGAAGGCGACCTGCGGCTTGAACTTCATCAGGCAGAGTTGAGGCCCCGCCTGCGTGAGGAGCAGGGCATCAACGTCGAAATCAAGCGGCCCAACGAGGCCACTGCGATGATTGAGACCTTCATGGTGGCCGCCAACGCAGCCGTCGGGGAGCTGCTGGGCGAGGCCGGTGCACCGGTCCCATGGCGCTGTCACCTCCCACCGGATCGGGTTGAAGTTGAAGCGCTGAACGCCCGCCTCCACGCCCTTGACGTGGACATTGAACTGCCGATGCCGTCCCACAGAACCGCAGGACAGAGCAGTGCTGAGGAACTGTCAGACCTGCTCGCCGGGTGGGCGGGAAACATCACCGTGGAATCCGAGGAGCCCGCCGTCGAGGAAGACCACCGTTCGGAGGTGGTCGACCCAGAGGCGCGCCAAGCCATGCTCGACGCTTTGCGGCAAGCCCAGCATGCAGCAAGCGAGTTGACCGGCGCCACCCGTCGGGTCGTGGACCAGAGCCTGTTCCAACTGATGCAGCGTGCGAGTTACACGGCCACCAACACCGGGCATTTTGGTCTCGATCTGAACGCCTATGCCCATTTCACCAGTCCCATCCGAAGGTACCCAGACCTCATCGCACACCGCCAACTCAAGGCCCTGATGCGAAAGGAGCCGTGGCCTCACCGTGCTGAAGACATGGAAGCGCTTGCGGCGCATTGTGGTGAACGCGGTTGGGCCGCGAAGCGCCTCGAATGGGAAGCCGTGGACCAGACCTTTGCGCTGCACCTCAGCGGCACAACCACCGACACCTGGCCCGCCCGCGTGGTGGCTTTGCGTACACCCTTCGTCCACCTTGACCTCAACGACGACGGCGCCCTCCATGGGAGGCTTCACTTGAACGCCCTCAGCAAGCAGCGTCGACTTCACATCGACGACCACGGGCTTGTGGTGGAAAGCGAGGACGATGGCGAGCCCTTGCTTCGCCTTGGAGCACGCTACCCGTGCCGACTTCGCGGCCTCGATCTATGGACGGGCAAACTCGACCTCGCCCCGGCCGGTCACCGGCCTCGGAACCCTTGAAACACAGCAATGGAGCGTGAACACCGTGACTGATCTGCACCGACTCGACGTGGACGGGATGTCCTGCGGAGCGTGTGTGGCCAGCGTTGAACGGCTTGCCATGGGCGTGGCGGGCGTACGCGCCGTGAACGTCAATTTGGCCCTCGAACGCGCCGTGGTGTCCCTTGAGCAAGACGCCTCACTTTCCGAGGTGATCGAGGCCATCAACCGGGGGGGATTCGATGCCTCGCAGCCCATGGATCCCCTCGAGCGCCGCCGCCAAGGGCAGGCCGAACTTCGGCGCAGAGGATGGGGCGTTGGTTTGGCCTTGCTGGCGGCCGCCACATGCATGATGCTGGCGATGTGGATGCCGAACCTTGGCCATCTGGGCCCGCAGGACCTCGTGGCCATGGAAGGGCATGGTGCCCTCGACCCTGCCGGTGTGCGGATCAACCACCTCATCGCCGCGCTTCTTGGTGGTGTGGTTTGGGCATGGGCAGGGGCCGGTTTTCACCGGCGCGCGGTTGCTGCCGTGCGACGAGGTGCCGCCAACATGGACGTCTTGGTGTCGCTTGGCTCCAGCACTGCATACCTCTGGAGCGTGGCGGTGATTGCGGGCGCCTTTTCCGGACGGGTGATCGGTGACGGCACCGTGTTCATCGACGGCGCCGCCTTCATTGTCGCCTTTTTGTTGCTGGGAGATTGGCTCGAAGCCAGGGCCCGCTTCCAAGCCACGGACGCGTTGCATGGACTGATGCGGCTCCGTCCCGCAGAAGCGTGGAAGTTGGACGATCACGCCGACACCACCACCACAGCCGTTCCGGTCGAAGCCTTGGTTCCGGGAGACATCATCCGCGTTCGTGCGGGTGAACTCGTCCCTGTTGACGGCGTGCTCCTTTCCAAGCGCGTGCTGATGGACACCTCGTCGCTGACCGGGGAGGCCTACCCTGTGAACGTCAAACAGGGAGAGGAGGTGCACGGTGGCGCAAGTCCGGTGGACGCCACCGTCGAAGTGCGCGTGACTGCGGCCGCTGGGGGGACCCTGCTCGACCGCGTTATTGGATTGGTTGAGGCCGCGCAGAGCGGGAAAGCTCCCATCCAACGTTTGGTGGACCGCATTTCTCGTGTTTTTGTCCCCGTTGTCATCGTCCTCGCCGTGACGGCGGCCTTTGTGTGGTCCCTCACCGGAGCACCGGTGGAGCAGAGCATGTTGGTGCTCGTGTCCACCTTGGTCATCGCTTGCCCGTGTGCACTCGGCCTCGCAACACCCACCGCCCTCGTGGTCGGGACCGGCATTGGCGCACGTCACGGCATGTTGGTCAAAGGCATCGAAGCGCTTGAACAATCCACGCGGATCGACACCGTCGTCCTCGACAAGACCGGTACCATCACGCAGGGAAGCCCCCGTGTGGCCCACATCGAATTGCTGCATGGTGAGGTGCCTCACATGCTTGGCCTCGCTGCAGCCCTCGAACACGACAGCCTCCACCCCATCGCGGAGGCCGTGCGTTGGTCGTGGTCAAACTTCGACCGTCCCCTGCCCGAGGTCGCGAGCATCACCGTGCGGCCCGGCCAAGGCATCCGCGGTGAAACCGAATCGGGCCCGGTCGCCGTGGGCAACATCGACCTGATGGACGCCGAAGGATGTGCCTTGGAACAAGACCTTCGGGACCGTTTGGTCGCCCGTGCTCAAACCGGTGCCGGCATCGTGCTGGTCGGCCAAGGCGAGCGCGTGCTGGGGTGGTTGGAACTTCGTGACCAACTGCGCCCCTCGTCCAAGGACGCCGTTGCGGGCATGCAACGTTCGGGGTTGGACGTGATCATGTTGACCGGTGACCAAGAGGCCACGGCGAACCATCTCGCGGCCGAAGTCGGCATCAGCACCGTGCTGGCCGACGTCCTGCCTGACGCGAAAGGCAAGGTCGTTCAGCGCCTACGAAACGAGGGACGTTGCGTGGCGATGGTCGGCGACGGAATCAACGATGCCGCGGCGTTGGCATCGGCGGATTTGGGCATCGCCATGGGAGGCGGCGCAGGCATCGCCGTCGACGCTGCGCAGGTGGTGCTCTTGCGGGACGATTTGATGGACGTCCGGGGCGCCATTGACTTGGGTCGCCACACCATGAACAAAATCCGCACCAACCTCGGGTGGGCCTTCGGCTACAATGTGGTGGGGATTCCGCTGGCCATGGGGCTTCTCTACCCTTGGACGGGATGGCTGTTGCCTCCAACGTTCGCCGCCGCGGCGATGAGCCTCTCAAGCTTGAGTGTCGTGGCCAACAGCCTGACGTTGCGTTGGTGGGCCCCGCGCCGTTGGGAGAGTTGAAGAAATCCCTCGTCATGGAACGTCCATGCCCACCCTCGGCCTCACCATCGGCGGCATGACCTGCGGTTGTTGCTCTGGACGCGTGAAGCGCGTCTTGGAAGCAAGGCAAGACGTGCGTTCTGCGCTCATCGATCACGACGTCGGACGGGGCTTGGTGGAGGTCGCTGAAGGGGCTGACCCCAACGCCATCGTGCAAACCGTGACCGCGGCAGGCTTCACCTGCTCCATCTGAACGGTCAGATGACGAGGCCAAAATGGGACGTGTTCATTGCGCGCAGTGCGCGATGATCGCATCATAGTCCGGCTCTTGACCGAGGGACTCGCACGTCCAGGTGTAGCCCACGGTTCCGTCGGCTTCAACGACAACAACGCCCCTGTTGGCCACGGTGTACCCGTCGATGACGAAGTTCTCGAACACCATGCCGTAGTCCTTGATCATCGTTCGGTGGACGTCCGACAACAGGGTGAATTCCAATCCGTTCTCTTTTGCAAAGGCGCCGTTGGAGAAGGGCGAATCCACCGAAACACCGAGGACGGTCGCTCCTGCGTCGTTGAGGGCAGCCATGGAATCCCTGAAGTTGCACATTTCGGAGGTGCACACGCCCGTGAACGCGGCGGGGTAGAAGGCCAGCACCACGCGTTGCCCTCGGTGGTCGGACAGGCTTACCTTGCTCTTGTCGGTCGCGGTGAGGGTGAAGTCAGGTGCAGTGTCGCCAACGGAAACCATGTACCACCGGCCTCCGAAGGTTTGAATGAACCTTTCTCAGGGAAAAACGTTCCATTCAACCACATTTCTTCGCTTACTGAGAACAGGTATCAGCATTATAAGCCATGGATGGGTGCCCGGAGCATGAAGGACTTCGGAAGCGACGCAAAGTGCCCCGTCATGCATGGCGGTGGAATCACCTCATCGACCTCGGACAAGCGAACCAACCAAGATTGGTGGCCAAAGGGCCTGAATTTGGCGATCCTCCACCAGCACGACACCAAAACCAACCCGATGGGCGAGGATTTCGATTACGCCAAGGCCTTCGCCTCGCTCGACTACGAAGCCCTGAAGGCGGACCTTCACGAATTGATGACGGACAGCCAAGACTGGTGGCCCGCCGACTACGGTCACTACGGCCCCTTCTTCATCCGCATGACCTGGCACGCCGCCGGAACCTACAGAACCGGCGACGGACGAGGCGGCGGAGGCACGGGCGCCCAGCGCTTTGCCCCGCTCAACAGCTGGCCGGACAACGGGAACCTCGACAAGGCACGTCGCCTCCTTTGGCCGATCAAGCAGAAGTACGGCAACGCCATCAGTTGGGCCGACCTGCTGATCCTGACCGGACAGATCGCCATCGAATCCATGGGCGGTCCCGTCCTTGGTTTCGGCGGTGGCCGACCGGACATCTGGCACCCAGAGAACGACATTTACTGGGGAAGCGAAGACGAATGGTTGGGTGACGACCGCTACGGCGACACCCGTCAAGACCTGGAAAACCCTCTCGCTGCGGTCCAGATGGGGCTCATCTATGTGAACCCACAAGGCCCCAACGCCAACCCCGACCCCCTCCTCAGCGCCCAAGACATTCGGGAAACGTTCAGCCGCATGGCCATGAACGACGAAGAGACCGTGGCGCTGACCGCGGGCGGCCACACCTTCGGCAAGGCTCACGGCGCCGGTCCTGAGGACCACAAAGGCCCAGAACCCGAAGGTGCGAGCCTTGAGGAACAAGGCTTCGGCTGGACGAGCGATTTCAAGTCCGGCGTGGGCCGCGACACCATCACCAGCG
>Ga0075480_10002223_pt1 | contig 12489 bp, 20 predicted proteins | sample DEB08_DNA_7_FD_81590 | JGI IMG/M metagenome (GOLD analysis project Ga0075480, IMG submission 81590) | Aqueous microbial communities from the Delaware River and Bay under freshwater to marine salinity gradient to study organic matter... | ecosystem: Environmental > Aquatic > Marine > Coastal ... | reverse complement strand
TTGCTAATTGTATAATTCCAATTATATTATTATCTCCCCGAATAATAGTAAACGAACTATCTAATATATCTTGATTTAATTTTTTTAGTATTGTATATTTAAATATACCTCTTTTTTTTCTTGCTAATAATAAGTATATACCATTAGTATTTTTTACAAAAACTAAATGATGTTCAATATAATCAATCGCACCATTTCTTCTAGTTCTAATTCGTAAACCAAGTATTAAATTATCTATATTACTATTTATTTGTTCTATTACCATTAATGTATTTCTTGATAAAACTCTTTGATATGTTAATCTATCAACATATATAAATTTAGGTTCTCTATCTTGTAAACTAATCCAATAATCATTAAATAAAAATTGTCTTAATATTGGATTTATGCTATCTATATAATCATCAATTTTACTTTGATAACTTTGGCAAGTTGCCCTTAATGTTAAAATATGTTGAAAATCTTGCACAAAATCAAATGTATTTAATAATACGTCAATATATAAACATGCCTCTGGAATATCTGACTCTGTAGTATTTGGTGTACCAGGTCTTGTAAGTGGTAAATTACCTGATTCTCCTCTATATCTATGACGCAATACTCTACTAGCACAAACAGGTGTTTGTGATGTTTCTATTGCATCTATATCATTTTCTGGAACTTCAAAAATATCTTCTTGATTTATTTCATTATATAATATACCAAGTTCACTTTCCATAGTTTCTCTTGTATTCCATAATCTTCCACGATATTGATCCAAATCAGATGATATTGGTGTATCTGCTTCAGGTATATATAAGAATGGAATACCAATACTAAATCTGTCAACATTATTAAGAAATAAATAAGATAATATACCAATCAAAATACAAGCAATATACCACTTCATTATAATATATATATATTTTTTTTTGTTTTGAGTATGTAATTTGAAAAAATCTATTGAATTTTTGGTCAGAAACAGATATATTAGTGAATCCAAATGTCTTGTCCTGTATGCTATACCGATGATGCTGATATGGTTGTGTGCTGGAATGAGCATGGATTATGTGAAACATGTTATCGTGAATGTTTGAAACCACGTGTTCGTAATGATGAGATTGCAGGTGTTGATAAATACCATGTAAATGACAAATGTCCAACATGTCGCGAATCTATGTTTGATTGGTTCGATTTAGTAGTTGAGAATATGAACAATACAATGATACCACCTGTTAGACAGAGTAGACGAGGTAGAGGACGTATGCAAGTTGGTAATATTGATACACGTATAATAAGATTAGATAGATTAATAACAATATTAACAGATTTACAAGCAAATGTTAGAGACCCTTTACCACAACCACAAACACAGCAACCACAAGCACAGCAACCACAACCACAACCACAACAACCAGTTAGGCAACGCAGAACATGTAGATGTGGTATTTGTGGTAATACTGGTCACAATCGCAGAACTTGTCCAAATAGAACATAAAATCAAAAATCATAAAAATTAGTTTAGTAATCATCCATATTTAGTTTAGGTTTAGTATTAGTTTTTTTATTAGATTTTTTTTCTACACGAACTATTTTTTCTACAGGTTTAATATTTAAATATTTGACAATACTACTTTTTTGTGTATCATTTAAACTGTGATATCGTGTTAATATTGTAGTTAAAAAAGTATAATAATTATCATTATTTAATTTTTCAAGTATATCGTGTGCTTTGCCAATATAATATTGTTCATCCATTTCACTTTCGATTGTATCATCATAAGTTGTATCAAACATATCATTTATTAAATCCATATCAGAACTACATGCATTCATTATTATTATATAAATAATCTTTATTTTTATATATATTTAATTTATATGTTAAGAACTATATTTTATGTATCTTGTAGTATATTTATAATAATAGTTTTACAAAATATATTTTTACAATTATTTAATATTAGTATAGTTAGAGAAAAATTTAGTGTAGGTTATCAAAATAATTCTATACAAAATGCATCTGATATAAATACTGACATTGATGATTTAAATAGGATAAATGCTTCAATTACACCAGAAAAAAATGCTTCTGCTACAGAAATACATGATTCAAATATTAGTGCTTCAAGTATAGAAAGTATATTTGATACAAAAAATTATAGTAACAAAAACAATGTAAATATGGATTTAAGAGATTTATATACAAATTTGTGTCCATTAGATTATCATTTAAATATGATAAAATTAAAAGATATGGTTACAAATGTAAATGGTTATCCAGGATATAGTAGTGATGTATTTATAGATTCGACTAGACAAATTAAAAGTGATAAACCATTACCAATGTCAGCAGATTTTTTAAAATAAAATAATAGTGTATAATATATGAAACTGGGTGATTTTATAAATTATGAAACATTATTTTTAACAATTTTATTGATGATAATGTATAAATATGTTACAATGAAACCAAAATCTATTTTACAAAAAAAATAATATATAAGAATATTTATATGAATAAATACATTAAAGATATGATATCGATTATAATTGGTATACTATTAGTAAATTTATTGTGGTCATCATTTAATCAGGATTTTATGATAATAAGATAATCGTTTATATAATGAATAAATTATAAGTATTTTAGATAAATGAGTGGAAAAGAAACTAAATTAGATGATCTAAATGTTGAATTATCTAAAGAAGAAGAAGAAATTGTTGATAGTATTATTAGTGAATTAAATGGTGATGAAGAACCTAGTAAACCACCTCCTCAAAAAAGACCTCCGCCTCAGCAAATGCCACAGCAACAGCAAATGCCACATCCACAGCAACAACAAATGCCATCTGGACAACAAGGTATGCCACCTCCTCAACAAATACCACCAAATATGATGCAACAGCAACAAATGATGCAGCAACAACAAATGATGCAACAGCAACAGATGATGCAACAAAAAATGATGCAACAAAAAATGATGGAAGAACAAATGAAAAAAGAAAAAGTGGAAGAATTGAGTATGGTAGATAAAATTAAACGAGATATTCGTGAACCAAGTATTGTAATGTTTTTAACATTATTAATGTTATTACCACAAACAAATGGTATATTAACTTCTACTAAACTATCATTATTTTTGAATGCTGATGGTTCAATAAGTTTATATGGTTTAATGGTTAAAGCATTAATTGCTGGTATATTATACTTTGTAATTAAAAAATATACATAAATTTATAATTCGCCTTATATTTTGTCTTTAAAACTTTCTATTTTTTTATAACATTTATTAATAGTAACTTCAGATATTTTACTACAATTAGAAATATCTGTTTTATTACAATTTATATCATTAATTATACAATAATATAATATACATCCTGCTGCAAATGAATCTGGTCTAATATCATTAATAATATTAGATTTTTCAATATTTTGTGATAAAGTTTTAATTTTTTTAATATCTGTAGTATTCATATTTAAATTATTACAAAATCTATCAATAAAATCTAAAGGACTAATTGAATCAGAATTATCAACTCTATCTTTATCTTTACTTAATTGTAAAACATTTTGAAAATTCTTACAACCTTTAGTAAATACACTATTTTTAATATTAAACATAGTTGCTATTTCTTTACTACTACGACCAACATTACAATTTTTACAAGCAAAATATACACATGCTGCAATAATACCACGTCTATTATTTCCTCTTGATATTTTTGTTTCACATACAAGTTTGTATAATGATTTTGATTCTGTAATAATAATTTCAGGTATATCGTTTTTTTTACAAATATTACTTAATTCAGTATAAACTTTATACATACTGCGTTCTTTATATGTCATACTTGTCCATCTTTGATATTGTTTTACTTGATACATACCAGATTTGTTTGAACCATTTTTGATACTTGTACCAACTGATGAATCAGGTAATAGTGGATTTACTGCCATACCACATCTTGTTGGATCACTATTTTTAGTATCTTCACTTCCATAAAATCTCCATTCTGGTGTATCTATAATATTTGTTATTGTAGATTTACATTTTTTACATATTATTATACCATTATGTAAACTATAATTATCATTATTATCACAACAATCTAATACTTTTGTTTCATTTTTTTCTGTATTGAATGTATCGAATAATGTATCATAATCCATGATACAGCAATATAAGTTTATGATTTAATTTTTAAATAATTTTCAAATTAATGTTAATCCAATATATAGATGGTATTTATGTTTGTGATATAAAAACATCATTAAACAAAATGTTATATGAAAAATATGATATAGATATTGTATTAAATTTTACTACAGATTATCCATTTATTGATTTGAATATAAAAAAGACAAGAATACCTGTATCAAATATATTAAATCATCATACAGATATACCATTAATAAAAAATAATTTACAAAAAATATTAAAATATATTTATGATAACTTTATAAATCATAATATATTAATTTGTTGTTATGATGGTAATACTATATCACCTACAATTGTTGGTTTATTTTTACATAAATATGCTAATATACAATTAAATATGGTTAAAGATTTATTATTGAGCAAAAATAAAAATATAAATATTGAATATGATTTAAATGTTTTTTTATAGTTATTACTATTTCCAGATTAAAAGTTTACCACTAATAAAATCATGTCTAGGTTTAGGTAAATCTGTTGTACCATATCTTAATACACCATGTTTTTCTAACATATTATTATGTGTTTTACATAAATCATTTTTTTTGATAGTATTACTACATTGTAAACCATGACCATTTGACCAAGTTCTACATTTACAAGTATTTTTCTTTTTTCGAATACTGGAACATCCGTATTTATCATCTATTTTATTGTTTTTTAAATGTATTTGTTTCATATAAGTTTTAATACGACTTTTACAAAACTTTTCAAAAGTATTACTATCAATATTATAATATGTTTTATATTTTAATAGTGTATCATAAATATCATCATGTACATATTTTTCAATGTATGTTTGCATTTTCTATATCTGTTATAGTTTCATTTATTATATCTTCTACTATAAAATCTGTAATATTTATATTGTTTACGAAGTTTTCAATATAATTTATCAAATTTTTTGTTGTAGATTTATCACACTGGAACTTTTTTTCAATATATAATTGTAAATAATTTGTTTTATAAACTCTATTACGATTTTTTAAATGCTCATGATTTGCAATTAATCTATAATGAATATCATCATTATCATTTGTCATATATTAGTAATTATATTATATTTATTATAGGGACGTAATTATAATTTATAAATTTAATATTTTTAATATAAATATTTATATTTTCTAAATTTCTTAAATCTTTATTGTAAATATTATTACAAATTATATATTTTATAGTTTTTTCATTTCTTACTATTTGAAACAAATTTATATATTTTTGTATATGTGTTTGTATATCGTATAATAATTTTAATATATTGTTATCATTAATTATTATATGATATAAATAACCAGTTTTAATATAATTATTAAATTTTATATTTAAACTAATACCATTACATTTAATATAATTTGTAAAATAACATAAATTATAAATATTATAAGTATGATTATATTTAATATATATATTATCTATAATTAATTTATCATTTTTATATATTAAATACATTAATCATTTATATATTTAAATGTATTTCTACAAACTTATATATGTTAGAATTTAAAAAATTATTATCTTATGATGATCATCCAAATATAATAATATACGATTGTGATAATATTGATACTATATTATGTATATTATCAAAAAAAAAAGTAAATAGTTGTGTATATAACAGTATTAATTATTATAGTAATAATAAATATAGTATTTTTGATAGTAAAAATATAAATAGTAAAAATATTATAGATTTTAAATCCTTTATAAATCAAATAATAAAAAAAAGTTATAACTTTATAAAAGAATATATTATAATTAAAAATTTAGAATGTAATAGTAAAATTCAACATTTTTTATTTTCAACTATTGAAAGATGTAATTATAAGTTTTTATTTTTTACTAATACTAATCATATTTATCATAAATTGCAAAGTATATGTGTAAATATAAGATACAAAAAAATTATAGATACTAAAAATATACTAATTAAAAATAGAATTGTTGATAATTATTTGTGTAAAACTATTAATATTAAAAAGTTTAAAGAATTATCTTATATTTTATCTTGTTTAAATTTACCATTTTGTATTATACTTAAAATATTATTAAATGATATAATAGATAAGTTTGAAATAACAAATGATAAAAAATATAAATGTATAAGATTTTTATGTGATATACAACATAAATATATTAATGGTTATAATAAAATATTTTATTATGAATATTTATTTTTAAATTTATATAATATATTATTCAACACTTAAAATTATTATAAATAATAATATTATGAAATCTTATACTTTAAATAATACACACAATAGAAAAATTAATATTAAAAATAAACCATATGATAATATATATTTTAAAAAACATTATGATGTATCTGTAAATTATAAAAATGGTATAGATATATATGGAAAAAAGTGGGAAAAAGTAAAAAAAAGTGTAAATATATATGAATATGTTTATACTAAATATGATATACATTCAAATATATGTAGTATTTTACCAATAAGTAGATCATATTTTAAACTACATGAAATATGTATTGATTACAATATAGAAAATATACATAAATGTGTTTGTATAGCAGAAGGACCAGGTGGTTTTATACAATATTTAAATGATAATAAAAATATAAATGTAAATGATATATATGGTATAACTTTAATATCCGAAGACAAAAATATACCAACTTGGAATTATAAATTATACAATAAACCAAATATACATTTATTAGATGGTGATGGAACTGGTGATATTTGTAAATATGATAATATAATGTATTTTATAAATAATATAGGTAAAAATAGTTGTGATTTAATAACTTGTGATGGTGGTATTGATTATTCAAATAATTTTACAAATCAAGAAAGTGAATCTTATAATTTTATTTATAATGAAATATTATTAGCATTAAATTTACAGAGTCAAAATGGAACATTAATATTAAAAATTTTTGATATTTTTAATATGGATACTATAAATCTATTATATTTATTATATATTGTGTATGATAATATAACTATATGTAAACCATATACAAGTAGAAATACAAATTCAGAAAAATATTTAATATGTCAAAAATATAAATACAATAAAAATATAATCGATTTATTATTTGATAATTTTAATATAAAAAAATTAAATATACATATACCAAAATCATTTTTAGAGGACTTAAAATATTACAATGATATTTATTGTGAAATACAAAACGATAATATACAAAGTGTATTAAACACTTTAAAATCAAAAGATATTTATATAGATAAACCAAATAAAAATCAAATAACAAAAGCAAAAGAATGGTGCAAAACTTATAATTGTCCAATAAATAAAAATTGTATTTATTTATAAACAAGTTTGAATATCTCGTTTATCATAATATGAAGATCTTAATTGTGAATCATTACCATAAATTACACCTTTAACATGTCCATAAAAATTAGAACCATTCATTGCCTTATCATTTTCATAATTATATGCTATATATGAATCACCATTTACAACATTCATTTCTTCAGATACTACATTTTGTAAACTAGTTTTACCATGTGGACCAACATTATATAGTGATATTGGAACTTTTTCTAATTTATTGTTAAAATTACAAACATTTGTTCCATTTACATCAACATAACAACTTGGACAATCTGGTCGTTTCATATCATAATATTTTCTATTATCTGGCAATTCTCTAAAAACATTTTCTTTATCAAAAAATTGTTTTAAATCATATATATTACTAGAAAAATCACTTTTATAAAATCCTGGATATTGTGAAATATTATAATCGACCCATGCTTTACTTGGTTTATTCTGTTCAAATTGTGCAAATCTATATTCTGTTGACCCTACATCATTACTACTTAATGTATCTTTTGGTATATATTGTGGTTTATAATACATAGTATTTTCACCAGTAACTGGACCTTTATCTCTAATTATATTTACAACTGGTTTACCACCAACATTTTTATAATTGACACTTGATATTGCCATATCATTATTACGATTATATAAATCAATTTTATTAGTATCCATTATTCCAAAATATATTTTTAACTTGTCCATTATTGAACCATCTTTATTGAAATACAAATAAAATGGAACAATTAATATTAATACAAACAATAATACATCATTGCCTTTTAATTCCATATATATACTATTAATATTTTATTTATCTATTAATTCTAAAGTTATATGATTATCATAACATTTTAATATGTAATTATCATTCATATATTTATCATATATATATTCATTTTCTACATTGTAAAATGAAAATGGTGTAATACTTTCTACTAAATATACTTTATAGTTTATATACTTATGTTTTTCAAAACTTATAATATTACTATCACTATTTATATATGTATTTAAAATTTTATAACATTTGTAATTGCCAATATATTTTAAATTGTATTTTTGGATAAGTTCTAGTTTTTTAGAAATATTTTTAGTATTTTCTAAAATTTGTATTTTCATAAATATCTTAAATAAATAATATAGTTATAACTTTAAATCTACTATTTAAATTAACCATTCAGAGTAACGTATGGATCTAAATGATCCATTCAGGAGCACCATGTGGCACTTTAGGACCTTTACCAGTTAAATGAGGATAAGGCAATGGAATTCTTTTGTCAGGTCTAGAATTTGCTTTACCATATAATACATTGTTCCAAGGAACACTAGGTCTAACACGATAAACTGACCTAGAAGCACCAGATATATGTTTAAAAGTGTAATATAATAAGATTAATATTACAATTCCTACAAAAAGTTGTTCCATATCTATTTTCATTTTATAATTATACAAATATTTTAAAAAAAAATTAATTAGGTGGTAAACTTAATAAATCAATCCTTCTAATGTGTTCTGGAATAATTGGGTTATTTTTATCAAAAAAATTACATGTAGTTTGATTTCTGCATGGCCAAGAACCAGTAGCAGGACCAGAAGGTACTACACCAGCAAAAGGATAATCTTTTGCTTTATTATTAAAATCATTGAAATTAAAATAATTTTGATCTAAACTTGTATATGCTTTTACAACACATTCTCCTTCTAAACTTCCTTTATTATAATTAACAACATTGGGTGTATACATACAAATATTACTCATTTTATATTAATTATAATATTTTATTTTTATAGAAATCAATTAAAATGCTTTCTTGGTATAACCTAAATCATTAAAATGCTTTCTTGCCTAAATTAAATATATAATCAATCATAATCAATAAAAATATTCCTGTAAATACATACAATAATAATTCATTAAATTGATCATTATCAAATGTTATTTTACTTTTAAATTTTTCAACAACATTTGGATTTATATTATAATTTACATATCCTTCTTTAATATCTCTTTTTACCTCTGGTTCTTTTACTTCCGGTTCAGGTTTTTCTACATCAGGTTTATGAATACTTTTTGCTAAATCCTTAACTATATTTGATAATTCTAATATATCCATTCTCATACTTTCCATTTCTTTTCTAGACTCCGCATTTTTTGTATCTTGAATATCATTAGGTTTAGCATCACGATTGATTTCTGATAATAAATCTTTTTCACGATTTTTTACAAATAAACTGTTTTTATCATATGTATTAGCAATACTATTGACATAATCCATATCTGTACTCATCTTAGGTCTAGGTTCACCAGGTTCACTATTACCTTCTAAATCTCTACCTCTATTTAATATTTTTTCTAATGTAGCATCATCTATTTTATTATCTACTTTAGTGTCATCAACTTTACTATATCTACCCTTACCTTTTTTCTTTAATTTACTACTGCTATTAAAAGCATCTTCTAATGGACAAAAATTTAATGACATATAATTATATTTATATAATATAAAAAAAATATAAATATTAAATATATGACAACTAAATCTATGATTGAAGATTTTGCTGAAAATAAATATTTTATTGGTGTTGTTATGATTACTATGAATATAGGTGCTAGATTTTTAATAGATGAATTAACGCCTGAACAAAAAAAAACTATAAATAGTCAAAACTTTAGAAGATTTATTGTTTTTTGTGCTTTTTTTGCTGCCACACGTGATATATTAGCAGCAGTAACATTAACTATAATATTCATATTATTTGTAAGTGAAGCATTTACAGATACTGAAGATATGAAAAATAAAAAGAAAAAAAAAATAACAACAACAGATATTCAAAATGAATTAAATGGTCTTATAAATAAAGTTAAAATGATGGAAATGGATAAAGGTGAAAATGAAATACAATCAAATTAAATATTTAATGTGGATCAATACATCCAAAATCACAATTATCTCCTCCTCCTTCAGGACTCGTACAACAATTACAAAATGCACATCCTTTAGGACAACTTCCATCTCTTATTAATTTTTGTGGTATAGACATTTTAAGTAAACCTGTAATTTCACAAAACTGACCACCAACTCTAAAACCATTTCTACAACCACAACTACCTATAAGGTAATACAATAAAAATGCTGCAACTACAAACAATAAAACATGTTCAACACTTAACTCTGTCATTTTATAATATATATTTTTTTATTATTAAATATTCAATGTAACACCACCACTATCACCACTTACAATAGATATATTATCTAAATCAATATTATCTGTATCTATATTCATATTATTAATAATATCATCTATATCATCACTTCCTTTCATTTCACTACGTTTTGGTGGCATCTTAGGACCTCCACCAGTTGGCATATTTCCTGACATTGATGCCATAGGATTGCCCATATTACTATTACCCATCATACCTCCCATTAATCCACTCATTAAATTACCCATCCCTGGCATACCACCACCCATTCCTGGCATACCACCTTGTGGTTCTGGTTGACTTTTAGGTGTATTTACTGCTGCTTTAGCAAATTGTTGCATTAATTCTGGATTTTGTTTTAAGATATCATCCATTCCAGGTAATGAAGTTTTAAACATTGTATTTGTTAAATGAAACATAAATGCTGAACCACCAACCATCAACATTAATTTTATTTCTGGTGCCATGTCTGCTCTACCACCATATTTTTCATGTAATTCTTCAAATATCTCATCATAATCATTAATACCTTCATTCATACTTTCGGACCATCCATCTAATTTAATATTAAATGGATCAAACTTTCCATTTAAAAATTCAACACCAGTAATACATGCCATCAACATTTTTCTTTGAAATTTTATACTATTTTCTAATTCTCTTTGTTTTTTAAGTTTTACATATTCATTTCTCATATCATCTAATGGTGAATTCATATTATAATTCATTGTTGTTCTAACACCTTGATTTTCTAATCTTTTAAACTTATAAATTAAATCAATTTTTTCATTTTTAATATCTTGTGGACTTAACATATGAATTGGTTTAAATTCACCATAAGTTTCGCTCTTATTTTCATTACTTAATATTGGATCATTTTCCATTTTTGGTGTTGGTGTACTTAAACCAATTGATTTAATACTATCATCCATATCCTTTTTTTCTTTACCAAAATCAATAATTGGATCATTATTGATAGGATTATCATCTATTTTTAAATCTTTTATATCATTATCATTGAAAAGATTAAATTCATCTTTTTTTGGTAATGGTGCTTTTTCTTCACCACTACTATAACCATCCGATTTTGCTGTTTTTTTTGGATCTGCTAATAATTCAATTCCTAAACTATCATTATTTGTTGTTGTATTTAAATCTAAATCTAAATTTATTGTTTGTATATCATTTTCACCTACAATATTTAAACTATCTGTCATATTACTTTAATATAGAATATATTGATATATTATATACGCATAAAATTCTTTAAATAAATATATTAAATTATAATTACATCTTAATTAATTATAAATAATCTGCTAAATTTTGTGGCATTTCATCTATCTTTGTATTATAAAACTTTTGTATTTCTCTCATATGATCTATATCTTCATTTGTTACAAAATTAATTGCTGTTCCTTTTCTACCATACCTTCCACTCCTACCAATTCTATGAATATATGTTTCTTTGTTTCTTGGCAGATCAAAATTAATAACAAGTGATAATTGTTGAATATCTATTCCTCTTGATAATAAATCAGTTGATAACATTATTCGTGTTATACCATTTTTAAAATCACTCAAGTTTTTTTCTCTTTCACTACTATCCATATCTCCATGTATATATGATACTGGAAAACTATCTCTAGTTAATCTATCATATAAATTATTTAATACATTTTTACTATTTACATAAATAATACTTTGTGTTACATTAATTGTTTCATATATATCATATAATACATCAAATTTCC
>Ga0075480_10002219_pt1 | contig 12495 bp, 12 predicted proteins | sample DEB08_DNA_7_FD_81590 | JGI IMG/M metagenome (GOLD analysis project Ga0075480, IMG submission 81590) | Aqueous microbial communities from the Delaware River and Bay under freshwater to marine salinity gradient to study organic matter... | ecosystem: Environmental > Aquatic > Marine > Coastal ... | reverse complement strand
TTAATACAATATGTCTGGTAAGAGGAGCGTGGAATTGATGGTTAATAATGTTGGTCTGCCGGGCTTGGTTTTGCTTTCTCTATTATTTGGGATCACAACCGCGAGCGCAAATATACTGGACTTTGACTTCAACCGCACAATCGATAGGTTGGCAAACAATGTCTTCAAATACAGCATATCTTCAGCGCGTGCATTTTCTGAAATTACCTATGAAGACGTTCGTTATGATCCAAATCTAGAAACGTTTTTAATATCTGGTCTGAGTTTGCGACCCTATGACCTCACGCCGAGAAACGACTGCCAAATTTTCATCGGTTCGATCAGCATTTTTGGAGATCAAGATTATTATTCTCTAAACGATAAGTTTTCCATCGGGATTGGAAATGTGGAGGTAAATGAATTTTGCTTCCCTGACGATTTTCGCACCAGCATGAAAATGTTCGGCACAGAACGTTTGAATATTCCGCAGCTAGACGTCGAGATTGAACATAATTATCAGTCGGCAGCCACAAAAATCAAAATTTACGGAGGGGTAGCCGACCTTGCGGATGTAAATATTGTTGCAGACTTTGATTACTTTTCGGTAACCGCAAACGAATATTTTCCAATTGCTGCCAAGTTGAGCGGGCTTGAATTAAATTTTTACAATAAGGGACTTTGGGAAAACGCAAAGCAACAATTGCCCCCTTCGTTCGTCAATCCTGACTTTTTGTCTTTGATGATAGAAGAGATGGTGGCACCTACCGCAACATCAATTCTGGGAATTCAGTTGGCGGAGGAATTTGTTTCCCAAACCAACACAGCCGCAATTGCATTTCTTCAAAATCCTTCGGGATTAAGGATCAAAACTGAAATATCAGAAGGGTTTCCCGTAAATATTGATGAGGAATTATTTTCTGATCCGGCACAGGTATACGGCAAACTAAAACCAAGAATTACAACTACAAATGATGCAAAGTCACCGGTCGATATGTCCGATGTTTATACATTGATTGCGACTAAGAACTTTCAGAATTTTGAATTGAACGAAGTAGCAGCAATCGCAATGGGTTTGGAAACCGGATTAGGTGTCCCGAAAAATGAAAGTCTTGCGGTTCAGCTCTATGAAATTATCATTTCGCAAGGCTATACCTCTTATTACAAGAACCTGATCAATTTGAAGGTAAGAAACTCAGAGTTTTCCCAGGCATATCTAGATGCGCTTAGCTGGGCGCAAAGCGGCGATAAATTGGCCCCGTCATATTTAAATAAGATCGAAAAAAATATTGAGTTGGGCGAAATTATTCAGTTACAGACGAAATTGTTGCGCCAAAACGACGAGGCAATGCCGAGTAAAACCGCTCCCTTTGATAAGGCAATGGCCTACCTAAAGGGTGACGGAGCGCTAAAGTCATATGAAAAAGCCTATTATTGGTCGATTTTTGCTATGGCCGCAGGTGATCAAAGAGCATCATTTCTTGTCGATAGATTAGAACGGCTTTCTGAAAAATTGGAAGGTGATGATCGCAGCAAGTGGAGTTCATTGCTGGTAAAGATCCGTTTGGAAGCAGGGCGTGATTTTCTTAACCCGAACTAAGCAATCTGCTGTGAATTTACTTGTTCCTGCAACACCACTATTGATTGGGTCGACCTCAGGGGCATGCGCTGATCAGAAAATAATATTGCTGGACACAGAATAAAAATATCTGCCCAGCTCTGAGTTGGTTTTCACCTGTCAATTAGGCGATGAATATCCGTTTTAAATACAGAAAGTGATCTGTCGGAATTTTTTATAAACGGCAGAGCTTAAATCAAAATTGACTAAACGCCGTAGTCTACGTCTCTTTGTAAAATATCTGAATAGCTGGGATGCTGGAACGCCATTGAAGGAACGGTTGTTAAAAATTTGTGAGTAATTTGAAGTTCCTTCCAAAGAATATCTATCGCAAAGAACGAATTTACAACCTCTTTTGAAGACGATCGGAATTTCGATAAATTGTTTACTGAGCCCGCAAACTTCGACAACAAGACTGGCGCAAACTTTCGCGTAACGATATAAGCTGATGCAGTCTATGCATTGATTACGCGTGAAAACTTATCACCGACGTTCTCCCAATTACTCCCGCTGTGTTGTGCGCAAACAAAAAACAATCATCCCCCTCATAGGGAATAAATCAATTCCTGTATTTTTATTTTTTGCCTGAACTCAATATCATCCTCAAAATATTATTTGGTAATCACCCGAACGCATCCCGCGGGCCATTCTCGAAAGGAGGGGTTGCACATCTGTGACGTCCTATACCGCCATTTTGATGATGGATATGACAGCGAAATGCTATCTTGCCGGCGTGACTAACTTTCAAGCTAATACGGCGCACGTGCGGAGTTTTTCTGCGAAATAAATCCTGTGGCGGTTAAGCTAATCAACCTGTTGGCAGAATAGGTCAAATTTGATAGACTCCAAATACCGGCAACCACCAACATTAAAAGATATGAGAGGTCGGAATGATGAGTGATGAAGAGGAAAAAGGTAATCTGAAGGGCCTTACTATTTCGTTTATCATTATAATAGCGGCGATGATGGCAATCCCTTACGGGGTGCAGCTCATAGTTACGAACTAAATCGTCATGGACTAAAAAGAAATTGGCGAGGCCCTCCTCCCAAAAGACCTCGCCTTATTCTCAAGCTTGTTCCCGTTTGGCTACAGGCGAGAATGGAATTCATTAGCATTGCGCCAAGTAACTTGCAAATATAGAATTATCGCGTGTGCAGCGCTGCGGCGCAACATTATGTTCATTTAAGGTCGTACCTTTTTGCCATTGGTATTGAATGCAAACTCAGGTCCCCTGCGATTTATTCCCACCGCTGGGGATATCCTTTTGTTATAATTCAAATCCATTTGTTGCACTTGTTACAAAGCTACGTGGCAGCTACGTTATAAGTCCTATTAGTGCGATAGTTAAGGCAGCTAAAGACCCCAGCATTTACACTCAGGTGTTTCGGTTTTTCTTGCAGTTATATAATTTTTTTAACCTTCAGGCAGGGTTCGACTTGGCAGATCATGTAGTTAAATACCTAGGACAAAGTTTATTTTTTCGTCACCGCCTAAGAAACGAACGCATAAATAGACAATTTAGAGAAAATCGGGGTATTCAAAACAGCAGCGTCGTTAGTCAATCTGACCAGAAACCTAAAGAACAGCCAGACTCCTTCACGCCTGCCGATCCAAAGTCACTTGTGAAACCCAACGTATAACTAAATGGTAAAACCTTTAGTTATTTAACCTTCTTGAGAAGAAGACTCTTTCATTTTTGCTTTTGCTTCCTTGCTGATTTCAACGTCAACGCCACTATTTTTGACAAGCGAAGGCTGCAAGCTTTCTTTTACCGCGTTGATCTTCGCCTTTGGGCTTCCCAATGATTTCAAGGCCTCAAGGTTTGTCATTGGCCTATGAATAATATTGTTCATTACTGGTTTAAGTTCGTGAGCCATGTTTTCCCCCAAACTTAAAATAATATAAAAGGATCATTATTTGAAAGACTTTATTTTATGCACCCGTTTTTGAACTGCCCCGCTCATGCAAGCTGGCCCAAAATAAATGCCGTGAGCGCGTTTCCTGTTTTTGAACTTAAAGTGACAGCGCCAAACCACGCCAAGAACAATCATGCGAGGTTTGGTGTTTTTCCGCTAAAGAAAAAACCAGAGCCCGTTCGCTCGGATTTGGAAACAGAGACGTATTTGCGCTCTTGTCATCTTCATCAGAACTCGGAACGCAGTTGCTGTGCAATTTGTGCAAGCATGACGAGGTCAACGCCGATCGCGGTGAACTGGGATCCCGCCTCTATCCACCCTTTGGCAACATTTACATCAAGCGCCATTAATCCTTTGGGCATTCCGATGGTGTCCAGACGCTGAAAGGCATCCATGATCGCCTCTCTAACTTTGGGGTGGTTCGTCTGCCCCGCAAGACCCATTGATGCGCTCAGATCTGAAGGTCCGATAAAGACAGCGTCTACACCGTCCACCGATGCGATTTCTTCCAAATTCCCCAGCGCTTCGACAGTTTCCACTTGCACGATCAGGCAGATTTCCTCATGCGCGCTATTGAAATAATCCTCAACCTTTCCATACCGCGTGGCACGTGTCATGCCAGACATCCCGCGCATTCCGATGGGCCCGTATCGCGTCGCGGCAACTGCTTTTTCGGCCTCTTCCCTGGTCTGCACAAAGGGCACCATAATGCTTTGGGCGCCCATATCCAAAATCCGTTTAAAGAGGACGGGGTCATTTGATGCAGGGCGCACCACTGGGGCCGTCTCCGGATAGGCAGCGATGGCCTGCAAAGCGGGTAAAACTTCGACCGTTTCGATCGCCGCATGTTCACAATCCACCAAAATCCAATCATATCCCGCCCCCGCCAACATTTCAGGGACTGTGTTGCCGCCGATTGTGTTCCAGATACCAAGAAGAGGTTTTCCCTCTTTGAGGCGCTGTTTAAACGGGTTGATTGGGTTTTTCATCTATTGGCCTCAGCGCAAAAAGTTAGATTTTCATGGCGTCTAATGTATGTTTCAAACCATTTTCAATATGTGTTTTCAACAGGTCTGCAGCACCTTTTGCATTTCGATCAAGCGCCATTTGAAGCATCTGTTTATGTTCTTCAACGGCGACCTCTCCCCTGTGGGTAAGAACCAAGAGCTGGTACCTGAGGTATTTATTGAAGAGCGTGGAGTGTAAAGACAAAAGGTTTTTTGAATTGCAGGCTTGGATAAGGGCGAGATGAAATTGCCAGTCATACCGCTTCCATGTCTCCTTTTCGGAAGTATCTCCAGAAGCCATGCGTTTTTCCATGAGATGAAGTTTATGATGAGAAGCAACCAGATTGGCTTCCCAATCCGCGTCGCCTGTTTCGATTGACTGGCGCAGTGCATGACATTCCAAAAGCACGCGCAAATTCGCGATTTCCAAAAGGTCATCCTTTGACACAGGCGTGACAAAGAAACCCCGCTGTTCTTCGGCGTCAACAAATCCTTCGCTTGCCAATCTGCTCAATGTTTCGCGAAGTGTAGAAATACTTGTGCTGTAACGCGCTTTGAGCGGATCAAGTTTCAACTTAGACCCAGGTTCCAATATCCCAAAAATGATATCGTGTTTGATTTTTTCGTATGTACTTAAGCCAACGGTGGATGCTGCGGTTTTGGGCATAGGATTTTTAGTTCAACCTGTTGAAACACTTCTTCGTGTTAATATGGCAAATTTATCTCGCCGTGAACAGGTTAAAAAATAATATAAAACAAAAAATATCAGATATTATTGAAATAATCTGTTTTGATGGATATGGTTCTTGAAAATATGATTCTTGCGCAAAGCGCTGCAAAAGGGATGACAGTGGGGGAAATGACAGGACTACTTTCGCAAAATGCTTTGAGTGCGCAAAATACACTGCCCTCTCCAAAAGTACGCCTTGCAATCTGTGGCTTGGGTCTTGTGGGTCAGCGTCATGCCGCGGCAATGGCACAAAGCTTAGATGCGCAGCTGATCGGTGTGGTCGACCCAAGCGACGCTGGGCGCAGTGCGGCACAGTCGCTTGGTTTATCCTGCTATAATTCGCTTTCTGAAATGCTCGAAGAGGAAACGCCTGATGGCGTGGTGATATCTACGCCTACTCCTCTTCATGTGGAGCAAGGCGAAACATGCATTGAGCATGGTATCCCTGTTCTTATTGAAAAACCATTGGCGGCCTCCATAGAAGAAGCCCGTCATTTGGTGCAACGCGCAAAAGAAAAAGACATTGCTATCTTGGTCGGTCATCACCGCCGCCATAATCCAATCATTAAAAAAGCAAAAGCGTTGATAAGCGAAGGCCGGCTCGGGCAAATTCGTGCTCTGCAATCCACTTGTTGGTTTTACAAACCCGATGATTATTTTGAGGTCGCAGAGTGGCGCAAACTGAAGGGGGCCGGACCTATTTCCGTTAACCTTGTGCATGACGTGGATTTGATGCGGCATTTCTGCGGGGAAGTCCTGCGTGTGCAGGCCCAATCTGTTCCCTCAAGCCGTGGCTTTGAGAATGAAGAACTGGCCTCGGCCATACTAACATTTGACACAGGCGCGATTGCAACAGTTTCAGTATCTGACAGTGTTGTCTCTCCGTGGAGCTGGGAAATGACGTCCAAAGAATACCATATTTACCCGCACACACACGAAAGCTGCTACATGATCGCGGGTACGGAAGGTGCGCTGTCGATCCCAGATCTTCGTTTGTGGACACATCCAGATGCAAAAGACTGGTGGTCCCCAATTTCGGCAATATCGATGGCGTCTGAAACAACAGACCCGCTTCACAATCAAATCCGTCACTTTGTCGAAGTTATCAGAGGTAAGGCAGAACCTTTGGTATCTGGCGAAGAGGGGCTTAAAACACTTGAGGTAATCGACGCTATTCAGGCCGCGGCTTCGACGGGAGAGACCATCACTCTCGACCATCGCAGCGCAATTGGCTGATACAGGACCCGCCAAACCAGAGACGTTTGGAAGGTCAACTTAAACGGTCAGGTACCCGTCGGGTGCCGCTTAAATTGGGAGGAGATACCATGATGACCATCACACGCCGTGCAGTAATTCCAGCACTGGTTGCAACTGGGATCCTAGCAGGATCCAGCATACCCGCTATGGCTGCGGATATGACATTTACGCTCGCGACAGCAGGGACAGAAACAGACCAACGCTCAGAAGCGATGGCCAAAGTTTTTGCCCCCATGGTTGCAGGATTTGCCGACTACAAGCCCGGCTATAATGGGTCCTTGTTCGCGCAGGGTACAGAACTTGAAGCCATCAGCCGCGGCAACCTGACGATGTCGATTGCCTCAGCGCAGGAGCTTGCACAGTTCTTCCCAGAATTTTCAATCTTTGCAACAGGCTATGTGCATCAGGATGCAGCCCATCAGGTGCGTGTCTTCAATGACCCATTGATGGATCCATTTAAAAAGAAAGTTGAAGACGAACTTGGCGTCAAACTTCTTTCAGTGATGTATCTTGGCAAACGTCATGTAAACTTGCGCTTTTCTCGTGATGAGAAAAACATTAAGACACCAGCGGATCTTGCGGGCGTCAACCTGCGTATGCCGGGCACAGATGCATGGCAATTCCTAGGAAAGGCGCTTGGCGCATCTCCTACCCCACTTGCCTTTACCGAAGTCTATACGGCGCTTTCAACAGGTGCCGTTGATGGTCAGGACAACCCGCTTCCCACCGTCGTAGATAAGAAATTCTACGAAGTGACCAAACAGATTGCTTTGACATCACACCTCGTAGACCTGAACTACATCGCTTTCTCTAAAGAAACCTGGGACAGCCTCAGCATGGAACAGCAAATGACTGTACAACGTGCGGCAGACGCAGCAGCAGCCTACGGGCGACTGAAGCAGTTGGACAAAGAAAACAATCTTGCCGACTTCATCAGAAGCCAAGGTGTTGAAATCTATAGCCCTGATCTAGACGCGTTCAGAAATCACGTGCAAGCTCAGTATGTAGGTTCCGAATTCGCCGCCACTTGGCCAGAAGGCGTATTGGAAAAAATCAACGCGCTTGGCAACTAATATAAAGCGATAACAAAAAAAAGGGAGAACCACATCATGAAGTCATTTTTGCAGTGGTTCTCCAAGACCGCAGAATTCATCGCCGCACTCGCGTTGGCGGCGATCTTTCTTACGTTCCTCGCACAGATATTCTCAAGATATGCCGCAGAAATTGCGTGGCTGATGCCAATTGCCCCTGTCGCAAGCTGGATGAGCGCAATGGAGCCTATTGGCTGGACTGTGAACCTGATATCTTTGATCTGGGTATGGCTGATATTTTTTGGCTGTTCCTTTCTGGTAAACGAAAAAGAGCACGTCGCATTTGATATTATTTATCAAGCGGTTTCAGACAAAGCTCGAAGGGTTTTGGCCATTATCGGTGCGGTGATTGTAATTGGCATGATGTGTTATTCTTTCTTGCCAACGTGGGACGCCATTATGTCCAGCCGCTTAATGGAACTAAAGAAAATTCAAACGCTTTCGATGCCGATAACTGGGGATAAAATTGCGGTGAAGTGGTTGTTTGCATCTTATATATTGCTGATGATTATCGTGTCGCTCAGATATGCATGGCAGATTGTCCACGTGATAAAGCATGGTGCACCCCTGTCTCAGGACGAAAGCATGATTGCAAATGTGACGGTAAATAAGGGCACTGAGGGATGAGTCTTGAATTAACCATTGGCCTATTGGCATTATTTGGAAGTGCTGCGATCGGGATACCGGTCGCCTATGCGATACTTTTTGGCGTTATCATGTATCTTGGCGTCGGTGGGCAGGACTTGGCAATTGCCGGGGAAACAATGGTACAGCGCCTTTATGACGGTTTTTTGCTGCTTGCCGTGCCACTCTTTATCGTATCGGCCAATATTATGAATGCTGGCACGCTGTCTGACAGGCTTTTGAACTTTTGCATCGCACTTGTTGGTCGGTTTCGCGGGGGCATGGGGCATGTGAATGTCGTTGCCAGTCTGATTTTCTCTGGAATGTCAGGCTCAGTGGTCGCGGATGCGGCCGGCATCGGCAAAGTGATCATCGATATGATGGTGAAATCCGGAAAATATACCCGGGGTTATGCTGCTGCAATCACGGCAGCAACAGCCACCATCGGTCCGATTATCCCCCCCTCCATTCCAATGGTTCTCTATGCCTTGGTCTCTAACGCCTCTATCGGCAGTCTTTTCTTGGGCGGCATTGTGCCAGGGCTCTTTATGGGGGCTGTGTTGATGGGGATGAACACCTTGATTTCGCACCGGCGCGGTTTTGGCAACGAAGAGCCCGTGCCGTTGCGCGACCTTCCTGCCATTACGGTTAAGGCAACCCCGGCTCTCTTGATGCCTGCCATATTGCTCTTTGGGATATATTCAGGAGTGACAACCCCGACAGAAGCCGCCGCTATCGCAGCACTCTATGCCTTGTTGATCGCAGGTGGGTTATACAGGGCTTTAAAACTGCGTTCACTTTACGATGTTTTTGTCGAAAGCGCGCGCTCTGCGGCATCTGTTGGTCTGGTGATCGGATCATCAATGATCCTGACCTATGTCGTCGTACAGGAAAATATTCCACAGGCTATTTCAGGCATATTCGAAAGTTCAAGCATCAGTCCTCTTGCATTTCTAATTCTGGTAAATGTTCTGGTCTTACTTTTGGGCTGCGTTTTGGATGCAACAGTCATCATCCTTGTGATCGTGCCTTTGTTTATTCCAACATGTAACGCGCTTGGCATTGATTTGGTCCATTTCGGAGTTTTGATCGTGGTAAATTCAATGATCGGATTGATTACGCCACCCTATGGAATATTGCTCTTTGTCATCAATGCAGTCACGGGCATTCCGCTCAAGGACATCATCGCAGAGATTTGGGCGTTTCTTGCCATTCTCATCGCTGCGCTGGTCTGCATGATTGCGTTTCCCGAGATCATTTTGTGGTTGCCCAAAATGTTTGGGTATCAAGGGTGAACGATGCCAGGGGAAGTGTTAAAGGCCGGCCTTATCGGACAGGGTATTGCTGCATCGCTGACACCAGCGATGCAGGAAAGTGAGGCGCGCGCGCATGGGCTGTCCCTTTCATACCTGCGTTTTGATACACTTCACACGCCCTGGTCCGACAAAAGCTTGTCAGACCTGATACAGGATGCCCACGCAGATGGTTTCTTGGGCCTGAATGTCACCCACCCTTACAAAGTTGCAATTCTTGATCATCTTGACGAATTATCCGATGCGGCCCAACGCATTGGAGCGGTCAATACAATCATCTTTGATGGACATCTCAAAGTTGGTCACAATACAGACTATATCGGGTTTAAGGCAGCCTTATTGGCGCATTCCTTCAGTCAACAGATGAAATCTGTTCTGCTTCTGGGCGCTGGCGGAGCTGCGGCAGCCGTTGCTTGGGCAATTTTGGACAGTGGCGTGGAACGTCTTTTGATTTACGATCAGGTTCAAGAAAAAACTAACGCTCTTTGTAGACACCTCACGCGGCATGCTCCAGCTACCGACATCGTCGCGATTGACGCCCTTAATGCGCAGGTTATCAAATCAGCGGGCGGAATTGTGAATTCAACACCCATGGGCATGCGTGCATATCCCGGTGAAGCGATTGACGTTTCTTTGATTTCCAAAAATACTTGGGTCTGTGATATCGTTTACTTCCCGTTAGAAACGTCCCTCTTGAGCAAATGCAAAGCCAAAGGATGCCAAGTGATCAACGGAAGCTTCATGGCGGTCGGACAGGCGGCTGCGTCTTTTGAGCTTTTCACGGGAAAACCTGCCGACAAAGCACGTATGTTTGATACATTCACTGCCGCCCAACCTGTTGCTTAATATGCATAAAATCCACTCACACATCTACCATTTGGGGAACCGCCCTCTCCCCGCTTTTGAGGAGCCCGAGCGATGAAAACCTCCATTGCGACTGTGTCAATTTCTGGAAATTTACGTGAAAAACTCACCGCGATTGCAGCGGCTGGCTTTGACGGGATTGAGATCTTTGAACAAGATTTCATCGCCGATGCGGCAAGCCCGAAAGAGATCGGCGCCATGGTGCGTGATCACGGCTTGGATATCACATTATTCCAGCCGTTTCGCGATTTCGAAGCCCTGCCCGAGCCACTGCGGGCCAAAGCTTTTGATCGCGCAGAACGCAAATTTGATGTCATGCAGGAACTTGGCGTTTCCCTTTTGCTGATTTGTTCCTCGGTTCATCCCAAATCTTTGGGTGGCATTGAACGCACGGCCCATGACCTTTTTGAATTGGGCGAACGCGCTGCAAAACGTGGTCTTTTCGTGGGCTATGAGGCACTGTGCTGGGGTCGCCACATCAATGATCACAGGGACGCTTGGGAAGTTGTGCGCCGCGCAGATCATCCAAACATCGGTGTGATCCTCGACAGTTTTCACACCTTGGGACGTCAGATCTCACCAGAGTCCATTCGCAGCATTCCGGGGGATAAAATATTTTTTGTCCAACTCGCAGATGCGCCGATGATTGAGATGGATTTACTCTATTGGTCGCGCCATTTCCGCAATATGCCCGGTGAAGGCGACCTTGATGTGCTGGGCTTTACACAGGCGATTGCCGCAACCGGATATTCTGGACCTTACAGCCTTGAAATTTTCAATGACTATTTCCGCGGCGGAAACCCGACAACCGTGGCGCAAGACGGATATCGCTCCTTGGTGGCTTTGCTGAGCGATGTGGGCCATGCACAACCAGACTCAATGTACCCCGCACCCCATATTCCAGCGCGCAGTCGACCCGATGGCATCAGCTTTATCGAATTTGCCAGCCGCGGAGAAGAAGCAAAAGCGCTTGCAAAACAATTCTCCACCTTGGGCTTTGCAAATGTGGGCACGCATGTGAACAAAGAGCTCAATCTTTGGCAACAGGGCAATATCCGCATATTAATCAACGAAGAAACCACTGGTCACGCAAGTGCAACTTGGAACGCGCGCGGGACCTGTGTCTGTGATCTTGGGATTGGGGTGAGTGATGCGCAATCTGTTGCCACGCGCGCGGAGGCTTTGGGGATCGATATCCATCGAACTTCCCCTGCCCCGGGAGAACTTTCCATTCCCGCAGTGCGCGGCTTGTCTGGGTCAATTCTTCACTTTACCGATGAAACTCCAGATTTGGGTGACGTCTGGCAGGTGGAGTTTAAAGCCAAAGAGAATGCAAAAGGCGTTGGCCTTACCCGCGTTGACCATGTCGGTGTCACCGTCAATTTCGAAGATATGCTCAGCTGGAGCCTGTTTTTTACCACCCTTCTTGATGTTGAAAAATCCCCCATCATTGACGTTATAGATCCAGACGGCATCGTACGCAGTCAGGTGGTTCAAAGCGCAGATGGCGGATTCAAGATCACCTTAAATGGGGCCGACACCCATAGAACCTTAGCAGGATCCTTTCTGGCGGAAACATTTGGCGCCTCTGTTCAGCATATCGCACTTGCGACAGAGGATATCTTTGAAACGATGCGGGCACTTGGGGAGAGCGGTTTTGCGACTTTAGCCATTCCCGCGAACTATTATGACGACCTTGCCGCACGGTTTAATCTGCCTGATGAGTTGTTGATTAGGATGAAATCCCTCAACATTCTTTATGATGAGGATACAGGTGGCACATTTTTTCAATGCTATTCTCAGGTTATTGGCAGCGGTTTCTTTTTTGAGATCATACAGCGCTCTGACGGTTATACAGGGTTTGGTGCCCCCAATGCCCCGTTCAGAATCGCCGCTCAAAAAAGGGAAAGTCAGACCAAGGGGCTACCACGTATTTCGCGGTGAACAATCTTAGGCTTATTTGCTCTATAGAAGATACCAAGGCGCAATCACAGGCTAGACATCTTCGCCCATTTCCCCTTTTGCAAGATTTGCCGTTTCCGGTGTGGATGCGCGTCCGAGTGGGACAGCTTGAAATGTTCCTTTGGTGTCTGAAGCG
>Ga0075480_10002215_pt1 | contig 12514 bp, 9 predicted proteins | sample DEB08_DNA_7_FD_81590 | JGI IMG/M metagenome (GOLD analysis project Ga0075480, IMG submission 81590) | Aqueous microbial communities from the Delaware River and Bay under freshwater to marine salinity gradient to study organic matter... | ecosystem: Environmental > Aquatic > Marine > Coastal ... | reverse complement strand
TGTCGCCGACGTGCTTCCAATCTGAGCCAAAGCTATTCATTGATTTCTCGCGGGCGTATGCCGCGTCTTTCAGCGTTTCATCGAGGTTAAACGTGCGCTTGATGATGAGCTTTTCGTCGTCAAGTCTTACGCTCTCGCCGATCTGATTATTGGTGCCAACCATATTACCACTCTTAGTATCTAGTAGTTGTAAAGAAGGGGGCCGCGAAGCCCCCTCCAAGCATCGTTTTACGATGTTGTGCAGTCAGCCACGATGCCGTTTGCGGCTTCGTTTTTGCACACGAGCGTCAGCTCTGTGGTGATTTGACGGGTGGTGTTGTCGCCCGTTTTCGCCAAGGCGACGTTCTTGGTTGGACGCAATACTGCGACTTCCCACATGTCGTCTTGGATGATCAGCACGTCTCTGGAGCGTACTAAACGCGATGGCTGGAACGCAACTTGGCCCCACGGCGTCAGGTAGACCGACAGGGAGTTGACCACGCGCTCGTCGCCGGCAACCACGTTCGCACGCTGGTTGTTGTTCCCAGTAAAGCCCAGGGCTTTATTCATCTGGAACGGTGACAGGTAGCATGTGTCAGGCGTGCCGCCTTCTTCCCAGATAGACTGCATGACGGTGTCAAAGTCAGCCTGGGTGAAAACGGTTTGCGTGCCGTCGGTGCGTGTGTTTGCGCCAGTACCTGCTGGAGCTGCGCCGCTTGTGCCGACGTTTGCTTGGTTGGTCTTGATCCACGCAGGAACACCCGCCAGCTCGCGAGCTGCCGTTGAGCTGCCCGCCGCGCGAGCGTTGCTGTCAAAGAGAGCCTTCTCAATATCCAGCTTTTGCTCTTTCGCCGTCTTCAGCATTTGATACGCGACTTCCTTCGCGCGACCAGCCTTATCCAGACCTTCATCGGTGTCCGGCACGGTAGTAGCGTTTTTGAAGATTTGCGTATAATTGCCCAAGCGAGTAGTCGCGGTGCGAGCTTCCGCTGTGGTTGCGTCACCCTCGACGTGAGCGTTTGCCGCCGCCGCACGCAACGCGTCAGTCTGCCACTCGTGCAGAGTGTTAGACGCAGTCGTTTTGCGCGACTTCGTGTAGAACGGTGTTTCTTCTGGCGAGATGTTATAGATAACGTCGCGCAGATCCTCTTTGATCCCCACTACGTCGTATGAATCCAGTGTATTACTAGGCTGAGCCATTTGTATTTCCTTTCAAGGACTTAGCTGTTTAAGATGAGGCCCAACGCGTCATTGATTGAGCCAGACTTCTGCAGACGCTGTTGCGCCTTCTTGCGAGTTGCAGTTTTGCCTGAGTTGCTACGCTTCTTAGCTCCGGCCTTGACCGGGGTGAGGCTCTCACTGGGCTGTGAGGTGGCCTTCGCACGCTTGTTTACGAGCGCCCGATATTTTGCTGCGTCATTCAACGCCAGGATGTATCGAGCATCCGTCACTGCGCCCATTTCCTGCTCTGTAAAACCGTAGTAATCCCCGGTTTCCATGAGAGACGCCTTGATCGCTTCGCTTTTCTGCGGGTCTGCGATTTCCGGCAAACGCTCCTTGAGCACTTCAGCCTGATGCTGCAAATGCTGCTGGCGTTGCGCTTGCGTCGCCTGAGCTTGTTGCTGTTGCATGGCTTGGATTTGGCGCAAGTGCGCGTTGTACTGAGCCGCCTGATCATCAAATTGGATTTTTGCCTCCATGTAACCGAGAGGGTCGGTGTCAAAGAGCTCCTTTGATGGCGGGGTAGGCTTTTGCACGCCGCCTTGCTGTGCTTGCTGATAAAGCGCCAACACTTGCTGTTGCTGCTGGGTTAATGCGTCGGATTGCGCCTTGTATTGCTTTTCAAGCTTCGCAACCTCTTGCATTCTTTGGTTGATGTAACCCTGACCCGCCGCAGATTGCTTAAGCTGATCCAGTGTCCAATTCTCTTCCTTGCCGTTCACTTTGACGGTGATGAGATTGGCTGTATCACTAGCCTCTACTAGGTCGTCGTCATCATATTCCGCGTCCAACTCTAATTCGTTATCCGCGTCTTCCGCTTCCGCCGCTTCAATCTCTTCGCTCTCGTCTTGAGTTGGCTCTAAGATTTCGTCAACGGACGCATCCAGATTACCTTCAGAAGGTGTGTCTGGTACTTGTAAAAGCTGCTCGACGGCAGCATCCATATTGCTAGTCGTTTCCACGGTACTAGTTTCCTTGTCTGTGATCTAAGAGTGTCTCTGCCGCAATTGCAGCGTCAAGGTTCACCTCGATCTGGTTAAGCGCGCGTATTATTGCGTGCGCCTCTTCTCGCCGCTCGATCTCGTCGGCGGCACTGCTAACGAACACCAGTTTTTGCTGCTCGCGAACGTCGTTGACGAACCGCTTGAAGGCGGTGTCGTTCTTCAACCTTTTGGCTTCTTCAGCCGCTATTCTTATGTCTGTACTCAAGTGAATACCCAAATCATTGCTTGGGTATTATATTACCACAGCCTAGTCGTAAGCTCCGAAAATTTGCGAGGAGTGGGCTCTACTGAGCGCCACCCTGGGCTATGTTCGCGACCGTGCGCAGCTTGTCCTGCTCAGCCTTAATGCGTGCGACGTCAACTTGCGTGCCGTATTGTCCGTAAACCTTCGCGGCATCCACCAGAAGATCCTGAGCCATTTGATCACGCTTGCGGTCATCCTCGGCGGCTGCCTTTTGAGCCTCAAGCTGCAGCCTCATCATGTCGCCATTCATCTTCGCTTGCGCCTTCATTTGCTCCGCCTGCAGGTAGGCTGCGTTTGGATCTGGCTGTTGCTGCTGCGCCTGCGCCTGCTGCTGAGCCTGCGCCTGAGCCAGCATTTGCTGCTCGATCTCTTGATTGATAGGCGCGAAGTAACGATCGCTGTTGCGCACGCCGGAGACGGCCATCATGTCAGCGATTGTGTTGCGAATGTTTGTGAGGCTCACCAAGCCGTTTTGCGCGCCGTATGTCTGGTAAATCGTCATTTGCATCTGAAGCGCCTGCTGCAACGCCGCCGCTCGCTCATCCTCACGCCCGGTGCCGAGCCCGACGTTTATGCCGATATCCATACTGGTATCCCACACGCGCGGATCTACCGGCACAAACATGCCATTCATGCGCATCAGCTTTTCCTCGTCGACGTTCTTGTGCATGATCCGCAGCATGACGCGAAACAAGTCGCGCAGCCCGTCTGCCAGGTTGCGCACCATCACCTCAACTTGACCCGCGGCAGCCTCAACTGAAGCCGTCACGGCCGCCTTGGTTGTTGATTGCAGCGCGTCCGGGTTGAGCGCCATGTTTTGCGTGACGCCGGTTTTTTGCTCCACCATTTTATCCATGTAGGTGAGGGCGCTCAACGTCTGCCCGGCAGTAAACGGCACTGACAAGTCTTGTATCGCACCCTGCTGGCGCATTCTGACCAGCCCGCCAATTTCTGCATTCATAAGGTCGTCAATGTTTACGGAGCCCTCCAGAAAACCTAGGCGCGGGCTGTTTGTCAGCGCGACGTTATCGAGAATACCCCGGAGCACGGCCGTGCTTGCGTCCTGGTCGTCGAAAATGATTTCCGACAAGCTGCGCCCGTAAAAGCTGTGCGGCTCTGGATCAATCTCCAGCTTTACGAGCGGTATTTCATCCACAGGCTCAAAGTCTAGCAGCTCGTATTTCGTGCCGCCGCAGAGAAACTTGTGCAAAACCGGAACGCCGGTGCCGTCAATGTCTATGCGCATGTAGGCTTCCGTCACCGTCACGTTTTTCATTGCCGGGTCTAGACTGTCTTCGTCGGCGAAATCTTCGTCGTATCCCTGGCGCTCAAACACCTCAGCCTCAGTGATTTCCGAGCCGCTTTCCAACCCGTCAAGGTTAAGCACGACCTCCGGGTCAAAGCCCATCTCAATCAAATCGCCGGCTCTCATGTCAGTGCGGTGGGCGACGACGTAGGCGTCATCCATGCTGCGCGCGTCTCTGTTTACAAAAAACTCCTCCGGCGGCACGCTCTCCAGGCACAGCTCGCCCTTCATTTCAGTGCGCGAAATCTTGATGTTAAATACCGGCGCCTCAATGTCGATGCCAAACTCGTCGCGCTGCATGCGCATTTCCATTTCTTCCTCAAGCACCTGGACGTCGGGGTCTTGCGTCAGTAGGTTTACCTCCGCTTCCGACATCTCGCTGAAGGAGTATATTTTGGCTTTCGGGTAGCGCTTAAAGTAAGTCTTGATAATGCCTTGCTTTTTAACAAGGGCGTCGTGGATTGCGTCACCGAGCACTCTGTAGCCATTTAAACGATTAAACTCGTGATGCATAAAGCTGGTGGCCTGCTCAGCCAGAGCGACGTCCTCCGGGCCTTTCGGCATGTATTCCACAGGCTTTGACGTTGACATAAACACGCGCATAATGCTCGGCTTTACGGCTCTCACAGTGTCGCGCACCTTAGTCGCCACGACCTTGCTGCGGCCGTCTTCGTAGCCAATATCCACCTCGCCATCCATGTAGCGCTGCGCCTTCAAGCGATCTTCTGAAATTTCGCTTTCCACGAAATCCACCGCATTTTGAATGGCGTCTTGGACGATGCTTTCTATTTCTTCTTTGCTTTTGGGTTCTAATTCCATCGTCTATTCCTTATCGAGGCCCAAAGTTGAAGCCTGTTGTGCGCTGTATTTGCTGCGTTATTGGGTTTTGCACGTCGTCTGTCGTTGCCGCCGCTCCGCCTGCTCCCGCAGATCCGCCAAAACTCATTGGCGTTGGATTGCCTCTGATTGCGCTGGAAGCCCTGGCTGATCCGTAAGCTGAGCGGATCATGTTGGCGCCGACGACGCGTGTCATAAACTGGCCTAGGTTTGTAGAGCCGAAGGCAGAGCCCAACCGGCCCAGCAAGTTAAACGCTGAGTTTGCGCTGTTAGAGGCGTTGACCGCCCCGCCAGTGGCGCGCGCCGAGACGTTTGCGAATTGGTTAATTAAAGCGCGCTCTTGCGCCGTGAATAGCGCCTTGATCATTTCCGGGTTGTTGTCGGAAAGCTTCTTCCATTCCTTGCGAAAGTTCACGCCAGAGAACATATCCTCGCCGGCTTTCGCTGTCTTGCCAGCTTGAGCAATTCGCAGGAATGCCTCCTGGCGCAACTGGTTCCATTGCTCTTCTGGGAGCTGCTTTTTCATTGTCAGGATGTTGCTGGCAATCTTGGGGTTCGTTGAGAGCCTGTTTGTTGACACGCCAAATATGTAGTTTGACGCCTGCGCCGGCGTGACTTTTAACGTCTTCTCGCCGTCCTTGAGGGTTTGCTCCGTCAATGCGTTGAGAATGCCGCCCTTACTTTTCCAAAGCTTGGCAAAGTCGGCGTAATTAGCGACTGCTTCCTTCCAGCGCCCGACGGCGGCGGCATCGCCGTAAATCAACGCGTTCTGCATGGCGCTTGTAAGCTCGTTATCCAGCACCCCTTTAAATTCGCGCGCCGCTTGACCCTCCACGCCGAGCTCTGAACCCAGGCTCGTCACCTTAGTACGCAGCGCAAACATCTCACGCACGTCGCCGCCATCCGCAATGATTTCGTTGAGCCTATTCATAAAGCCCGCCGTTTTCGGGATGTTAGACAGCTCAAACTTGGCGCCCATCTGCTCGCCAATCCGGCCCGTCATGGCCAGGGCGCTCTCTTCATCCATAAACGCCGAGCCGGACGCCCTCGCTTCTGTGTATAAGTCGTCGGCGCGCTGTTGCGCGGCTGCACGCTGGGATGCCAACGCATCTTGAGCTGCCGCGCCAGCTTGCCCGGTTTCCGTCACGGTGGGCGCGTTTCCGCCAATACGATCTTGAATGGCCGGAATGTTTTGCTGCAACGCCGACTGCGTTTTTGCGCGCGAGCCTTGCATCATGCTTTCCGCAGTTTGGCCGAAGGCGCCGCTCTCGGCTGCGTTCTCAAATAGCTGCTGGCCCTTTGAGCCAGTAATAGAGCCCGTCGTCATTGGCACGGACACTGGTAGGTTTTGAGCTTCCGCCATGCGCCCGGCTTCCGTTGGGTCGACGCCCTGCTGAATGCGGCGAGATATATCCGTCAACGTGTCTCGCGTGACAGTCGCCGGGTCAATGCCAGCCTTGCGTAGCTCCTCAGCAATTCTTGGTTGTAGGGCGCCGTCGTCGCCAAACATCGCGCGCGGGGCTGACCTAAACGCTCTGACAAGTCTTCCCAGCATCTCTCCGGCTTTCGCGCCTGCGGCTCCCCCTACGGCGCCAGCGGGAACGTCTCCAGCCTTAAATCGTTGACCCGACAGATAAGCACTCGCGGCCTCAACTAATCCAGCCTCAGTGGCGCCAATTAATGCGCCGCCTGTCATGCCAGCGACGGGAAGACCCAAAGCGCCGCCGGTGGCTGCGATCGCTTGCCCCAACGCAACAGCGCCGGAGCCCTGCATGATGTCAGTGATGTCTAGCCCCTTTGGGTTGGGGTAAAAGCGCGTGTATTGCTGCGTGGGCTCGCCGTCTTTGTAAACGGGTGAAATGACCACCAGGTTGCCGTATTGATCCTTGTCAAACTCCGCGCCGGGAATGATGTTTTTTATGCCAGATTGCAGCCTGTCGTCGCTCGCGGTTGTCGCCAGCAATCCCACCATTTTAGTGGCTTTATCGGTCGGCAGACCCAGGTTGGCTTTATTCGCGAGTGGGATGTTTTCCTCACGCTGGCCGCCTTTGAACCAGTCTAGCGCTCGCTGCGCCACATTGCGCTGCGGCTTGCCAAAATGTTTATTCAAAGCAGCCTTAATGTCTTCGTCTGCCATGTCTGTGGGAAAGCGGAAGATTTCGTCGCCGACGCGAACCTCTTGCATCACTCAAACTCCTCCGTCTCTGGGTTCCACGTTCGCACTTTTGACTGTGAAATCGGCGCGGGGGCGTCGTCTTGTCGGTAGCTTTCCAGAATAGACTGCACCGCCGCCGGTATCGTTGACTGACCTTCAAGAGCCGCCAGGGCGTCGTTCGCATTTTGGAGTGTGATTTTTTGCGTTTGATACTGACGCACGATGTTTGCGCGCTCTAAGTTGTATTGCTGCTTTTGCATCATTACGGCGTAAATCGCCTGGTTGGCTTCCGGTGAGTTTTTCAAGCTGCCGAGTGAGTTCAGCATAGCGTTAAACTCTAAGTCAGATGTCGCGCCGGAGCCTTCAACGCGCAATGTGGGAGCGACGCGCTTTACAATAGACTGCCGCAACGCCGTCACGTCGTTAAACTCTGGGAAAGCCTCAGCCAAACGGCCTGTGATAGGCCCGGATGGAGCCAACGGCGCGAGCTCCTGCAGGACGCGCAAGTCAGCCATCGCTTGAGCCGCGCCGGAGCCGGCGTCCAGATAGGCGCCAAAGTCTTTGCCCTGCTTCTTCATAAGCTCTTCACGCAGCTTGTCTTCAGCGGGCGGCCCTCCCGGCATGTTGATGTTTGTTGTGTTGCCAGCGCCGCCGACCTTCGTCACGTTGCCCGTCGGCGAAATGTTATACAGCCCGTCAGCGATCTGCGTGCCGGGGTAAATCTTGCGCAGCATTTCAGCGCTCACGACTTGCCCTTGCTCCTTCGCCGCTGGTGGGTTGATTTTCTTGGCAATGATTGCGCTCATCACGTTGCTGGCGATGGTTGGATTGGTTTGCACCATTGCAGCTATTTCCGAGTAGCCGTTGGATTTCAACCACTCCACAGTCTTGTTCATGCCCTGGCGTTTTACGCGAGAGGCGCCCGTCGTCCTGATCTGCTCACCCATGCGCATTTGCGGCAAGATCAAAGGGTCAAGCGCGGCTGCGAAGCGCTCAGCTCTCGTGAGGCCGTCGTCGTCTTTCTCGCTTGCGAAATCTAGCGCCCCGAAAAGCTGTGTTTTTTGACTGTCGTTTAGCATCCGCAGATCCTTTGCCTTACATCATCGCCAACACTTGCAGGTAGTTCAGCAAGCCTGGATTATTTGTTTGCGTCGTTGATTGCGGCACCGGCGCCACGCCAAGCGCTGCCAGAGGCGCTGAGAGCGCCGCCGCGGGGCTGTTGGCAAAGCCTTGGAATTGACCCTGCGCGGCATCAATGAGCGCCTGCTGCAAGCCCTGCTGGAGAAGCCCAGCCTGCTGCTGCTGGCCGGCAATCGTTTGCCCGGTATTGAATGCCTGACCCGCCAAGTTGCCGAGTTGATTTGCAGCAGCGAGCTGTTGGCCTTGATTACCCATGAGCGCCGCCTGATTGGCCAAGGAGGCTGCATTCATTGCGCCGGCGTTGTACTGCCCAGCTTGATTGTTTGCCGCTTGGTTGTTGAGGTTTGCCGTGTTTAGCGCCCCAGCGCCAAACTGCGCCGCTGTGTTGCTCGCCGCTTGATTGGCAAGGCCCGCTTGGTTTGCAGCCCCGGCAGAGAATTGCGCAGCCTGATTGCTGGCGCCTTGGTTGGCTAAGTTGATTTGCTGGCCCAAGTTGGCGCTTGTTGTGCCGGCCTGCAAGTTGGCGCCTTGGTTGGCGAGATTTGCTTGCATGGTGTTGCCAATGTCCTGCAGAGCCGCTTGCTGCGCCTGGCCGTATCCAACTTGACGTAATTTTGCTGCGGTATTGGCCGCCTGCTTCGCAAAGTTGTCTATGCTTTCACTCTCCACCAAGCCCTGCCTAGAGCCGCCAAAAGCTTTCGCGGCGTCAGCTTGCGCGCCAATTTGGTTCATGGTTTTAAGCTGCGTATTCGCGAGGTCATCCAGCGTCGCCTGCACGACCTGATCCTCGTATGGGTTAGTGTACGAGCTCAAGTCTGTGCTAGAAAGCTGCCCGGCAGTGACGTTGTTGGCAGTGACTGGGCTGACGTTTCCAGCTTGCGCCGCGTCGTAGCCAGTCGCAGCCGTTTGCGCAGCGCCGTAGCCCGTCGCTCCGGTTTGTGCCGGGTTGTAGGTGCTCGCCTGCACGAGAGGCGTGCCCGCATTCATTACGTTTTGCGTGCCCTGCATCGCCTGCTGCAGCCCGCCGGCGGCGGCTTGATTTACGTTAAAGTTTACTGGAGCGATAGGCGCTGCTAAATTAGGCGCATTCATAGGTCTGCGTTGGAGTGGGTCTTGCATCGCCGTCAGCTCGTTTGGCCCTTGCGACAAAGGCGGCCCTTGGTAAATATCTGACTTAATGTTACCCATTTCGGGCGTTATGCCAGCTAGTGCTGGCCCGCCGAGCGCTGCACCAAGCCCCGTGTCAATCGGGCCGGTGGCAACGCCAAGACCGCCCGCGCCTGGGATGCCTACATCGCCGGACGACATGCCGTTTGGCATGACAATGCTTGGCCCGCCAAGCGGCGCACCCATCGCTTGCGGCGCCATTGGCTGCGCCACGCCTCCGCCAAATAATCCGCCCTGGCCAGCCATTATGCGTCTCCTTTAACTAGGCCAACCACAAAGAATTGGACTGATCGCGCAGCAAAATGCAGCGCACCCTTAAGTGTTCGTTTTCTACCCGTCGCGAAATCAATGTAATCGCGAAATTCTGAGTAGTGATTGTGCGCCTTGCCTTGCTCAATCTTGCGCCGGCCTAAGTGACGGTAGCCACGTCGTATTGCCTCACCCCACCACTTGTCATGCAGGTTGTGCATGCACCATACAACAGCCTCACGCTTAGTCTGGTGAGTGTAAGCTCCAGACGCAACTGCGTGCGTGGCAATGACGCAACCGCCACCTCCACCGCCGCCTCCGCCGCCGCCGTCGTCACTGTCGTTAGATGTAGGGCGAGCGGGCGGGGCAGTTGCGACTGCTGGTGTCGCGGCTAACGCCTCAGCTTCACCCGCGTAGTCAGTAATGCCTAAAGCATCTCCGATGGAGCCAAAGAAATCTCCGACGGCACCCAATTCCCCAACGCCATCCGCGCCGCCGCCCGACAAAAAGCTATCTGAGCTGGATGCGGGTGCGGGCGTGATTGGATTATCATTACTATTATCTGACGCAAGGTATGCGCCAGTTGACGCGTCATAAGTCATGCCTGGCGGCGCTGCGTCGATCATCTCCGCAACGGTCGGCGTTTCAATAGGGTTATTTGCGCCACCGACGTTGTAGCTATCTCCCAAGGCAATTTGACCAAGCAGGGTGTTAGATGCCATGCCAGTAAGCCCTTCAGTAATGTCATTCATTACTTGAGTGCCTGAGCTCGCAGTGGATGTGTCAGTAATGCCCTCGGCTGGATTGGTTATTAAAGACGAAGCCTGAGCGTCGGGGTCTACTGTCGGCGGCAAAAACGCATCAACACCCGCCGCGTCAATCATTTCCGGCGTTATGCCAAAACCTGTTGATTGGCCCGTCGGGTCTTGCTCTGCCTGCGCGGCCTGATAATCGTAAACTGTTTGGAACGCTTCATTGTATTGCGGGTTTGTGGGGTCAGTTGATACTATTTGCTGAGCAATCTGAACCTCTGGAGGCGCGATGTTAAATATTTGGTCATTAGGCTGCACAGCCAAGTTTGGGTTGGCGGCGAAGCTTGTCGTCTCAAATGTAACATTTTGAGGCCCGGCGCCCGCCTGAGCCTGAGCAATCGCCAAGTCATTCGCTTGCTGCGCCGACACTGCGTCACCCGTCGTTTGGAGTGACGTGTAATCCGTTTGAGGCTGCGCGTTTGCGCCTGGCGCTCCAGTTACGGGGTCAATGAAAAACGAGTTGATGTAATCATATTGCCCCGGTCGATCGGCGGCAAATTCGTTCATCATGTTGTCGTATATTGGCTTCGCGCTGTAGCCCATCACGCCGTTGCCGTAATCTGTCGCTGGCCCCATGCCTCCGTAAGCCGCAGACGAGCCAGCCGTCGGCGTTGTCATACCAAAAGCGGAGGCCGCGTTCGCGGTGTTGTCAAATGACGCGTTGGTCATGGGCGTGAATGCCGCCACCGACGGGCCATACTGTGGCACGAAACCAATTTGGCTGACGTCTTGCGCCATGTTTAAATTGTTTTGCGCCGCCGTCTCGATGTACTCGGGTATTTGTACAGAGCTCGTGCTTGAGCCACCTTTACCGCCAGACATTTATATCTCCTTCGTGTAGGACTGATGCAGTGGCTTCCACCCGTGCTTCTTCAAGTGCTTTTCCCAACCAAACCGCCCGGTAATGCTTACGCCCGTGCAGCCCTGTGCTTTTGCCCAATTTATCACGTCCTCGTGCATGCTTAAAATTTCGGTGAGAGAGCCCCTGTCGCCGCCGCCGAGAAATACATTCAAGACCTTCTTCCGCGGATAGACTATAAGCTCAGTTACGATGCAGCAGTTTTTGCTTGGCCATAGCTGCATGGTGCCTTTGTATATACCTTCGTATATATCAATGATGTCGTGCGTGCCGCCGCTGTATTCCAACGCAGCCACAATCCACTCCCGGCAACGATCTAAGTCTCCCGTCACCATGAGCCGCCCGAGAGCGCGGCGCGCTTCCATATGTTGGAAGAGCCGTCGTGGCTGGCGGTGCACACGTAAATGTAAGACGCATCCCAGCTCACCATGCCAGACACGTCACCCGCGGCGCCGACACTAGATGACGGGGCGGATTGCTTTACGACAACTTCCTTGTAAGCGCCGCTCTGCGACACGACGGGCCGGGCGTTGCCACGGTCAAACATTAAGTAGCCGTCTTCCGCCGCCGTCTCGCCACCAACCTGCTGCACAATCGCTGAGCGCGTTTGCCCCAGGTAAATCATTAAACGTCGCGCCCAGGATTTCCAGTCGTCGCCGTATGGCTCCGGCGCTTTGTATTGCACGCTCATCGACGCCCTCCAGGCACGACGTCAATGCGATTAATCCCAACGCGCCAATCCGCCAGGCGCTGACCCTCAACGCGCATCCTCAGTTGACGTCCGGTAAAGCGCACGCTTGTCGGATTGCTGAGAGAGTAGGGGCCGTAGCTGCGCTCCGAGCCGTTGGGGTAAAACCTGGTTTTAAAGACGGCGTTGACGTCGCCTTGCGTTTTCTCGTCCGGCAAAAGCTCAGTGACAGACATGACTTGATCCCCGGCGGATATGCGGAAGGGGCCAGTTTCGGCGAAGGGCGTCAGCGTGCCGTAATCAAAACCAATCTCATGCTCGTAAACCTTTTTGTCGTCGGGGTCTGCCATTAAGGGCTGGCGAAAGGCGCCGCGGTCAGATCCGGCTGTGCGGGCGAGCGATCCGATATACCAAGTGTTTTCGACGTAGTTAAACGCGACGTAGCGGTCATTCTCCGTAGATTGCGAGCTGGGGTAAAACCACCAAATCTCGCCGAACATTGAGTTTGAAACGCCGAACGCTTTGCTGACTTGCGCCTTGTTCATGTCGTTGAACACGTAATCCGACACGTCAGAGTTAAGCTCCTGCACTCTGCCGCCGCTGTATGCGTAAAATGAGCCGACGCCCATCCAGAAGGCGCCCGCGTCAACGACAACGCAAGCTTGCGCCGCAGCTAAGCCGCAACTCGTGCCGACGCGCTCTATGCCGTAGACGTAAGGCGGGCCGACGTAATTCGCGACGTGCGCGTCTCTTGACGTCAGAATAAGCGACTGGCCTTGCACGTTGACGCCCGCCATAATGTGGCCCGACGTGTTGAGCTCCAGATCGCCAGCTTCGTTGGTCGTCGCTGGCG
>Ga0075480_10002214_pt1 | contig 12515 bp, 5 predicted proteins | sample DEB08_DNA_7_FD_81590 | JGI IMG/M metagenome (GOLD analysis project Ga0075480, IMG submission 81590) | Aqueous microbial communities from the Delaware River and Bay under freshwater to marine salinity gradient to study organic matter... | ecosystem: Environmental > Aquatic > Marine > Coastal ... | reverse complement strand
TACAACGAACGCAGAAAGGCTAAGGCAAGGCTTTCAAACTTCACTAAGGAAGAAGCGCTCAAGACTATTCGCAAGAACTTCAAGCAATCACCTAAGTATTAATGATTGACAAGGTAATACCACAGAGGTTAAACTCGGATGTAGATTCGAGGTTCAGGCCATCAACTGACATGATTGATGCGCTTAACGTCGTATTCAATGAGAGTTACAAGGGCAACGCAGCGGCGACAGGAAACACAGCATCTAACGATTTCTCTGGTGACTCTGGTGTTATAAAGCCTACGCCTTCGAACAGAAGCATAGAGGACATTTTTCTTTTTCAAAATGTAAGCATGCCTACGCCTGCAAACAGCAGTTTTGTAAGGGTCATAGGTTCTGTTTCTGATGAGCTTTTCAATATCATATACTTCTTCGCCTTTTCGAGTAACTCAAACGAGATGGGTATCTATGCGTGGGATGGCGATGGTATTTTGCCTGGCACCCCTGCCCCAGGATCTTACGTAAGGGTTTACACGTCACCGAAGTTCAACTTCCCGAGTGATGGGTTTGTAAAAGCTGACGTCGTTCATGTTGGACAAAGAGAAGGTGCTGGAGAGTTTTCTGAAACCATAAGGAATGTGGTTGTTTATTTCACGGACAATAGAAACGAGCCGAAGAAAATAAACGTGTATCAGGTTATGGAGGCAAACTTAAACTTCTATAACGATCGTGATATACTGGACATGATTACCGCTTGTCCAAGAACACCTCAACGTCCCATATCATTTAGATTTGACTTTGACCCCGAGAGAAATGTTTCTAATTTCTCTAATCTGCCAGGGCTACAGTTCGCATATCAATATGTTTATAACGGGAATGTAGATAGCCCTTTGTCTACTTACTCTAAGATTGCTGTTCCTCCAGCATACCTCACGTTAGGGGCTGTTAGTGGCGGCGTCAATCTAGAGAATCGTTGTGTGCTTACTATCCCTAGAGGGACAAGAGAGGTAGTTGAAATAAAAATATTGACTCGATACGGGAACACGGGATCATGGAGGCTGATAGATTCTATTCCCATAGGCAATAATGAATCTCCTTTATATGACGCCCTTGGCGATATAACATACAACTATTACAATGACAGGATTTTAATACCTGTTTCAGAAAAAATATCAAATATGCCGTTTAGCAATTTGCCTAGAATTGCTCAAGCGCAAACTGTTATTTCTGATAGACTTGTATACGGAAACTATGTAGAACAGTATCCAGATGTAGATGTGTCTGGAAGCGCCATACCAGTATATAACTCTACTCCGTCTGATACAGAGGTTATACAGATAGAAGTAATTCCTGCTATCAATCAAAAGTTTGCTAGGCCAGACGAAGGAAATGAAGAACTGCAAGACCTGTATAAACAATTTGGGACCAACAGGGTGGCAGGCTATCAAATCAATTTAGATGGAGTGCCAGATGATTTTTTGAGCTCTGGTACTACCATACAGATAGATTTTACTGTAGTTCCAGACAACAACTTTCATTTCTACAATCAGCAAAATTCTTATCACGGAGGAAAAGAAGCTGGGTTTTTCGGAGGCCTAAATGGCACAGGAAACCTGCTCGACAATGTCAATGATCCTTCGGATTCAGACAACCCTGCTTTATACACAAAGGGCAGAAGATATTTTGGCAAAAATAAAGGTGTAAAATTTATTGAGGGTGATGACGACAACTCCCCCAATGTGTGGACCTATCAAAACTGGACCGTTTTTGAGGGAGATAACCCTCCCGAGACAGAAAATTTTCAGGGTTTTGGAACCACTAACCCATCAGTGCCTATTTCGTATGGTACATCGGCAGCTAATCCATTCATATTGCAGGGTAAGCCTTTGAGGTTTGCTGTTACGTTTAAAACTAACTACGACACAGAAGATCCCAAGCCTGCAGTAAGGGATGCGATATACAACCTGTTTACTGGAGATGTTGCTATGCCCAATAGCGATGGGGTTGATTTTGCTACCATAGTCGAAGGTCCAGAAAATCAAATTGTTTCTTCTTATGATATTGACCTAGACCTCGAAAACAACGACAAGATTTTTGCTCAATCAGGAAATGACTACAGAAAACATTTGATCGTCGGCGTTGGCCTTCAGACGGAAGACGGCAGCACCACTGGCTCTGGAACAAATTCAGAAAATGCAGCACCAGTGGGGTATTTTATTGTAAATAAAGCTCAGGTTTCATTCAGGCTAAAGGCTTTTACGTACATGGCTACAGGATTGTATGGGTCGCTAGGTACACAGTGTTACCTTGGGTTGGACTTAGAATCCCTGAATAACGTAGAAACATTTACGTGCATCCCATATGTACCAGCCAATAACCACATAGGAGTTAGGATTACAGGAGGGCACTTGAACGGGAATCCCGTTCTTACTAATCAATATCAGGGCCAAACCTTTAAGGGTACAATACCTTTAAATCTTATTAATGGCAATATTAAGTACTGGCTGACTTTCTCTAAGGAATACATGCAGTCAACTGACCCAAGCGAAATGTCAGTATATGAGCCAGAGGCATCTTGGGTTGCTGATCCACCAGACCTCACTTTTGGACCTGATACGGTTACAAATCCAATTGACCGTGAAGACCCAAGAAACATGTATTTCTTTGGTGTTACTCAATATCAAAACGTCGTCAGAGAGCAAACCAACACCAATGAAAATTCCTCGGCCCCTACATACATAGGGTACGACGCTCTTGGCCTGGCCGTGTTCCCAGCAAATCACAATCCTGCTCGCGGTCGTTTTTGCTTAGGGTATTTAAGTTCTCCTGATAGCCTTGAAGATTTAAAGCTAATAAACACAAGCTCGGAGGTATTCAACTCTTCTGGCCTTTCGTCCACAGTAGCCAAAGAAATGGCAACCTTTTCTTTAGTTGATGGAGAAGGTGGCCCAAGCTTTGCAATGAACAAAAGCGGCGTTGGGCAAAAAGTCTCTTGGGGCAGTGTTTCGCCTTACATGTTATTTAAAGGCGATATACATAATCGATGGGTTGTTAGCTCATCGGACTTACCTTCAGAAACTTTTAACACTTCGAATCCATCAGCTAATGATGGGACAGCAAATCTCTTGGACCTGTCTGAGGGTTCTCCTGACAACTATAGTTATTGGAAAAAAAGCAGGGGTGTATTTAAAATATTTAGAAACCCAGTCGTTAGTACCCCTCGTGATTCGATTGGATTAGACTATTCTCCAGCGCCTGAATCAAACCTATCATATGACTTCGACATACCATCTACTCTAAATACATGGGTGGAAGTCAGCAGTGTGACAACATTTGCTGTAAATATTGAAGGTGCATACTACCCTAGGTCATTTAAAACCAACGCTAATCACGATTTCGGGATAGTCTACTATGATCAAAGAGGCAGGTCAGGAAATGTAAACTACCTAGACAATGTATATGTGGCTGGCTACAGCAATCAAGAAAGAGGACTAGATGACAAAGGTCGAGTCGATGTACTTATATCAATCGACAACGATCCGCCTAGTTGGGCAACTCACTATCAGATAGTGTACAGCCCCAACAGTACTGTGCAGGACTTCGTGCAATACACAACAGGCCCAGCCTTCTTGGAGAAAACAACAGAGATAGATCCTGTTGACAATGATGAATCTTTGATATACGTGTCCCTAGGCTATCTGCAAGGCATAAACAACATATCATATGCTCATGCTTTCGGAGCGGTGAGTAAGGATGGGAGTAAAGACCTTTACGTTCATCAACAGGGAGACAAGCTTAGAGTCCTTTACTACACGGATATAAACGGTGAGGATATCGTATACCCTCGGAACTACGTTTTTGATGTTGTAGATGTTGTCACATTAAGCAAAAACGCTACAGAAAACTTCTTGTTTAATGGAGAAAACGCACCAACTGGTTCAACAGTAAGTCCTGCTGAAGCTGGCCAATTTCTTGTTTTAAAAGATAATAGGGAGGCGAATGGATTCTCATATGCTGATGTCCTATCATCATATCCAGATGACGAAGACGATTCATATTTTGGCGCTACTGACAGAAATTATTGGAACAACCAAACGGTAGTTGAGATATTCTCACCAAAGAGAGCCCAAGACTTTGATCAAAGGTTCTACTATGAGATCGGTGAGAAATATGATATTGGCCTTGATGGGAACGGAAATGCCGTTCACAGTCAAACGACCATTCTATTAAGAGATGGTGACGTTTGGTGGAGGAAAGTGCCTGTAAATACACCAGAGTACAACTCTGAAGACTTTAATTTTACTCCGTTGTTAAGAGAAAATGAGACAGAGGATATTAGTCTGCCAAGATTTAAGAACAAGGTATTAGAGGCTTCTACATTTACTGATCTCATACCTGGGGCAAATGGACTTGACTGGGGCAAACCAAAGGTTATTATTCCATCGTCTCAATCTTTGTACAAGCGATCGTCGTTGACATATTCGGAAAGAAATAACTACACCTCTAAGTCAAATAACTTCACGACTTTCAACGCTGGGAAGCTAAACTTCAAGGACCTTCCAAATGAATATGGCGCCATAAATTACATTGTCAATGATTATGACAACGCTGTTGTTGTTCAGGAAGACAAAGTAAGCTCTGTCCCCGTAAACAGAAACATCATATCTACGGCAGGAGGTGATCAATCCTTAGTCGCTTCTCAGGAGGTGTTAGGGACGCAAAAGTTTTACGCTGGAAACTACGGAGCCGACAACAACCCCGAAGGCGTTGTTAGGGCTGGAGAGGCTATATACTTTGCGCACAAAAACAAAAGAGAAGTATACAAGCTGACCAGATCAAAGGGAATACAGGTCATATCGAAGGCTAACATGAGAGCTTACTTCAATAATATCTTTACTCAAGCCTTGGCGGAGGAGAAGGCGAATGGAGGTAAGGTCAGAGTTGTTTCAGGATACGACCCCTTAAGAGACGAGTATATCATCTCTATATACAATATGCAAGACTTCAGTGATCAAGAGATAAACTATGATCCGCTTACAGGGGTGTTCGATGATGTAGAAATAATTGACCCTATAGATGATGATGGTGGTATTGATCCTGGTGATCCTCCAGGACCAGAAGAGCCATCGGATGACGATGGGACAACTTCTACTGGCGGGGGTGGCGGAAAGCCAGATGACTCAGAGCCAGAGGATGATCGAAAAAGAACTGCTGAATCAGAAGAAGAAGATGACCCTAAAACCATTTATTTAGGATTAAGCGCAAGTGAACTTGGGTTCACTAGAAAAGGAGACATTTCAGGATGAAACAGACTATAGCATTTCATAACACGTCAAACTACTGGAAGACAAGATATTCGTACACGTCCTCTTGTATGATGCATCTTAATAAACTGTTCTTTACTTCGCCATTCGATAAAGTTCCCAATGATGTCAAAACAAGCCTTATATATAGGCATAATGATAGCTCATCAGGATTCAATAGGTTCTACGATGACGATGATCAATCGCTGCCTAGCGCTCTGGCTGTAAGTTTCAATGGGTTTACTGCAAAGTCTGCTCGGGCAGCAGCTTCGAATACTTCTTCGTCAAACAAAATATTTAAATCCTTCTCTATATCAGGGTTGAACGACGCCTCTACCAATACAGATTTAGAGATAGGTGCTAGTTCATTCATAGTGAACAACAACTCCAACCCATCTTCTGGCGGGGAAGGCTTTCATGTCTTGTCTCCACTTAAGCGCAAGGGTAATTCTGTATATGGCGAGATCGGCAAAGAGCTTGAAATGTCTGGTACTAATATCAAGGCAATAGGCAGGATAAAAGACGTGTACAAGTGGTATCAGTTTAACGAAGATGAAGGAGTGAATGTGTGGTACCATCTAACTGGAGATGACGAGATTACTGAGGTAGAGATAGCGGGCCTGCACGTAGATGAGAATGGTCTTGATGTGGCCCCCAACCTTGGCGCACTTGAACATCTTTATGCTTTTGAGATTGAGTCCTTTATGTCAAACAATCCTCTGCCTTCAGCAAGCACGGGGGATTCTTTTGCTGAATACGTAAAGTTTTTTAGCGGAAGGGTGAATTCTGGGTTCAGCGGTATGGAATCCACCCCCTATAGAAAGGTTTCAACATCGCCACAATACACCCCCGTTTTAGCTCACTATCAAGTAAATTTTGATGATTCAATAAATTTTGATGTAGGTGATAATTTTAGCAGGTACCTGTCTTATGGGGATCCGTTTTACAACGAAAACAACACCTTCAAGAAAAATAATGGGCAAGGCAATTTCTTGATGATGGTAGCCAGCGACAATGAGTTTGCCAATCACGTTAAATACGAAAGGACTCCAGGGTGTGCTTCTAATAACTCGCTAATATCCCCTCAATACACGTGGTCAGCACCAGCGGGGCAAGACAGGCTTGTCAATCAGGGTAGAGAAATCTTGTTTGCGATGACGCCTGGCTTTATAAATGGTGCAGATCCTCACGGTTCTTATGCAGATGCTTTTGTAATTATCAACGGTGACGCAGCGGGTGATTTTGAGGTGTCTTCTTTACAAGTAGAGTACGAATTTACCGAGTACGATCACGGCGGAGTTGTAGGTACAGCAAGCAAAGCAAAGGGTAAAAAATAATTTAGTATTTTTGTTTCACATCATATTGCAAGACAATGGCATTAGGAACGGCTTTATTAGTTACACAGGGTCTTGGCGCTTTAGCCAACCTACTCATAGGAAGGAAGCAGAAAAGAGAAGGTAGAGCTCTCGCAAAACAAGGGAGGCAAGATGTTCTTGATGCGGCAGGCCCCACTGCAGAGCTATTGGCTGGTGTTGATGAACAAAAGGGCATCATTGGGGAATCTCAACGCAGGGCAGAAGACAGACTTGACACCTCTGTAGCTGGTTTTTTAGATGCGCTGTCATCAGGCGATCGTTCGGCCATTGGGCTTACAGATAATTTTGCTGGTAGCGTTGCCGACGCAAGCTCAAACCTTGGCCTTCAAGCTGCAAGCCAAATTGCATCTGCAAATCAACCTCTGATAGACGCCGCAGAACAAGAGAGGCAAACAATCCAGCAGCTTGGATTGATGGACTTGAGTCAAGGAACAGAAGCCTTTAATACAGGACAACAAACGCAGTTCAATGCGATTGGCCAGGCCCTAGGAACCCCAATGGACTTGGCTTCTTTACAGATCGCTAATCCCGACGCCTTTGCAAGCCTTTTCCCCAACCTCGCTGGTGCAGAGGGAGTTAAGATTGGCCAACAGGGAGCATACACGGGTGGCGGTATCAATATGAAGACTGTCAAGAGTTTGCTTGACGCCATGCCAAAAAAGGAAGAAGACAAAGACAAGCCAACTGCTAAAGAAAAATTCAAGGAAGAAAAAAAGCGTAGGAGAAAAAGAGATCTTGACAGAGATCCTGCGCAAATTCTTCTGGAAGATAGCCTCCGTAGAGGTGGGGCGGATAATCTTTTGACAGAGCTTGGGGGTGAAACAAAGGACGATACGCTGGGCAAGGCCATGGGCGGGGTCATGAGACCTGGTGATGTATTTAAAACTCCAGGGCCAGAAGACCACAATAAAAAAGAGTTTGACATTGTAGATGCTGAGTCGGGTCAAACCGTAGCCAGGACTACAGGCCAAGAGAATCACACGATAAACAATGATGATCCTGATCAGAGATATAAGATAGTTGATAAGGATACAAAGGAGGTTTTGATGGAATCTGAGGGGGGCAGCATGTCCGTTCTAAATAGCGATCAATCTGGGTCAATTCACGACGCATTCAAAGCCGTCGATGTCCCTATGCTTCTGAAGTCTCTGGAAAATTATCCGCAGAAATCTCAGGTAAGAGACTTGATGTCCGCTCTTAATGTGTTTACCTTACCACAATTTCAAGATTAATGTCTAACGGACCAACTCGTCCTGTATACACTGGGCAAGGCATCCCAATGAAGGGATTTGAGCAGCTTATTGAGGCTGCTTCAAACGCTGCTGCGGTAGATGCCCGCCGCGAACAACAACTACAGAATGCACGTCGATCTCAGGTAAACAAGGTCCAAAAAATTCTTGACGGGGTATACCAAAAGAGTGGGGCAGAACTGGCTCCTGGGCTAAGGCCTTTCTGGAACGAGTATGTAGCAAACGTAGATCAGCAGATTGAAAGCATGACGCTGCAGGATGGCGTTCCAATTACAAGCGTGGCTCAAGGCCAGGCTCTTTTGTTTGAAGCTGAGTCGTTTTATGATCATCTGTACGGCTATAATCACTTCGATGGCAAGTATGCTGCTGAAGACGAAATACAGCTCATTGAGGGTTTGATTTCTGACCCAACAAAGCGAACTAAATTCTTGGAAAAAGCCCCAGTAGATAAAAACTACCAGCTAGGAGATCCTGTAAAGGCAAACAGCCAACTGGCTGCGATGCAGGATTACGCTGACATTGGATTCCTTGGGGCCTCTAGGCAGGAAATTGAGGATGGTAGTTACTATAATGGGGGATATCAGAATTACGCTGAAATCGACTACAGTGGACAGGTGCCACGACTAAAGCTCAAGCAACCCAATGGTGTTGCGGATAGTAAAAGTACTTCTGGTTTCGCCCAGTCTGGTTCATATTTAGATGGGCTCTCCATATACGGTGCCAATCACCAAGGCCTCTTTAATGTAGAGCGTTTTGCCGTAGACAGAGAAGCCAAGACTTTGTTTAACCTCGGTCAAGAACACTTGCAGCCGCTTGTTAAAGACGATAGAGTCGGACTTGGGTGGGACAGAGGAACCGCAGATCTTTTGGTTCCAGGCCTTGTAAACGACAGTACCTCCAAGGGTCAGGAGATTAGATACGCAATGTTGGGCATGGTCAGAAAAGACAATCCAAACCTATTCTCTGATGCGGAAGCCAGAGCTTTTGTTTTCAACAATCCTTTGTTAGCGTTTGATACTGACGATCAAGGGAAAACAACAGCTACAGACGAGCAGATTGCAAGCCTAGGCGAGAGGTTTGATCGAATCAAGAGCAATGTAGATTACGTCAAAGAGGTTGTTAACGGAAGTAAATATGACAGGCTGATTAGAGAGGACGCTAGAGAGGAACGTCAAAGCGATCAATTTGCAGATATGCTGGCTGGCATGACCAACTTGAATCCTAACGACATCTTCTCAATTGAGTCGATACAGGAGATGATCAACAATGGTCAGCTTTTACAAGGGACAGATCCTTCAGGTTTTAACGCTGCAGATGCGTTCAATATTGGATACGCTAAACTTCTTGCAGAATCAAGCGCAGTTTTGGGCCAACAGATTCAGCCTGGTCAGTCTGTTAGTGATATTATTATATCGACTGCGCCTTCATTCTCCTTGGCGGGTCAAGCGTTACAATCACAAGCTGGTGTAACCCGTTCATTCCTTGAGCAGTTTGAGGTTGATGGGCACCATTTGCCACAAACTATTGGTAGGTTCAACGTGAATTCCAGCGGAAGCACTCAGTATCAGTTCTCACCGCAGGACGGCGTAGAGGGTAATATCGATACCATATTCTTTACAGAAGATGACCAAGGCAATCTCAAGATAGGTGTTGCTCTTAATAAGAGCGGGGTAACTGGATTTGGGGTAGGTAGTCTTGGGCTGCCAATCGTACCGCTAGAGGGTCAAATTAGATTTGATATTGACACGCCGTTGTTTGATGTAGCCACTTCTAGCGATGGCAGTCAATCACTTAGAGATCTTGGTAGAGTACAAGATGGAAGCGCCCTGGCGGGGAGAACATATATGACAGACACGCCTGAGCTTGTATTCTATTTTGACCCTGTGAACGATATTAGTAGATTAAACTCTTTGGGAAGCAAACTCGACGCCTTGTACGGTAAGAGCGGCATGAGCTATCCTGACGCTATCAACCCATCACTGGGGTATACCTTAAACGCTATGTTTGACAAGATCAACAGATAATTATGGAAGAAGAAGAAATCCTACAATTTATAGATGATCAGCGCTCACAGGGTAGAAATGACCAGTTTATTGGGCGTAGCCTTCAGATGAAGGGGGTGTCTGGGTATGCTGAATACTTAAAAAAAAAAAGACGATACTTCGACCTCAGCCTCAACTTCGGGAGAGGAAGGTACGGACTCAGCGCAAGCTACAGCTCCTCAAGCAGGACAAGAAGCTGGTTCTTCGGATTCACCTGTAGTTCCACAAAGAGATCCTAGTTTTAACCCCCTGACAGGGGAGGTAAAGCCTTGGGAGGATACCCCCGCTAACAGGGCAAGGCTTGAAATCGACCCCGTGCATTACGATGCATTTCAGAAGGCTGGGTTTACGAGAGTCGCGCAGGCCATCGCGCCAGAGTTTGTAACTCCAGAGATAGAGGGGATATTCTCTGACTTTGCAAGTCAAGGAAATTGGTGGTGGAACGCTGTAGATGGGAACGTACAGAAGCTGTCTGAGCAACTCGCAAACAACGATCAGTACTTGAGCAGCAATGGCTTAGAGTACAAGAAAAGCAATGTTGTTGATCCTACTGCTGGCGCCAGTATACCTATTATCGGGGACTCCTATGTGGTGGACCTGCCTGAAGAACAGGTGTATCAGAATAAAGTGAAGGCCATAAACAAGCACCTCACCAAGCAGATACAGGATAACGTAGTCACATCCATGCTTGATGCTATGCCCAAGGATGTGAAGGGAAGTGATGTAGCTCTTAAGTATACGGAGCAGTATATGCTTGAGAACTATGGGTCTATGTTAGACCTCACAGGAGAGGGGCAGGTGGGTAACACCCCGTTTTTGAAGTTTGAGGGCTTTGGCGGTGGGCTTCGTGCGGCACCAAACTTTTCAGGATATCTCGTAGACAGATTTGATGCTGCGAGTATTGACCTTGTCAATGCTATTTACAACCTGTTTGGCGGTGAAGCAAAAGACATAACTGCTATGAGAGAAAAGGCTGAAGAAGTTCGGTCTAACACTTTGCAGTTTACAGAGAGCATGAGCGGAAGCTTTACTGATGGTCAGTTCGCTAACGGATTGATGCAGCTCAGTGGTTTTATCTCTGAATCTACTCCAACTATGGCTGTTCTCATACCGTCTGCTGCTGTAACTACGGTAGCTACGGGTGGTGCTGCTGCCCCTTGGTGGGTAACTACAGGTCTGATCGGTCTAGAGGGCGCCACATTGAGCACAGCGGTAGAATCCGCAAGGACTAAAAACCATCCTATGTTCAAGCGGTACACGAAGGACGGTACTACTATAGGCTACGAAGAGATGATGATGGCTACTGGCGGTGACCCAGAGCTTATGGGCCAATACACCGAAAGCTTTGACAACACAGCACGTTGGGGTCATTTAAGCACAGTATTCGGGACTGACTTTGTCTCTGCTGGCGCATCCACATTGTTCTTTTTGCGAGCGCTCAAAGGCGCTGGAGGGTCTGCTAATGTTGGCAACAACATGAATTCTTGGTGGAACGCACACCTGAGCAACCTTGGCTACTCTGTCCCCGTAAACAGCGTTACAGCTTCTACTGCTGCGATGGCTCAGTATGTAAGTATACTTGAGCAGTCTGGTCAGGAGTACGACGTACAGGATGTATTTGAGTTAGGGCTTGATGTGGCGTTGGGGGTTACGCCAATCACAGTGGGCGTGACTGGAGCTGGCTCTACTGTTAGCTATGTACAAACTAAAGCTCAGATCGCTAACGCTTTGGCAAGAGATGCTGTGGGTAGAAATGGTGGCAACATCAAGATCAACCAACAGCGCACTCGGTTCCTCGAAATGCTCCGAAACAGCACCGATAGGAACGAACAGATATACGCAGAGCGTCAGCTTGTAGCACTTGAAGAACAAAAGCTCAGTAGCATAGCTGCTGACGAACAGTTCTACTTGCGCATGAACCCAGAGGATTACGAGACCGTTCTTAATCTTCACAGAGATTACAACAGCAAGCTTCGTCAATTAAACGCGCTTGAAGATCCTAATGGCGACGCGGCTAAAGCCATTCGTCAGGATCTAGACAACATAAAAGAGAGAAGACAGAATATAGAAAGCCTTTATGAGGTAGATACAGCGGTAAAAGACCCCACTATGCCTATCCCAGACCTGTACGAACCCACTGTCACTGGACCAGGTGGTGACCCACTTCCCCTTGGGTTTGAGCCAGGCCTTTCTAAGTGGTGGTACGTAGAGTTCTTAGACAAGTACGCCGATGTAAATATGTTACAGCGCTCTATCACGGAGTCCCTGGACGTAGAAAATCAAGGCGCTAGGGTTGCCCTCAATCAGGACTTTGAGGTACTGCAGAAGCTTGCTGTATCAAAAGCTGCGCATCAGGTTGAGGAGATGATTAATCTCAGAAGCCAGGACGGCGGCTTGATCGACCAGCTTAGACAGCTTCAGAAAAGTACAGACGCTTCTCTCTATGACGCGCTACCTGAAGTTCACGATAAGAATATCATTGGCCTGTATGACAGGTGGTCCATCGCCAAGTTTGCTCCAGAGAGAAACCAACAGGTCCTCAACGAGAACGTACAAGAGCTCAAT
>Ga0075480_10002213_pt1 | contig 12516 bp, 7 predicted proteins | sample DEB08_DNA_7_FD_81590 | JGI IMG/M metagenome (GOLD analysis project Ga0075480, IMG submission 81590) | Aqueous microbial communities from the Delaware River and Bay under freshwater to marine salinity gradient to study organic matter... | ecosystem: Environmental > Aquatic > Marine > Coastal ... | reverse complement strand
TCAAAAAAGTTTAAAGCCTTACTTGGTATTGATTCGAAACTCAATTAAGCCTCCTTACCGACTCTGATGGATGCTCTGTAAGTGAACATGCTTACTCCTTGAGAAGTCTCAAGGCCGATACCTACTTCTTTTTGAGAACTATCAATAGCTTTGACAACTGATATCTCAGAAGAAATCTCAGGATCGAGCTCAACATCATCCAACTCTAGTTCAAATAAGTCATCATCAATAGGAACACAAATTATTTTCTCGAACATTAAGCCTTTATTAAGCCTTCGCTTTTCAGACTCTGGTACAAACCTAGCTCCATACGAATTCAAGTACTCGAGTACAGAATATTGATATTTGTCCGTCAGATCAACCTTATCTAGAGATATGAGTCCTGCTTCGTAAAATTTCATATCAGCCATAGTCCTAGAACTGGGATCGTAAGCAAGATTAGAGGCAGACAAGAAAGTTTCAGTACTTGTATCGACATTCTTTAGAGCTGGTACTTCTATGACTTGAGCTGTTGGGTTTTGGCCGACGGTGAATGAACTCTCGAAAAAGTCTAAATCTAGTTGTAGATCGGCGTACATTTTTAAAACAAAATCGCTTAAATGGTTCTTGACGACATCTTCGCCGAATTTTTTGACTGCTTCATCACGATTCAACTTTGTACAGCTAAAGTCATCATTCACTTCTAAGTAAGAAGACCATGGATCAGCGCCTAAACAGAATAAATTTCTAGAAAATTCAAATTCCAAATCCTTGTATCTTACTTCTGGATTTGCAAGGTCAACTTTTTCAATAATAACGAATAAACTCTCTATGCTATCCTCAGGTTCACTAAACGAAGATATATCCTCTATTTCGGCGGGCTCGTATCTAGTTCTTTCGATCAACCCTACAGGCAAAGCTACACACAAAACATGCTGTTTCTTTTGCTCCAAAGTCCCTGTTTTCATGACGTTCTCTAGAAGCCTAAACCCCACCTTGCTAGTCACTTTATCTCTTACTTTTACCTTATTGTAGATAGTATCCTTCGTGTTCATCGAATAAGGGTAAGTTTTAAGAAGTTTGACCATATCAGGTGAGGACTTTGAAGACTTCATAAACTCGCTCAAAGTTATGTCTCCAACCTTCGTCTGTAGTACGTCGGCTACACTTTTAAAGCTGCTACTTACGTTAGCAAAGAAAGAAGACATAGATTCAGCGAAACTTGACAAAAACTCTTCTTCTTCTGCAACTGCTGCGATTACTGATGCGAGTATGGGGTGAGTGTCAATTATATCTGAGGTATCTCTTTCATCAGAGTTGAAGTATTCTGCTATTACTTGGATGTCAGACAAGTAGCTCGAAGTTAACTCTATATTCATTTGTGGCGATGATGTACTTGTTGTAGCTCCAGTACTAATCTTAGCGTCATATGTCTTAGTTGCTAAATCGACTGTAGAGCTTACCGAGGAGTACGTTTTTTTTGCTACCTTTGCCGTGGAGTATTTGAGTGTAGAGTTCGGTAAAGTGATGGTCGATCGAGAGCCCATTAGCAGTTTAGCTAGCTTACAGCAAGTGAGTATGTACATGGAAGAAAACGCGTTTTCATTATAGCGATTCAATACAGATCTTCTATCTTGAAATATCTCTGGTTGCTCATTATCGATCTTGTCCATTCCATATTGTATGGCTTGGATATGATTTATCAATTGATTAAAAACTACCGTAGTCAACGAAGCTATAGAAGACCTTATGGTTTCTTCGTCTATTACAGAAGTAAGAGAAGGGTCTGCCGTAAGAGGCCCTATGTTACTTCGGAATCTATTAATTAGAGTCTCTGATAATACGCCGCTGATCTCTTCAAAGCTTGTGTCAAATATAGACTCTAGAGTACCCGCATCTTCACCAGAAGCTGTATCTTCAGTCGTAATACTAGTTTTCTTTGCAGGTGAATTAAACGTCTCAGAACCAGGACTTCCATCTGACTGTGGTGAGACAGTGACTTTTCTGGGCTTCTGCGTAAACGTTGTCTTTCTCTTTCTGCTTGAAATGTTTCCAAGTTTTTTCCTAAGTCTTACAGAAGACCTGACTATTGATGACGGGCCAGATGGAGGTAAACCAGTGCCGTCATAATCTTGTAATCTCTCCTGCCTAAAAGCAAGATATATCATCAAGTCATCTAGCACGTTCTTGTTTTCGGCGGCCTCCACTAGAGTCTGTAGGCTGATCATCACGTTAGTGACTGATTTTGCTACGAAAGCTGCTGTAGACATCCACTCCAATATGTTTCTTAGAAAGCTAACAGCGTATATATCTTCTCGCCCTATTCCAGACGTATCGAATAGCCTCTTAATTTGTTCATTTGCTCTAGCCAATCCTGCTGACGTTACTTCATAAGGATTCGAGTACTCTGCCAGAGCACCGGTGCTATCTACACCATAGTAGACTTGCGAATCTGACTGCGCTTTATCTATAAAGTCTAAGCTTGTCATAACAGGAATATCTGCTGGAGATACTACTTGAGCTAGCTCGAATGGATAATTAAGAGTGTTGATGCCCTTTCTTCTATTTTTAAAAGCAATTCCATGAGCTGTCTTGTCTGTCAGTTTACCTTTTGACTCTATAAAAGCTGGTGAACTTAAAGCGTTCTTGTTTTGTTTGGCCATCAATAAGTTTGTGGCCCACTTAGTAGTTATCTCAACGTCGTTAGAGGAGTCATTATCACTATTGGATTTAATAGCATTGTACGACAAGAGTACTTCTTTTGATAGTAGAGATACCATACACTTCAAAGAAACTTCAATATCACTATCATCGTACGTCACAAGATTATCGTAGCAATAGCGGTCGGTACCGCGGAGGGATGATACGTAGTTCTCTATTCTTTCATCTTTTTGTCCAATCAGAGAAGTACCAGGCTCTATATCTCTATCTGAACTTTCATCAAGGCGCGCTGTACTTGACTTAAGCCCGTTTCTGTACTCTGATATTAACGTATACAGCACCTCTGAAGCGCTTGCGCCTTCGGATATAGATAAACCAAAAGCTGTCAGCGCTTCTTCATACATCTTTATGTTCTCAGGTGAAAGAGAAAGTCTAAACTTTTTACTAGCTTTGGTATATTCTTCAAGAGCATTTGTAAGGGGTAACTCAGTGAGCTCAAGATCTCCGATATCAATATCGACCTGCTTGTCGATCTTCATCATTCTTGCGCCTCTTTTTAGACGAAGAAGTTCACCATTCTCTGTCCAGCCAGCATCCCATACAGGCTCAAATTCCAGAGAGCCCATCATGACCGGCCTTATTACGCTAGTTGTCGACTCTTGAGATGATACGGGCTGCTTCTTTAATTTACCCCTTGGGCTCCCAATAAACTCAGCTTTTGCCACCTCTTTGGAGGCGGGAGTCTGTTTTTTACGCTTAATGAGATTATTGACATTCTTTTCCTGTCTATCTCTATTAGCTTTATCTTGAACCCTTGACTGCTTATTATCTTTCGTTCTATCTACAATCCTCGTCGACTTAAGTTTCTTTCTTCTTGCACGACGAGAGGATGACGATGAAACACTTTCAGGTAGAGAAGAAGGGGCTTCTTCGTCACCTTCTTGGGGTAACACATTGTCTCTTATCAAGAGCTCCTCTAAAGAAACAGGTGTAGCGCTCTTTTCTGACGCAGACTTTTCTGTCTTAAAGTCATTTAATAAATCTGACATTGTGCTTACAACCTCTTAACTTTGGCCAAATTGCTCAACCCAGCAGCTCTTAGTGTATTTATAGCTCTTATAGACTTTCCGTATATGGGATCCATTTCTTCATATGCTAAGTCGACCGGCTGTACAATGTACTTATAGTTAACAGAATATCCATCGTTGAAGTGTCTATAATAGAACTCAGAAGAAGAATCATCACAATGGACAGTGTCTATCAAGACTTTGCCACCTGATGCGGCAACAAAAATCTTAAAGTGGTCAATCTTGTCGGCTTCTGAAACTTTCCATACTAGTCTATTGAAGCCCCTATACTTTTCTATCCTCAGCTTATTCGCTGCGGTTGACTGTATTGGAAATCTTATTTCATGAACTACCTGGACATCTGTTCGTCCTGCCACAATCGGATCGGCTGGCTCTAAGCTGGAAGGTTTCGTCTTATCTCTTTGTCTCTGAGTCGATTGTAGGGTGGCCCTATTTAAGGACAACGGATTTTGAAATTTTGATACTTTTCTAGAGAATGCCCTTAATGACTGTATGTCGACATCAGGTCTAGTCAATGTAGGGAACAATGTTTCTGCTGATGCGATGAGTGCTGTAAATGTATATGTGTATTCCGTCCCAGGTTCTGGAGGTTTTACATTCTTCTCTCTTCTTGATTCAGGGTTATCGAAGAATTGTCCAGCTTGAACGACACCAAAGCTTTCTTCTTCCCCTGTTCTAGAATTTCTTCTTTCCACTAAGAAGCTGATCAGTGACTCGAACTTATCTCGATCTTGTATAAGATCGTTATCGAAAAGAGACTTTTGTCCTCCAGACTCTAAGGTATTTTGAACCTCAGAGAACCCAAACTCAGTAAATGTCGCAGAAAGATCGAAGACCAGCTCTCCCAGTAAAGGACCAGCTGTGGTGACTTTTGGCGCAGAAACAGAGATACGCACTTTCTCTCTAGATGGAGATAAAGGTATCTCTAGCAATGCTGATGATCCTACGATTTCTTTTCCTGTTCTAGTTATTCCGATAGGTACGAATCTATAAGTCCTACCTGTTTTTGTAGTTGTGTCGGTAAATGCGACTGTAGAGTCTGGACCTAAGTTTTCTACCGCTCTTACTTGTCGCTGAGCTGTCTGCCCCACGTACGTAAACCCGGATCCGGTTGAAGCCTTACGCTTTGCATCAGATGCCGTTGTCAAATCATACCTTCTAAGCATTACAGCGACAACATCATCTGGAATATCTTTAACTGCTACTTTCACAAAAGTGTTGGATCCAGCAGTTGTCATACTCGGTACCGCTGTCAAGGATCCAGTTTGCTCTACTTTGAATTGTTTCAATGGTAGAACTACGGTCGACTCGAAGCGTTCTGACGGTTTGGAGTTTTCTCCATATGACACTGCTCTATATAACACGGGACGAGATGTAGCGATATTGTCCCTGAATGTAATTTCTGATGAGTCTTCGATGGTAGAGTTAAACACTATCTGCCATGACGAACCATTGTCTGTGCCACCCTCTGTAGGAGCCGCGAGTCTTCTAAACACTTTCATGCTTTTTGCCATACGGTCTTTCGGCGGCTTTACCCTTACCGATATTATGCCAGGCTTTATGTACTCTGCCTCAAGAAAAGGAGGGATGTTTGGGGTTACAAAATTATTCAATATCCTAGCATGCGGAACAACACACGAGGCCTCATCAATCTTTACACCTTTCTCATTTTCAAGCTCAAGCTTAAGGTAAAATGAAGAAGCGTCAACTAAATCACTTCTCTTTAGACGAAATCCTACATTCACCTTTTTTCTTCTTGGGGTAGCTCTTACGATAGGTAACAGCTCTAAAGATGTTGGTGCAGTAAACACGATGCTTGAAGCCATGCTTATCGTCGTTTTAGGTAGTATTGAAGTAAGAGATGTCACAGAAGCAGCGCTCACAGATGCTGGATCTATCTTTGACTTTAGAGCAGACTTGGAGAACTTGGAGAATTTAGGTTTTACTGTTTTAACACTCTGGTCAACAGTCGTGCTCAGGGTCTTAGTTCTTTTTGTGGGGGACTTGCTAGACTTTTTTACTGTCTTTAACTTCACCACGCCTGGTGTGCTTGGTGCAAAGGATGCTTTAGAATTTTCAGTAAAAGGATCTAAGGGCTTTAAGATAGATGATGCAGAAGCAATGCTATTCATTTGTTGTCTAGTCAGACTTTTTGACTTTACATTCGCCAAATCATTACTGATAAACTTTGTTAAATCGACAGACACTCTTGCCAAGACTTCTTCTTTTCTTCTCTTGGCGACGGAACGAACTTTCTTTTCCAGTCTTTTCGTCTTTCTCTTGAAGCTTCGCGCGGAGCGCACTCTGCTCTTAACCGGTGGTGGCTCAGGCTTCTTTCTGAACACCTCGGCCTTCAAGTTATATGAATCATTGTCCAAAACACCATCTATGTCTACAAGGACATCTACAGTGTAAAAAATGATTTCAGAACCATAGTCTCCTCGCATAAAAGCGATACCTGCTGGCTGTGCAGGTAGAGTTAGGATATCTTCTTGTAGTATTGGTGATCTTAAAAGCATTAGTCAAACACCACGGTAAAAAGATTCAGGAATGTCTTATCCCCACTGTCATCGTCAAAAAGCTTACCGACAAAAAAGACGTGCTTTCCCGGGGAAAATGGATCTGAGTCTGCGAACTCTCCAAAATCTATCATTCGAAGTTTTTCCACACTGGAACTCGTTATCTCCCAGACTTGACAGACCAGATTATTATCAGGGCTAGTACTGTCGAACTTGACACTTACAGGTGGGCCGACCCCTGACCATTGTCCAGATGTTGTACCCTCCAACTCTATCCTGAGATCATCATAAGATAACGGAGTTGGTTGTTGTAGCCTAGCAAAATCCTTCAGCTTCTTGCCAGATATCTTGTTAACTGGAGGTAGGAATTGAAAGTTTCGGACATGCGTAAGCTTTTTATCCTGCCACAGACTTTCTGCATTTTCTAACAGGATCTCTTTAGGAGCTGTTGGTGAAAGTGGGAAAGAACTATTGACAGTGAAAGTACTTGATTCGATGCTTATATCAAATCCCGTTGTTTTTTGTACAGCTTCCTCAGACCTAAGAGGTCTCATATCTCTGAATGATTGCACACTGTCGGAAATGACTACGGAAGCGGATGCGACTAGAGCGGCACCCTTTATGAACGTTTCAGAACCTGTTAAGACTGTTATCTGGCCATTTACAAGGTCAAATCCCTCCGTTGGGTATAACATACCGCCATCAGAGTCATACTCAGGAATTACCAGGTCCTGATGCCTGTTAGCAGCCTCAAATTGAATTCTGCTTGTGGCATCCGCAGCGACTTTTGGGTTTGAAACGTCTGACTCATAAAAAGTCCCGTAATCTGAAAAGGTAGCAAACGAGAAACGTAATTCTCCCTTTGCCAGCTCTTGACGACCACGGTCAGTCAGAAACGTATCAACGAACCTTGTCTTTTTGTCTAGTATCCCAGCCATACCCTTAAGTATTACCCACTGGAGTCTTCGCCACTCTGTATTCTTCTATATTGTCCCAGTGTCAAAGGTGGTCGAGTTCCAGGCTTTCTCCTGATCGATGACATTTTACTCGGTTCTGGTATCGTGCCGTCTAAAACCGCTTCCTTAATTTCATCCCTTGTAGCTGGCTCGGGTTCAGGTTCAGGCTCAGGTTCAGGCTCAGGCTCAGGTTCAGGCTCAGGTTCAGGTTCAGGTTCAGGCGCAGGCGCAGGTTCAGGTTCAGGCTCGGGCTCAGACTCTTCCTCTAGACTCTTTATAGCCCAATCAACATACAGCTTTTTTATTTCTTCAAACCGCTGGATCTCTGAATCAAAGAAAGCTACTTCTTTATGCGAATTCTCCCACCCTGTCACCAGTACGCCAGGTATTTGTCTCAAAACTGACACAGCTTCAAGCTGATAATTCTCAGGCTCGATATCTGACAGTTGTAAGATAGCTGACTCTATCTGCTCTGAGAGTGCTTCTGCATGAAATCTAATATTGCCTGCATTTTGAGAGGCAACTTCTTTGGCTACTCGAAGCTTTTTAACTCTATCATCTAAAATGTCTGTAAAATCCATTTGTAACTCCAGATTAAAAATAAACTACATGCATTATAACACGTGGAGTCTAGAATATAAAAGGTAAAAAAAACGGGTGGGAGACAAGCTCCCACCCGAAAAACCGAAGTTTTTAACTAACTAGCTGTAAGCTATTACTTACGCTCGATTGCAACAACCAAGTCTTCCGCGAGAATCGGGAACTTGAAGTCAATTTGACCAGTAGTTGTGTTAAGAACGTAGTCGTCGCTAGAACCAGAGCGCAGAAGTTGACCGTTGACGTAAACGTCAAGCTCGTTCTTCTTGAGTCCGCTCCAGCCGGCGAGAGAGGTGTTATCACCCTCGACGAAAGCAACGACAACTGGCCAAGAACCAGCGCTCTCAGAAACGTCAGCGCTGAGCTTGTTCTCCATGAGAGTAGGCTGAGTGCCTGCCAAGCTAACGTTAAGAGCGTTGATAGCACCAAGAATGGACTTAGTACCGAAGTTGCTGAAGAAAGTAGCACCGTCTACATCCTTAGACAGAGCGACACCGCCCTGCCATCCGCCGTGGTCAGTCGAGTCAGTGGCGAAGACAATCTCGTCTGAACCAGTGAGGTACAAGCCAGCCTGAGTAGCCTTTAGCTCAACACCGTAAGTCGCGTGGTCAGAAACAAGTGAAGCACCACCAGCACCAGTCAAGAAGAGAGCCGCATCAGACTCTACGATCATGACACCGCTGTGCATTCCGATTCTAGCAGCATCCTCAGCGAACTGAAGCTCAGCGGCGCTGTTGACGAACTCTACAACTGAACCAGTAACAACGAGGCTTGATCCAACGTGAAGGTCTCCACCGATACCAGCACCACCAGTAACTCTAAGAGCACCCTGATCGGATTCAGCAGCAGCTGAGCTGTCTGTGACGGCGACAGGAACGTTCTGGAACGTCGAGAGGCTGTCGGTGAAGTATGCAGTCTGGGTTGAGTTAGCAGTAATGTTAACCTGACCACCTGAGCCAAGACCGCGGAGGCGAACTTGACCACCGCCAGCGTAATCAGCTTCGAGGTCGAGTTGAGCACCACCGTCGATGATAGATGGGGTACCACCAGTCGAAGCAGCAGAAACGATCGAGAAGACGTCAGCAGAGTCTATATCAATACCACCAGCAGTGGCGTTGAGGCGGATAGCATCGGCGGCTGCTTCATCAGCTTCGATGTTAACGCTCAATAGAGCATCAATATCAACACCACCCTGCTCAGATTCAATCTTCATCGAATCAGCATCGGTACCTGCAGCTGCGAGGCGAACTTTGTTGCTTGCATCAAGGTAGATCTGCTGGCCGCTACCCTGTGACTCGAGAACGATATCGTTGGTAGCGTGAGCAATCTTACCGATTGTCTGGTTACCGAACTCAGCGGCACCGTGAAGGTTGGTAAGAGCCTGAGCGTAGTACTTCAGGATACCTTCGAGGTCATCAGCGTTGAATGCTGCTGCTGCACCCTGTGAAGAAACACCGGTCACTCCGTCCTTAATAGAAGCAAGTGAACCGGTAAGTTGTTGTAATCTAATTTGTGTACTAGACATAGTTTTTCCTTTATGTGCATCATGCACTTAGTTGTGTTTATACAAACTCACTAACAAACTATACGGAACTAACTAACTATGACTAACTAACGATGTGCGCGGTTGCCCGCAAATTTTAAGTATACAGAGAAAATCTATTTGACAAGATTTTTTAGATTTTTTAGTGATGCGTCAAATTTTGCGAATTCGCTATTGACATATTCTATGGAAAGAACGGTACATTTGTCTTTCTCTTCAAAAACAAAAGAATATCTATTTTTGTCTCTGCCGGCAACTACAAGCTGGCATCCTTTTACCAGAAGAAAGGCGGCTAGACCTAGATCTGCTGTCTCAAAAATATTGGATTCTTTTTCCTGCATCATGCTCTCCTAAAACATTATCGACCACTACAGTCTCGTTACTTGTGGATTCTTTATTAACTATTATCTAAGTGACTTTGAAGACAACAATATCTATGACGTCGTCGACTTTCATATCGAAAGAAAATGTCAGACTGCTAGAGCTATCTATATAGTAATCGCGCTCGGATGCACTTATTTGTGATTGAGACCCGCTATGTAAAAGAACACCATTTACAAAGACGTCGATCTTGTCTTGTTCATATTCTGCTTCAGAAAAATCCGTTGATGGTGTTGCAAGGCTTGTGCCGGCGGGAAGGTTAGAAGACAGAAAGTAAATTCCCTTACTACGATCAACTGGAAATGAACCTGTCACTGCACCTTGAAACTCTACGGGACCAGAAAATACTGCGCCAGTCAATGTAGCGACTATCGAATCATCGATTTCTAAAGTAAAATTGCTGCTCGGGCCGGCGTCAGTTGATATGATACCGTTTCCTGCTACTAATGCCCTCTCGTTCACCAGAGAACCGGTGGTCGATAGTACAAGATACGAAGCGTCAGGATCTGCGCCACCGCCACCGGCGTCTTCGTTTGACAATTTCGAAAGTATTGTGTCGACAAAATCATCTTGAAACAGATCAAAGGCGAAGTTAATGGATCCAGAAGTGGCAATAGTGTAATCCATCGCTGCTACATCGACTTCAGATTGAGAGCCTGAATGCATTAGTACACCATTCACGAACACATCTATCAAGTCAGGGTTAAATAAGACTTGAGAAAAGTCAGTAAATTCAGTAATGAACTCGGTGTTTGCTGGATGTGAAGAAGTCAGCAGATATCTTTCTTTGTCTCTACCTGTTATTGAACCGCCACCAGATGACCCGTCTGATGATATTGTTATGGAGTTAGAACCTGTCGTGATCGTTATACCTGGACCAGCTTCTATGAGCTTTGCATTCGGTAAAGATCCTGTTAGACTGGTGACCATGTATTCGGCGTTGTTATCTCCAGAACCACCGCCAGAAACGTTGATGTCTTCTATGACTTCGCTGATCATGTCTCCGACATAGATAAATGCCCGAGCGTAGAGTGGTACGGTGGAGGAGTCATAGTCCTGAACGAACAGGATACCATTGAACGTATCTAATTGATAATCGATCTCAGATTCTAGAGCGATAATATTCGGATCTGTTGATGGATCAGCTCCGGGAGTCCCTTTGTATAGCGTGACCGAATAGGGGTTTGGTCTATCATTAGAAAACACAGGTGGTATAATCTGAAGCTGTCCCAACGTGTCTGAGACTGCTATACCTTCATCAAATACGCCGTTTCCCTTCTTGGGGTTTGAGCTCAACGTCTCATAGTTTCCAGTTAATATCAGCTTGTAGCCGTGCGGACCGTTATTCGAGGGGGAAGGACCAGCTCCGGAATCAATAGCGTCTGCGTCGTATGAAGTACCTGATATGCTTTCTACTGTGAATTGGACGTACTCAATTGTGCCCGGTTTCCCAGCACTGGCACTCTGGATCAGATAGAGTGTCTTTTCTGGCTGCGCGGGAATATCCTGACCAAACGTTGTCTGGGCAGAAGGCTGAATATTGGTGGTAATAGTCTCCTGCGCGTCAGACTTCAGGATACTAGTATGCGCTTTGTTCAGAAGCTTCTTCTGAGCAAACAGGGTAGCAGTTGTATTACTCTTTCCTGCCATTACGAAGTGCTCCAGTCAATCACAATAGAGTCAAGTCGTCCAGTCCAGTCTTCATCAGCGACTATTCTAATTATTACGTAATCTTGACGTGACACAGGAGGAGTATTACCTTCTGTACCATTTGCGGTAGCGCCTTGGAATGAACAGTTATTCCTACATCCACCAGAGTCCACAAGCCCATCCAGGGTACCCTTTAAGCAACCGTCGCCGTCCTCGTCATTTGACGTATCACCCGCTTTCGCAAGGTCTAGCCATTCTGTCTGACCAGGTATCTTCACATCAACGTATATGTATTTATTCGCTCCGAGAGAACCGGAAGCAAACGCTCCGCTTCTTGGAATGATCTCGGCGTCACCAGTCATTTCTATGAACATTTCAGGTAAGTCAGATGCAGTATCGTTTCTAAAAGCTCTGTAGTACTCTCTAGTTGGCTTCGTCAATGTTGAGTAGTCAACGTTACCGTCTGGTCCCTGATAGAGACCTCCATCGTTTACATTAGAGAAGTCTCCAGAGTTACCTTTCTGCTTCGGAGAGTGTAGACCACCATCGTATATCAGCAATCCGTTATCATGACCAGCAGCTGTGTTTATATTGGCAGATGAGTCCCACACGTTAGAGATATCAGTGATGTCTGCCTTAGTGTTATAAGACCCAGATATCAATCTGTAGTATTCACCAGAGAAATTCTCTGTATCATCGACTGTAGACGAATCGCTAGCAGAAAAAATTAAGAAAGTACTCTTGCTTTGGACCCCTGAATCTTTCGTGCTTTTTTGTGGATGAAGAACCCGAAAGTACGTTGATACAGAATCGGCGTCTTCTGGTAGAGAGTTGGTCAAAGTGCATGTGTAAGAAGCAGTAACGTGCATGTGGCGAGATTGAGCATCCGACACCGCGGTATCTAGAGCTAGTAACGCTACAGTGGCATCGCTTAACACAGTCGTACCTACATAACCCGTGCCACCAAATTCTATACTGTCTATAGTAAGATTTGTCAGTCCTAGACTTGAGAAAGCGTTAGAAGCGCGAGAGTATATGTTTGAATGTGAGCCACTGACTTCTGCCTTCAGACTTCCAGTAACGTTTCCAGATATGTTGTCAAAGTATTTCACGCCAGATAGATAGAATACTTCATCACCACC
>Ga0075480_10002210_pt1 | contig 12521 bp, 18 predicted proteins | sample DEB08_DNA_7_FD_81590 | JGI IMG/M metagenome (GOLD analysis project Ga0075480, IMG submission 81590) | Aqueous microbial communities from the Delaware River and Bay under freshwater to marine salinity gradient to study organic matter... | ecosystem: Environmental > Aquatic > Marine > Coastal ... | reverse complement strand
ACTTGCATTGCCTAATGTATCTGAACTTAATGCGCCCTTTCCGACTGCTACATTTCTTACAGCAGAAGTAATAGCATCACCTGCAAGAGCACCGATTAAGGTGTTGTTAGTTCCCGTGGTGACTGCTACACCAGCTTGGAACCCAACTGCCGTGTTAAAAGTATCTGTAGCAGTAGTAAAGTTTTGTGATCCTAAAGCGTTGTAACCAACTGCGACAGTTTTATTGCCAAGCGTGTCATCAGTTAAAGCTGATCTACCTAGCGCAACGTTAAAATCTGCGTCTGTTAAAGCATCACCAGCAAGAGCGCCAAGTAGGGTGTTACTAAGACCCGTGGTGATAGCAGCACCTGCTGCTCGACCAACAGCGGTGTTGTAACTTGATGTTGCGGTAGTAAAATTCTGCGCTGCTAAAGCTGCCGATCCAAGAGCAGTGGAATCGCTTCCTAAAGTATCTGCTGTTAAAGCATTTACTCCCACCGCAACGTTTTGGTCAGCGTCGGTCAGAGCATCCCCTGCAAGTCCACCAATAATAGTGTTGAACTGTCCCGTGGTGACTGCGCCACCTGCTGAATACCCGACTGCGGTGTTGTAAGTTTCCGTAGCGGTGGTGAAGTTTTGAGTAAATAAAGCACTTTGTCCTACAGCAACACTTCTACTACCTAAAGTATCGCTAGTTAAAGCAGTTTTCCCTATAGCCACGTTAGAATTGGCTTCAGTAAGAGCATCACCAGCTGAACCGCCAATGATGACATTAGAACCCCCCGTGGTGATTGAAGATCCCGCCAAACCTCCAACTGCTACGTTGTTATCTCCGCTGGTCAAAGCCGCTAATGCGGATCGACCTACTGCAATAGCATCAGTGCCAGTATAAACACCGCCTAAAACATCGCGGCCTATTGCTACGGCATTAGCACCAGAAGTTATTGCATCTCCTGCGCTATCCCCTATTGCAATATTGCCAGCGCCCGACAAAGATCCACCGCTTAGAGCAGCGTTACCCAAAGCTACATTGTCTGTGCCAGTAGGAAAGTTGCCGTTGAGTTTTACCGTACCGTCTACGGTAAGAGAGACATCTATATCTACTGCATCAAGGTTAGCCGTGCCATCAACGTCCAAATCGGCATTGAAATCAGCATTACCCGCAAGGGTTAAGGTAGACGCCATGTCTACAGCACCATCAATATCTACTACATCAAGATTAGCGGTGCCATCTACATCCAAATCGCCTGATACAAAGAACGACGGGACAGAAAGATCAGTAAACGCATCAACCATCGCGCCACCAGAGCCTGCACCGTCGCTGTAAATCGCTTTGGTCTGACCATTAGCGATTGTGATCGTGGCACCAGAGCCTTGCTTGATGATAATGCTCTGTGAGCCGCTGGTTGCGTTCTCGATGAACCACAGCTTACTGACCGTGTTTGGCCCTATAGTGATAGTGCAAGTGCTATCAAGAGTTCCAGTGTATTTGAGGAAGAGACTGCGGCCCGGATCAGTAGACCCATCAGCAATAGTAGTAGTGTGGGTATCAGCATTCGTCGTAATAGCTTCCGTACCAAAACTAAATGCCTCTGCAATTAATTCGAGGTTAGTATTCGTACTGGTGCCCCATGTACCTGCCTCATCGCCAGTGGCAATCTCTTTGAGCCGTAAATCGTTAACGTAAGTTGCCATTTAAGCTACCTCTTCCCAATTAGGAGTTTGACTGTCGGTGACAGCAGTCCAACTCGGTGTTTGACTATCCGTTATAGTACCCCAGTTAGGGTCTTGGCCATCATTTATGATTCCATAAACAAGGAAGTATCCTATCGCTCCCGTCCCTGAAACACCCGTGACAGAAACGTTTGCATCTGCTGCAACAGTAACGTTCCCAACGTTGGAGTCACCTTGGACTCCAGTGACAGAAACATTTGCCGTGCCCGTGACTGTAACCGAGCCAATTGCTCCAGTCCCAGCATTCCCAGTAACAGCAGCATTCGCGCCGCCGGTAACAGTAACCGTTCCGACAGATCCAGTGCCCGCCACGCCCGTGACAGATACGTCAACACCCGCCCCCTGGACGATTGTGACTGACCCGATTGCCCCTGTTCCTGAAACGCCTGTGACAGTGGCATTTGCGTCTGCGCTGACCGTGACAGTCGTAACCGCGCCAGTGCCTGCAACGCCCGTGACTTCAACAGGTATCGCTTCATTCCAAGCGCCTTGGCCCCAAGTGCCTCTACCCCAACCTGTAACATTTGCCACACGTTATATCCTACTGATTATGGCGACGGTCTTTCTGCTGTTTTAACCATCGACGATATTCTTCTTCAGTCATGCGTTTCTGCTGAACCTGCTTGGCCACAACATCCTAAGCAATGCGAATAATCGCGTTAGACGCATCTGCTGCAGGAAACTGAATCGTAAAGTCACCAGAGCTAGACGTTTTGTCTGCACCAAAATCTAATGCACAAACAGCCGGGTCACCAGAGGCGCTGTCGTTGAAGATCAATGCGCCTCGTGCGGTCAGGCTGCTAGAGCTAAACGTTAAATCAGAAAAGTCTGTTATCGCAGTAGTGCCATCATTGCTAGGATCAACACGAGTAAGTGCTGCACCCTTGGCGGTGTAGCCAGTGCCTGATATCTCATTCGATGTTGTATACGCCGTGGTGCCTGCACCCAAAGATGCAGAGCTTGTGTACAACGCAAGATTAAATGTGCTGCCACCTGTGTTCTTGAAGTTGTGAACTGCCTCCAGTATTTCTTTTTTGAAGGTTGTGCACATCGCTGTCGTTATCGCCATTACAGACTCCTGATTATGTTTGCCATGTCAGCATGGCCCTGTTTTTCTAGTTCTGCGATCAAAGTTGTTCTGTCGCTCTTGATGGCTTCTTTGATGTAAAACGCCACAGTTGCTTCTACAGACTGCTTGAAAGCCTCTGCTTGCTGAGCAATCAAAGGATGGCAGTTTCCACCAACACTCACAATCTTATCTGCAGCAGCCTTTGCCCAAAACTCTGGGTCATGCCCTTTGTTTTGTGTTGTTGCCACTACAACGCTGCCAACCTCTAGACTTGATGCCTCAAACAAAGCCAAGCTTACCCCCTGGCAATATCGTATCTATACTCATCTCTTGCGCCATAGCCTTCGCCAAGCTTTTTAAGAGCAGATATAGCCATCATAAAACGCTGCTCATATTGAGCCGCCTCTTCAGGTATTTTCAAAAAAGTAGCCGCTTCTACAAGTGTGCCATACAGCAAAGCATCAGGCGCGTTGTCAGAAAGCCAAGTGGTGCTTGATCCTGACGTTGTTGTCAGTGATGCGGGCCGATATTTGTAATGAAGTTCAAACGAATAATCAGAAGCTGGTGTAGGCGCCAAGATAAACGTGTTGTCATCGAATAAGGCGTAATACTTTGTTGGCCCAGTCGTTGTTGCGTTTGGCGTGTAATCTCTTATGAAAGTCACATGCTTGAACAGTGGATAGGTGTAAACACTGTTAATGATCAGTGCCAGACTGTATGTGGCCAAGAAGTCTGATGGTGTAGCTAAGTACGGAAAGTCTGTTGTTGCGTTACCTGTGACGTTCTTTCTGAACACAGGAAGCTCTACATTCTTCAGTATGCGCTCTTCAGCTTCTTTTATGAATGTATCAAGGTCAGCTACAAACGTAGTCTCTGCAGTTTCGCAGTAATCCTGAACCGTAGACTTCAGTGTCGCTAATGTAAAACTCATGTTGTCACCACCGTTACTGTTCCGACAGAGCCAGTTGCGCCATCTATGTTGAATTCTGAACCTATCGGATCCCCCGTGGTAGACATCATCTGATTATCATCGATGGTTCTTACAACGCCTGCCCCGGCAACCACATCAGGAGAAAGATTGGGCCTGGGGAAGCGCAAAGCTTCTGGATCAGAAACATTGTGAATAGGCTCTAGCTGCGGGTGTTTGGGTTCGTAACACTCAGGACAAACACGAAAACCTGTCCACTCTTTCTTGAGTGTGAGGTATTTATACTGAAAGCCACACCTGTCGCATATGGCAATTGCATACTTGCCAGAAGCAAAAGCCATTACGCTATCCTAGATCTTAGACCTGGAGATATCATCAAAGAAGCTCTGCTTTGATCTTGATCAGCTGCTCTAGCAAACTCTTCTTCATAGAATCCTTTGAGCATTTGAACTCTGTCAGGCGCTTTTTTAAGAGCTATGTAGTATGCCAGTCCTGCCGCCAAACAAGGATAGAATCGAAAAGGCACATCGACTGTGTTTACACTAGCATCTGCATCTTCAATACGAACTAAGCGATTGATGATCAACTGGTCTGTTGCGTTTTCTGATGCTGGCCAAATGTAAAGACGGGGAGTCAGTTGTTTATCAAGGAAGAACTGAGTCGGCCTTGCTTGAGTCGATTTGGTAGGGATGTTGTAGTACTCAGACCTACCTATCTGCTCCATGGTGATATCTGTGGTCGTAGAGCCTTCGGTTCTTCTAATGACAACGTCCAATACATCAATCGTACTTGCAGATAAGTCAATAAACTCAGCACCAACGGTAAGCGTGGTTGCGCTATTGGTAACAGTCCATTGATTCAAACCTCTATTTGCCCAGTCGGCAAACAGAAGGTTCAAAGATCTTCTTGCAGTTACGCCATCGTAACCAGTGCGGAACTCAAGGCCACATCTTTCAAATGCTTCCTCGATGTATTCCGCAACATCTGGTTCAAAGTCTCTGCTTCCAGAAGTGGCCATTAATAACTCTTTATGACCTCAAGGATCACAGTGTATGTATCGCCACTACTCGCACCAATCGTGGTGAACTGAACATCGCCAGTTTTACCTGATCCTGCGTTATTAGGTATTCCAGAAAACGGCGTGTAATCGTGCATACCGTTTGAGTCTGGAGACAAGGCAATGATCAAAGTGTCTGTGGTTGCGTCATTCAAAAGCTGAACGCCCATGCCAACACACTGCCACCAGATCTTTGATATCGCCACCTCTGTGCAGGAATCGCCCTTGCTGTTTGCCTGAAGAGCACTGACATCAATCTTGGTTACTGCGCTTTCGCCAGTGCCATCACTGATGTTCGTAAACTTCAGGACAGCTTTACGATTGTCATCCTGAATTGTTTGTGATGTGACTGTATCAGCCATCTCGCTCTCCTATTACTGGTCAGCAAAAGCAGGCGCAGTAGTGCTCGTTACATTTCCAAAGATCTGATAGTTAGTTGTGTTTAGGCCGACAATAGTTACTTCAAAGCCAGCAGGAACATTCAACTGTATGCTGCTGTTGGAGTTTCCATCAGAGAATACTGAGCTAACTTCGTTGCCGTCTGTATCTAAGAAAGTAACACCACCAATGTAAAAATTAGTGTTGCCGGGAGTAACAATAAGCGCGTCCGTAGCATCAGCAGCGCCGCCAGCGTATACAAACTTGAAAACAGATCCAGCAACAGGAGCAGGAAGCGTATAAGTATTATCTTGGCCACCATCTGGAACAAGGAGAATCCTACCGCTGTGAGTTGCGTTAGTTAGGGTTACGTTGCCGTCTGAAAGACTAACTGGCGCCCCACCATAGGTGGTGATTTCGGTAATCGCACCGCTAGTTGCGTCTTTGCTGATGGACTTAAATCCATTCTCAGATCGGACTGGGCCGTTGAATGTTGTATTAGCCATGGGTATCTCCTGTCTTGGCTAGTGTCAGGCACGGTATGCGCCTGTCAGGGATGGAATACTTATACAGCAGAAAAAGAAAAGGGGCAACAAGTGCCCCTTTCTTACTGTTCCATGTGGAACAATTATGCGCCTTGTGAAGCGAACACTGCGCGTGGATTGCTAAAGCCAAAGCTGTATCGCTCGCGGGCTTTATAACGCACGTTACCAGTGTTGAAGTCACCTTCCATAGAAGTCGCAATCGGGCTGCGCTCAAAGTGCTTGAAGCCATCTGGGCAGTCGGTCAATACGAAGAACGCATCAGTGTCAGTCAAGAAGTGGTTGACTGCATAGCCCTGAGGCAGCAGACCCATGTTCCTGATTGCGTTGATGTCGTTGTCCGCAGTCTCGACGCGCCCTGGTGTTTCTAGCAGGCGATCAGCTACGAATTGCAGTTGAGGCGGAACAATCAGCTTGGTTCCTTGCAGAGCCAAGATCATGTTTCGATCATCCACAAAAGTAGAAATGCTGATCAACGCATTTTCCAGCGACGTTTCGTTCAAGTCTGCAAATGCAGATGGACGATTTGAGAAGGTGCCACCACCAGCCAGTGGGTGATCGGTAGCCACAAGTGACTTGCCATCACCGCCAGTGAAAGAGCTAGAAAACGCATTGTTCAATACGTTTGCAGCCTTCACCTGCTTAGTGTGTGCCATGCTTCGTGCGAGAGCCTTCGTATAGCGCGCGCCAAGGCGGTCATACAAATTATCTTCAACACTTTCCTCGGTTAGCGCGAACGCCAAAGCAACCGTCTCGTGCGTGTAACGCGCAGTAAAACCTTCAGAAGCTTGGTCGTATGCAACGCCTTGCCCCTCAGATTTATCACGAGCGTTACCAAAGCCTACGATCAGCACCTCTTCTTCAAACGCTCGGTCTGAAGCTTCAGTTTCAAAGATCTCGGCGTGCTCGTTTTCATAACGAGCGTATTCCATGCCAAATAAAGCGTTGAGGCCAGGCTCTAGCTCTTTGGCTAATTGTGCTCTTGAAATAGCCATTAGTTAGCCTCCTATGCTAAACCGGCGCCTTTTTGGCCGTAGATTGAGTTCTGAATAACAACAAGTACGTTGGTATTCGCCGTGGCGACATCTGAGTTTTCTGGATCAGCAGAAATATCAATCGCCTTAATTGGCAAGCCAGCTGTGGTTGCACCCGTAGTTACATCTAGCTCAGCGCCAGAGATACCTGTAACGGTGCTGCCAGCACTGGTGTACACGATATCGAAGTTGCCGAAAAGATCAGCGACTGGGAATGTGTCATCAGCCTGGATTTCATACACAACATTCGGATCATCGATAATGAAAGCGATGATGTCCGAAGCATTAGTGCTTGCAGGGTAGAAATTGCTGAACTTCTGCTCACCCGTTGTTGGGTCAGTAAAAGAGCAGCCGTTGAACACACCAACGATAGGCACAGTGCCTCCGTCAGCGTGAACCTCTACCGTACCACCAGTAACTTGCATAACCATATCTCCTTGGAAGATAGCGGTTCCGTAGTTAGCGGCGATTCGATATCGGCTTTGTCCGCCAGTGAAGGGGCCACCCCCTATCATCCGAACTGGACGCATTCCAAAAGCGGCATCTTGATTTGCCATTTTTGAACCTCCTAGTAGTTAAACACAATCAAAATGAGGCTACGTTGATTTGTTGCCTCGCCCAAAAGATACCTGCGTCTTTCTCTCTTTCGAGATTGGCATCGCAGGGTGTTCTTCGCGCATCAGATCGTTATCTACAGCATTCATTTGCTGATCGGTCTGTTTTGCGAAGTAAGCATTTCGCTCTTCCACAGTCTCTTCTGGAATTTTGGTAAGCATCAAACCACCGACACCGACTGTTCCTGCATGGTTACCATCATCGATAACCGGCAAGTCATAGCCTGAAACTTCACTTGGGTGTACAGGTTCGTACCCCTCACGAAATCTCATGTGCACGTTAGTCTTATCTGCTTCACCCCGTATGTGGGTTCGCACCCAACGATACCGCATCCCTTCAGGAGCCTCTGGAGTTTCCAATACTTGAGGTGGAGTCCATGGTTTTCTTGCGGCCTTTGAAGACCGTGAAGAAGCACGCCGTGGGGTTCTATCAGAACCTGGTACTGTTGTTTCTTCGCTCATGAATTTTGTAACCTCATTTTCTGTTTTGCGTATTCTTTGAACGGTACTCCAAGCTTCCTTGCTAATGCTTGTTCACTTGGATTCAGTTCAACTCTACGAGAGTTTTGATTGCGTCCACTTCCAGTCGTGCGCGATCCAGAGACAACGGTTTGGACGTTGGTGTTGCCTCTCGCGTTAGTTTGCCCGTTAAATTTATGTGGCAGTTCTTGCCGCATACGGGAATCAATTTGAGCGTAGTATTCATCAGACTCTAAGTCAACACCGCTCTGTATGAGGTCGTTATGTATGGCAAAAGCGACATTCGTCATAACAGTGTCTGTGCCGAACCATTCATTAGCAGAAGCCCAGTTTTGAGCCTTTGGTGATGGCTCTTGATATGTGGGTTCTTGATATGCAGGTTGTTGCTGAGCCGCTTGTTGCTCTTGATACTCAGCATCAGCTTCTTGCTGCTCAAGCCAAGCAGCGTAGTCAACTTTGTACTGCTCAAGGTCACGTTGATACTGAGCCAGTGCATTGCGATCAGCTTCAGCTTTTGCAAGCAGCTGCTGAGCTTCTGCCATAGCCTCTGGGTCACCAGACTCATACGCAGTCTTTAAGTTTCTCTTGGCTGCTTCAGCTTGAGTCTCTACACGAGTGGCAAACTCACCGCTGTACGTTTCCTGCATCTTGAGATTTTGCTCTGCAGTAGACGTTTGCGTTTGTTGAAGCTGAGAAGAAAGTTGCTCATTCTGCTCCTGCAGTTCTTTCGCATACTGGAGCGCCTGCAACTCTCTGCGCTGGTAGTCTTTCGCCTGCTTAACCGCTTGGTTGATGCGATTCTGAGCCGTGCGAGCCCTTACCTCTGCTTCAGATAGCTCTTCTTCACCTTGAACTTCAGGCGCATCAAAGTCTTCTTGCACAGAATCTTCTGTAACAGGCGAGATGTCTTCCATCTCTTCTTCAGAAAAGTCTATGTAAGTCGCATCGTCCTGAACTTCTTCTTCTACGCGCTTACCTTCAGGCAGTGCTGCGCTGTTTATGTTGTCATCGTCAAGCTTTGATAAAGCTTCACTCAATGTTTCTTCGGCCATTGTTTTTTACCTATGCTGATTTGATATCGTCTGGATCAAGAATTGTTCCGATTACTTCATCGTCGTTGATGATGCGAACCTCGTGGTCATCCTCCAAAGAGAATCGAGCGCCTGCATAACGACCAATGAGAACCCAGTCGCCTTCTTGGCACCAAGGCTCGTTGCCAAACTTATCTAGATCACGATAAGCCAATGGCCCAACTTTCAGAACATAACAAATCGATGTAGCAAGATTTTCCTTGCTCACCGTAGACTCAAGCAGCTGTATGCCGCCATCTGTCATACCTTTGCCTTTGTACGGGAGCACAAGAAGTCTCCAGCCAGAAGGTTCAGGCATTCTTTCAATCAAACTTGAATCAAGCACAGATGGGTCTAAGACCCGTTCACTCACATATGCATCCGTAATGGACGGTGTTGCGATGGAATCTAGTGATAGATCACTCATCGAGGGGATCTCCTTCAATATGCAACGCTTCTTTTAGTTCCTCACGAAGGGTGCGAAGCATCGATAACTCACCCATCGCAAATTTGTAGTCCTCCATATCCTTGATATTTCCAGAGGTTATGTAATCAATATGAGACTCCTCATACTGATCTATCTTCTTATAAATGTAGGCCGCGAGAGATATTGAATCCATTTAACGATATGAGAGAAATTCTGTAATTTGATCTCGCCCTAAAGGAGCCCCTATCCCTGCACTAGGAGGCCTTGGCCCAACAAAAACTGGCCTTGGTGCACCCATCACAGGTCTTGCATCAGGTCTAGGTGTTGGTCTGTTAGGCTCAGGTCTCTGCACCGTTTCATAAATAGGTTCAGGCTTTGGAATGTACGTTGGGAAGAAGTCGGTTGGCTGTGGATTGTTTTGAGCCATACCTGCATAAGGTGCCAACGCCTGCATAGGTGCTTGCTGGCCGTATCCACCAAACGTGCTACCGGGTGGCTGCGGTGGAGGCGTAAAGCTTGCTGCAAAGCTTGGATCAAAAGACTGGCCAACGATGTTGCTTGATATCGACATGTCTGGCGTACCAAGGATTGATGTTGGCGGCACATACCTTCCTGCAAACTTATCTGGCGCTTCTCCGGGAGGAGGTGGTACATAGTCTGGCTGAACGACAGGTGCAGTTGGCGCTGTAGGAGCAGTGGTCACAGGTGGCGTATACGTCGCTCTTGATGGCTCGCTACCTTCCCACTTAGCTAAATCACTTTCGTATTTCTTTCTTTTTGCTTGATAACTTTTGCTTGCCGCACCCATGCCTTTTGGACGCCTTGGTGGGCCTGAAGGCTTAGATTGCAGCCAGTCTACATACGCCGATTCAAAAGAACCGCCGCCTGTTTGTTGTTGAGTCGCAGGTGGCGTAGGAGCCTGTGGTGCAGTTGATTGTGATGAAGAAGCTTCAGCAGTGGTGGGTTTTTCTGTTAAATACTCGTCTCTCGCCCATGACGGGCTCCTAATCTCGGTGATGTCAAAGTCAGGCTTCTTAGGCGCAGCTTTCTTTGCGACAGTCTTGCGAGGCGTAGTCTTGCGCTTAGGTGGTGGCTTGGGTGCTGCCCTTCTTTTCGGTTGCCTTGATCCTCCAATGTTTAGATCAGCAAGAGCTTCTTGAATTCTCTTTTGAACCTCTGACGTTAATTCAGGAGGCTTTGGCTTACGCACAGGTTGAACTGCAGGCTTACGACGAGCAACTGGCTTAGGCCGTGTGACTTTGGGGGGCACCGGTTTTTTGCGCGCAGTAGGCTTGCGGGGCGTAGTCTTGCGCGGAGTCGTAGGCGCTTTCATTCGGCCTGAAGCCATCATCTCTTCAATTCTTTTTTGAACGCTCTCAGGAATCTTAGGCGTAACAGGTGGAGAAGGCCGACGCACTTTGGCGCGGCTTCTTCTTGTAGGCGCAACACGAACAATAGGCTCTTCTTTGGCTGCTGTCTTTTTAGATCTGCTTCGTCTTCCGCCGCGCATAATTAGTACCTACCAAAAGGACTTTGTGAATAATTGTTCTGCATCCTAGGGTATCTAGGCATTGACCTTTGTTGAGGCTGTTGAAACTGTTGATATCCACCTTGTCCAAAGCCACCGCCCATTCCGCCACCATACCCGCCCCCAAACATGGGTGGGCGTTGATTGAATCCGCCGCCAAAACCGCCTTGACCACCTTGGCCGCTCATCATAGAGAACATCTGCATCATTTGCTGCATGAACTGCATCATCTGCTGCATGCCTTGTTGGTTGAACTGTGGTTGTTGTTGCACTTGACCAAATTGAGGTTGTTGACCTAATTGTCCTCGGCGAGAAGCCTCTGCACTATTGTTGTCACCAGAAATTGGTAGTTGAATAGGATTAAATTCTTGCACAGGTTGAGGTTGAAACGGTTGAGGTCTACGCACAGGCGTAACACTGCCGATGGGAGGCCGCGCCCTCATGTCTGTCAGCATGGGGAGTTTAGGAGTCTCACCGACCATGCGCATAGGCACAGGCATAATCCCTTGCCGAAACTCATCAGGGTTGTTTCTTTCGTACTCCATACGCCTGCGCACCTGGTCAGGAGTCAGACCAGAAAAGGGATTACCTGAATGTTGAACAAGACGCCTTTCAACAGGGTCATTAGGACGCCCATCTCTGTATTGCATCATTGGTGCAAACATAGAAATTAGAAGATTCCGCTGAACTTCTTGCCGCGAATCGCTGCACCACCACCACGCATCTCACCTGCGCCGTAAGGAGCAGAAGAAGTGGGCGTAGCTACAGACTCGCTCTTTGCATAGTTCACCGTACCCTGATCTTTGATAGACACCTTGCTATCAGTGACCTTTGGCTGGGGAAAACTCGTTTGACGCTTGATCATGACTTCTTACCTTTTGGTGTTGATTTGGCTTTGGCCTTTGGAGCAGCCTTCTTTTTAGGTGCTGCCTTCTTCTCTGGTGTTGGCTGCGCAACTTCTTCAACCTTATCTTCAACAGGTGCAGGAGTTGGCTCTTCGCCAAGACGGAGCTTTTCCTCTGCTTTGTTGACGGCCTTTTGAACTGCGGCCATCTTCTGTCTTACTGAACTCATTGTAAATCCCTCTTTTGATTTACTGCCTGAAAAAATCTTTGGCAATGTTTTCTGCAGTTTTAGCCATCTGTGCAGAACGTTGCAAGCCTATTCGCTCACGAGCCACATCGTCCTTCATGCCAGCAATCTCTTTCTGCAAGTCCATGCGCTCATCAGCCATGTCTGCAGCGTTATCAATACGCTCACTTTCCAGATCAATGCGTCGATCAGCTTCGCTTGCTTTACGCTGCAGATCTGCCTCTTTGATATCAAGTTCACGATCACGCAGGTTGACCAAAGGATCATCTTGCTGTGGTGGGGCAAATTGCGGTGACATCGCTTCAGTTAACTGCATAGATATCTGAGCAACCTTATCTTCCATGATCAACTGCATCTGTTGTTGCATCTGCTGCATCTGCATCTGAGCCTGTTGCGCAGCCATCGGATCAATCTGAGCTTGTTGTTGCATCTGCTGTTGAGTTTGCTGCATCTGTTGTTCCATCTGCTTGATCTCAGGATCTTGCTGAGCCATCTCGCGTGCCTTGAAGTCAATGTGCTGATAGATGTGCGCTTGAATCATCGCCAATCCCTGCTGTTGCCCTGGAGGGGCAGAAGCAACGATGGGAGT
>Ga0075480_10002207_pt1 | contig 12528 bp, 10 predicted proteins | sample DEB08_DNA_7_FD_81590 | JGI IMG/M metagenome (GOLD analysis project Ga0075480, IMG submission 81590) | Aqueous microbial communities from the Delaware River and Bay under freshwater to marine salinity gradient to study organic matter... | ecosystem: Environmental > Aquatic > Marine > Coastal ... | reverse complement strand
GCGCTCGAGCGCATTATCAATACGCCTACCCGCGGTATCGGCAGTAAGACAGTCGACGATTTACGTGCGATCGCTCGGGAAAACAATGTATCGATGTGGCAGGCAATCGGGCTTGCCCAACAAAACGGTTTGCTTGGGTCGAGAGCGCGATCATCACTCGCGGGATTTGGCGCCTTAATTAACGAGCTGGATAGCGAGACCGTAGAGCTTCCCCTTGAAGAAATGGTGGAACACGTTATCCATCGAACGGGCTTGATTGAGTTTCACAAGGCAGAAAAGGGGGAGCGCGGACAGGCGCGGGTGGAGAACCTCGAAGAACTGGTTTCCGCGGCTAAAACCTTTAGAGCCGAGGACGACTCGTTGTCCCCACTTCAACAGTTTCTCGATAGTGCAGCGCTTGATGCGGGTGACAGCCAGGCGGACCCTTACGAAGACAGTGTTCAAATGATGACGCTGCATTCCGCTAAAGGCCTCGAGTTTCCGCTCGTTATTTTGGCTGGACTGGAAGAGAACTTATTTCCGCACCGAATGTCGGTAGAGGAGCCAGGCCGTTTGGAGGAAGAGAGGCGACTGGCCTATGTTGGTATCACCCGGGCACAGCAGCGTTTGCTCATTACCTACGCAGAGAGCCGGCGCTTGCACGGTAGCGAAACCTATAACACGCCGTCCCGCTTCGTGCGGGAAATACCCGCTGACTTAATCGAGGAAGTGCGGCTTCATGGGGGATTGACTCGGCCCCTCGCCGACCGGCTACAGCAGCCTGTGGCTGCCTCAAACGATTCGGGGTTGTCTCTAGGTCAGCGTGTGACTCACCCTATGTTTGGTGAAGGCATGGTGCTCAATATCGAAGGTCGAGGTGCCAACACGCGGATCGAGGTAAACTTTGCTGAAGGCAGTAAGTGGTTGGTTTTGCAATACGCCAATCTTCAAGCTTTGTGAGGCTTAGATGAAAGAGAGAACACTGTTACCGGTAGCCGTAGTAGGTCTTTTATTGCTCTGGGTGGGAACGCTTGGACTGTGGGCTGTTAAAGCTCAAATGAAGGACGATGATACGGGTCCCCGTGTTAGCGGAAGCGAGACCAGTATCGAATGGAAGCTCGTGACCACGTGGCCTAAGGGCTTGCCGGGTCTTGGATCAGCCCCGGAGAACTTTGCACGTCGCGTGGGTGAAATGAGCAATGGCCGATTGACGGTCCGAGTCTACGGTGCGGGAGAGGTGGTGCCCCCGTTCGAGGTGTTTGACGCAGTCTCTCAAGGCGTAGCGGAAATGGGACACGGTGCTTCTTACTACTGGAAAGGCAAGATTCCCTCATCCGTTTTTTACACCGCCGTTCCTTTTGGTATGACGGCGCAAGAAATGAACGGGTGGTTGCATTACGGTGGCGGGCTTGAGCTTTGGCGCGAGCTTTATGCCCCGTTTGGTGTGCGGCCATTTGCCGGTGGGTCAACCGGGGTTCAAATGGCCGGCTGGTTCAACAGAGAGTTGAAGTCGGCGAGTGATCTTGATGGTCTTAAGATGCGCATTCCGGGCCTCGCTGGCGAGGTGTTCGCCGCATCGGGCGGCACTGCTGTTCGACTGGCGGGTGGCGAGATTTACACATCAATGCAGACGGGTGTCATCGATGCTGTCGAATGGGTTGGACCCTATAACGATCGCACACTGGGTCTGATGGAGGTGGCGGAGTACTACTATTATCCTGGTTGGCATGAGCCGGGGGCGATGCTTGAGTTCACGGTGAATCAGGCGGCCTTTGATCGATTGCCATCGGACCTACAAGCCATTGTCGAAGGTGCAGCTAGAGCGACCAATCAGGATATGCTCGATGAGTTTACTGCGCGCAACAATGAGTCCCTCACAACGCTGCTCGAAGAGCATTCAACGAAGCTACGCCCGTTGCCTGATGACGTCATGGACGTCCTTCACAGTAACGCCGTGATCGCTTTAGAGCAGCTCAAGAAAGACGACCCCATGGCGCAAAAAATTTCAGCGTCCTACGAGGCGTTTTTAGACGGTGTTCGGACGTACCACGAGATCTCTGAGCGTGCCTACCTCAATGCCCGAGATCGAGTGTTACCGCCTATCACGTTTACTGACCAGTAATCGTTCGCGTACGTTTCGCGTTATCGATGGCGACATAGATGAACTCGCCCTCGGTCACCTTGATTGGCTCGCCGTCGTGTTGGGAGTTGATCCACACTTCGATGAGTACACGCACTGAGCTCCGACCAATATCGAGAATGTCACAGTAACAGGTCACCACGGCACCGACGTGCACTGGGGTGAGAAATGACATGCCTTGTATGGCGACTGTTGCGACACGGCCGCCTGCGACCTCTGACGCCGCAACGCCACCTGCAATGTCCATTTGCGACAGCAGCCATCCACCAAAAATATCGCCATTTGCGTTGGTATCCGCTGGCATGGCAACCGTTTGCAGCGCGAGTTCGCCCTGTGGTCTTGGTGTCTCATCAATCGGATTCACCGCATTCTCCTAGAGTCCGTGAGGGTATTTCAGGGATTTACCGCTTATTGGCTATGTTAGATCAACGCCCCAGTGAGCTCGGTAACCAGGTAACGATATCCGGGAACAGCCACAGCATGGCCAACAAGCCCAGCTGGATTAATACGAATGGGATAACACCGCGGTAGATAGCACTCGTCGCGACTGAGTCATCGGCTACGCCGCGTAGATAGAACAAGGCGAAGCCAAAGGGTGGTGTCAAGAATGATGTTTGCAGGTTGACGGCAATCATGACGCCAAGCCAGATGGGATCAAAACCCATCGCCAATAAAATGGGTGCGACAATCGGCACGACAACGAATGTTATTTCAATGAAATCGAGAATGAAGCCGAGTAAAAACATGACAAGCATCACAATTAAAAGTGCCATGTGCGGTCCACCGCCGAGTTCGGCGAAAAATGCTTCAATCAGTTCGTCGCCACCGAAGCCCCTAAACACCAGTGAAAACAGCGCTGCGCCGATGAGGATTAGGAACACCATGCTGGTGGTTGCCATGGCGGACCGAGCGATGTCTTTAAGCGTTTCTAAATCGAGCGCTGATTTGTAGGCCGCCAGACACAGCGCGCCGACGGCGCCAACACCTGCGGCTTCTGTGGGCGTGGCAGCTCCGACAATAATGGATCCTAAGACCACACCGATTAATAGCAGTGGGGGTAATACGGCTGCCATGATGGAGGACTGACTGGCATCACTTGTTTCCTTTGGGGCTGGGCAGTTGGATGGATTTCGCCAAGCCACAAATAGTAGGTATCCAAGGTATAGGCCGACCAGCACCAGGCCGGGAACCAGGGAGCCGACAAACAAGTCACCTACAGATACGGTTTGTGTGTTGATAATGCCGCTTTGTAACTGCGCCTGCTGATACGCGGTGGACATGATGTCTCCCAGCAATACGAGCGCAATAGACGGCGGAATGATTTGACCCAATGTGCCTGTGGCACAGATAAGCCCGGTGGCGAGCGATGGGTTGTAGCCTGCGCGAAGCATTGAGGGCAGCGCGAGCACGCCCATTGTCACAACCGTCGCACCGACAATACCGGTACTGGCGGCTAGAAGTGCGCCCACCACGATAACGGATATGCCCAAACCGCCGGTTCGATTTCCCAGACCGCTAGCCATGGCTGTGAGCAGCTCCTCGGCTATTTTGGCGCGTTCTAAGGTGACCCCCATAAGAATGAAGAGCGGCACGGCGACCAGCGTCTCATTGGTAATGGTGCCAAAAATGCGGCCTGACAGCGCGGCGACGAAGCTGGCATCGAAGTGCCCTGCAATCACGCCAACGGTGGCAAAAAGCAGTGCGGTTCCGGCGAGCGTTAGTGCAACGGGAAAGCCAAAGAGCAGTAATACGCAGACACTGCCGAACAGCGCGAGTGCTAACTCGCCCTCAACCATCAGTGGGCACCTCACTCAGCTCGATCAGACCCTGAATGATAAGGCTTACAGCTTGAAGTGCGAGTAGCAGCGCCATGGCTGGGATCAGTGTTTTAAGAAGGAATACCGCTGGTATGCCACCAGGCTCAGGCGAGGACTCCATGATCGACCAGCTTTCCGACACATAGCCCCAGGAGCCAAACACGATAAGCGTGCAGAAAGGCAATGTGAACACGGTGTGGCCAATAGTGTTCACCCAGCGCTTCTGGCGATTAGTGAAATTTCGATAAAAGACGTCAACCCGTACGTGCTTATCTGCAAGCAAAGTGGGGGCCGCACCGAGCATGAACAAAGCGCCGTGCAAATAGAGCACTGATTCCTGTGCTGCGATCGCACCCTGCCCAAACCCATAGCGCAGGATCACCACGGTGGTTGTGACTAGCGCCATGGCAATCGCTGCATACGCCACGGCATTGCCAACGCTGCGGCTTAGACCATCGATTGTCTGCGCAAGTGTTGCCCAGTACTTCACTGTAATGACCCGTTCCTCAATACGACGTTGAAGGTTATCATCGTGTGAACATCAATTGCAGAGAGATTCACTGTGCTTACCGTACTGTCGCCAGCAAAAACACTGGATTACGAGACACCCTCGACAATAGCGGCCTCAACGACTCCGCGGTTTATGGATCAGTCGGCCCTGTTAGTCGATGACGCTAGAAAGCTAGCTCCGGATGATATTCGCTCACTGATGGGTGTGAGCGAGTCGATTGCGGACCTCAATCACGCGCGCTTCATGAACTGGCAGGAAGAGGCGAGCGCCGATAATGCAAAGCAGGCAGTGCTTGCGTTTAAAGGTGACGTTTACACGGGCCTTGAGGCCGATTCGATGAGCGAGAGTGATCTCGAGTTCGCCCAGTCCAGGCTGAGAATTCTATCTGGCCTCTATGGCCTGTTGCGGCCTCTGGACCTTATGCAGCCGTATCGACTTGAGATGGGACTTAAGTTTGCAAACCAACGCGGCAAGAACCTCTATGAATTCTGGGGTGATCGCGTGACTGATACCCTCAACGAAGACCTGGTCTCGGCGAATACCGACGTCCTGATTAATTTGGCTTCCAATGAGTACTTTAAGGCGGTGAAGCCAAAAGGCCTGAACGCTGACGTCATCACGCCTCAGTTTAAGGACCTTAAGAACGGTCAGTACAAGATGATTTCGTTTTTCGCCAAGAAGGCTCGGGGCGTCATGGCGCGTTACATCATCGACAATCGGATGACTGATCCGGAGGCGCTAAAGGCCTTTAATGGATCCGGGTACTACTTTAGCGAGGAACATTCGAAAGGACCGCAATGGGTCTTTTTGCGTGACGAGGCGCCAGCATAGTCGACAATATCAGGCGTTACGATTCCTGTTTAAAGGGTAGTAACGTCGCAGCTTCGTCCCGGTAGCCACGAACGTGGTCACAGTCTCGCCGGCAAAAGTCAGCAACTGCGTCTTTTAACCGTGGTTCGGCAACCCAGTGGTTAGAATACGTGAGTGTAGGCTCGAAACCACGCTGTATCTTGTGCTCGCCCTGCGCCCCAGGATCGAAGCGGCTGATACCGCGCTCAATACAATACTCGATGCCACGGTAATAGCAGGCCTCGAAGTGCAAGAAATCAAATTCCTTGAGGCAGCCCCAGTAGCGTCCATACAGGGTATCGTCATCAACGAAGTACAGCGCGGCGGCGACCGGTTTATCACCTTCGCGCGCAATGACCATGACGGTGCTTTCACCTAACTGAGGACAAACTTTCGTGAAGAAGTCACCGGTCAAATAACCTTGGTGGCCGCTTCGTTTCAGATAGGTTGTCTGATAGCAGTAGTAAAAAAATGCCCAGTCCTCTTCGCTAATGTCGCTACCTGTTTTGGTGACGAGTTGTAGGTTCTGAGCCGCAATCGCTGCTCGTTCTTTCTTGAGGGCTTTGCGTTTTCGACTGTTAAAGGCGGACAGAAAGTCATCGAAATCTGAGTAATTGCGGTTATACCAATGGAATTGCGTTGTCATACGCTGCATCAGGCCGGCGTTAGCCAGCTGTGTCGAGGTTGTTTCGTCCGGAAACAAAATATGCCAGCTCGAGATGTTTTCGGACGCGCACCAGTCAGTGACGGCTGAGATTAACTCGAGCTGGGCATCAGGATGGTCCTTATCTGTCCATAGCCGAGGACCCGTAGCGGGCGTAAACGGTACACCGGTTACAAGCTTCGGATAGTAGTCCAAACCGCTCCGGTGCCAAGCATCAGCCCATGACCAGTCGAAGACATATTCACCGTAACTATGGCTTTTCAAAAATCCGGGTGCTAGGGCGATTGGACGATCATTATCCCAAAGACCGAGGTGACAGTTTTGCCAACCAGACTGACTGCCCGTGCTACCTGATGTTTCTAATCCTTCGAGAAACCTGTACGTGAGAAAGGGGTAGCCAGTCGAGAACGACGCATCCCAGGCCGCTTTGGGTAGATCACTAACGCTTGGGTACAGTCTAAGTTCCACGCTGGAGAGTCTGTCTAGTATTCAGGGCTTATACGGATAGAGTGGCGTAGTGTCCCAATAGCCCAACCGCCACGATCAAACCAATCCACTTACTCTCATTAAAGGCTTGAAAGCAGGTTTCGCGCGACCGATCGCTAATGAGTCGCTGGTGCCTGACAAACAGTGCAGCAACTGTGGCAATCGATAAGAAGTAAATGACGCCCAGATTAAAACTCACGCCGGTCGCCACGAAACAGAGCAAACACAACACTTGCAGTCCCAAAATGATTCGCGTATCGGCTTCACCAAACAGTATGGCTGTCGACTTGATACCCACTTCGAGATCGTCCTCTCGATCGACCATAGCGTACTGCGTGTCATAGACCACGACCCATAAGAGGTTTGCGAGGAACAACCACCACAGTCCAGCTGGCATTGTCTCCGTGGCGGCGGCGAAGGCCATGGGAATGCTCCAAGAGAAAGCCATGCCTAGGACCACTTGTGGTAGGTGGGTAAAGCGCTTCATGAATGGATACACGATGGTTAGTGCTGCACCGACGAATGATAGTTGTACCGTGAGCCAGTTAATTTGCACCACCAGGCACAATGCAAGCCCCAGTAAACCAAACAGCAGGCAGAGCGCTTCAGTAACCGATACCTCACCGGTCACCAGAGGTCGGTTACGGGTTCGCTCAACAAAGCCGTCCAACTTTCGATCGGTGAGGTCATTGGTGGTGCACCCCGCCGACCGCATAACGAAGGCGCCCACAATAAAAGTGAAGATCAGGAACGGCGTTGGGATCCCCTCGGACGCAATGATCAGACCCCAGAGCGCAGGTGCGAGCAACAGATAAGTGCCAATGGGCTTGTCAAACCGAATCACTCGCAGAAGCGCGCTCAGTTTTTGTCGTGTTAGGGATATCGCTGACAAGGGGTTATCCAAAGAAATTCGTGCTGGTGATTATACGTGTGCAAAGGCTTCGCGTGCGCGAGTCCAACGCGACTCAATTTGTTCTGCCCGTTTGGGGTCGTCCCGCACTAGTTCCTCGGCGACTGTTTGTGCGGTTTCCAGAAGCGTCTCATGCTCGGGGAGGCGAGCAACACGAAATGATGAAAGCCCGGTCTGTCGTGTTCCCAGCACTTCCCCTGGTCCTCGAATGCTTAGGTCCTTTTCGGCGATAACGAAGCCATCTTGGGATTCCCTCATGACCGCAAGACGCTGCTTGGCGGTTTGGCTCAGTGGTGATTGATACATCAGCAAGCAATGGCTCTCTATGGCACCTCGACCTACGCGCCCACGCAATTGGTGCAATTGCGCCAGTCCAAAACGCTCCGCGTTTTCGATAATCATCATGCTTGCATTGGGGACATCCACACCGACCTCAATAACGGTCGTTGCGACCAGGATGTCAATGCGATTTGCAGCAAAGGCGGCCATCATCTCCGCTTTCTCATCAGCACTGAGTCGCCCGTGTAAGAGACCTACTTTCAGGTCGGCTAAGGCTTCGCTTAGTTGCGCCGCGGCTATTTCCGCCGCATTTGCCTGCAATGCGTCACTCTCTTCAATCAAGGCGCAGACCCAGTACGCCTGGCGCCCCTCTCGACATGCAGCGCCAACGCGGTCAATCACCTGGTGTCTGCGTGCCGTATCAATCAACACCGTCGTTATGGGTTTTCGCCCGGGTGGAAGCTCGTCGATCACCGAGCAGTCCAGGTCGGCGTACGCCACCATCGACAGTGTTCTTGGTATGGGGGTGGCGGTCATGGTCAGCTGATGCGGGGTGATGTCATCTTTTCCCCGGCGGGTAAGTGACAACCTCTGATTGACGCCAAAGCGGTGTTGCTCATCGACGAGCACCAGCCCGAGTGATGCAAATGACACGTGGTCCTGAAACAATGCGTGCGTACCAACCACGATATCAACTTCGCCCTCTTCAACAGCCGCCAGCGCCTCGCGCCTGGCTTTGCCTTTGATTTGGCCGGTCAGCCACAGCACTTTAACCCCTAAGGGTTCGAACCATTGGTTAAAGCCCCGAAAATGTTGCTCGGATAAGAGCTCGGTGGGTGCCATCAGTGCCACTTGATGCCCTGCCTCTACCATGTGCGCGGCGCTAATAGCGGCCACCAATGTTTTGCCCGAGCCAACGTCGCCTTGAAGCAGTCGTAACATGGGTGTGGATTTTTTCAGGTCCTCGACAATTTCGGAGCAAACTCGCGTCTGCGCGCTGGTGAGTGAGAACGGAAGAGCTTCGATGATGGCCCTGCCGATTCTGCCACCTGCCGCCGCTCTTGCAGACTGCAGTTGCAATGTTCGCGCGCGCCGAGACAGCATCGAAATTTGGTGTGCGATAAGCTCCTCGCTTGCTAGACGGAGTTGCGCAGGGTGTCGTCCCTCAAGAATGGTTTGCGTGTTCATGCCCGCGGGTGGTTGGTGTAACAAGGCGATAGCCTCTGCCATGGACGGCCCGTCTTTTAATCGTCCCTGAAGTAAATCGTCTGGTGGGTTTTGCGCGAGGTAGGTCAGTGCCTGTCGAGCGAGATTACGCAGTGTGTTTTGACCCATGCCTTCGGTCGTTGGATAAACAGGAGTCAAGGCATCTTCCAGCGCTGTCTCTCGCTCACCCACCTGATATTCAGGATGTGCAAACTCCGGCTGACCTCCAACAAGCCGCGGTTGTCCAAACAGGGTGATGATCTCGCCAACTTTGAGTTGCAGCGCTTGTGCGCGGCGAAAGTGGAAAAAGCGCAGCGTTATGAGACCGGTTCCATCATCTACTTTGACAATGAGGGTAGGTCTGCGCCCTCGTGCAATGCCGGATGCGCGTATGGTGCCTCTGACAACGGCGTCCATGCCCTCACGCAGTTCGCCAATCGCGGTCAGGCGAGTTTTATCCTGATAGCGCAAGGGAAAATGAAATAGCATGTCTTCTATGGTACGAAGACCCATAGCGTTCAGTTTTTCAAAAACCTTTGGGCCTACGCCCTTGAATTGCTGCAGCGGCAGCTGAAGAATGTCGGTCGGCACAATACATTTCGTCTTGGTGGCCCAATGATAATAGCGGTATGAAGGTAGGCAGGTGAAGACTCCACAGGTAATGGTCATAGGCTTTGGTGATTTGGCTCGGCGCTTGGTGCCAAAACTTAGCGGCGTGGCCGAGATTGTTGGTGTCTCTCGTCGGCCTGAGGTACTGCCAGAGGGAGTCACGGCGGTCTTTGGGGATTACACGCAAAGGGACAGCTTGGCGGAAGCGGCTTCACTAACACCCGACGTGGTTATTTTTACGCCTGTGCCAGCAAGCCGTGATCTCGAGGGATATCGACTGGGCTATGCTGAGGCGGCACGCAATATTTGTGACGCCGGCGTTGTAACACATGCTGAGCGCGCCATTTTCGTCTCATCAACGCGGGTTTACGCTGAGAAGGCGGGGGGCTGGGTCACAGAGGATTCACCGTTGGCCGGCGGCGATCCTTACGTCGACGCCTTGCTCGATGGTGAGGCTAGCTTCCGTCGCCACGCCACCACAACGGTATTGCGTCCCAGTGGGCTTTACGATGGTGCGAGGCCCATCATGCTCAAGCCCATCCTCGAGGGCCTAAAGTCCCAAATGGGTTCTGGATACACCAACCGAATTCATAGAGAAGACGTGGCGGGCGTCCTCGCCCACCTTATTGACTTGCACATCAAAGGCGCTCGGATCCCCTCAACACTGTCCCTTAATGATAATGAGCCAGTCAAAACCGCTGATCTAGAGGCCTGGTGTTTCGAACAGCTTGGCCGAGAACCGACAGGCGAGCGAGAAAATCAGCCAAGAGGTAATCGGCGTATTAGCAACGCGAAGCTTTTGGCAACGGGTTACCAGCTTACCTATCCCACCTTCCGTGACGGCTACCGCGACGCTTTGACTCAACACCGGTAGGGTTGTTAGATCGCGAGTATTGCCTCGATTTCGACCTGTACCCCTTTAGGTAATGCGGCAACTTGTACACAGGCTCGTGCGGGATAAGGCTCTTTGAGCGCCTCGGCCATCACCGCATTAACCGCCTGAAAGTTGGCCAGATCAGTGAGCGAGATATTAATTTTCACTGAGTTATCGAGTGACCCACCGGCCGCCTCAGCGATGGCGCTGAGGTTTGCGAATACCTGACGTGTCTCCGCCTCGATGCCGCCTTCTACGACTTCCATTGTTTCTGGGTCTAAGGGTATTTGCCCTGATATCCACACGGTATTTCCGACTTTCACCGCTTGCGAGTAAGGGCCAATGGCGGCGGGAGCGGCGGCGGTAGTGATAACAGCTCTGTTGTTCATGAGATGTGACCTCGTTAGCGGCGACTGCAGCGAACCACTTTGCGTACGCCCTCCATTACCCTGACGCGTTTCATTACCCGGGCGAGGTGGACTCGGCTGTTTAGCTGCAATTCAATGATGATGCTGGAAAAGTGTACCGACTCGTCTTGGGTCGATATGCGTTCGATGTTGAGACCAATGCCACTGAGTTTTGTCGCTAGTGTGGCGATCATGCCGCGCTGGTTCGCCATTTCAATCCGAATAGCGACAGGGTAAGTACCTTCGATTTGATCGTCCCATCTGAGGGGCATTAGGCGCTCAGGCTGCTCTCTAAGGTCAGAGAGGTTTCGACAATTCTCGCGATGGACGACAAGACCTCTGTCTGGGCTTAAAAAGCCCTCAATTGGATCGCCGGGTAGAGGGCAGCAGCACTTCGCATAAACGAGGACATAGCCCTCGGTGCCTTTGATTTCCATGGCGCTTTGGTCGTTCTCGAGGGAGGCGCCCGCCTGGCCTAGTAGATTGGCGGCGACCACCTGCGGTAGCTGATTTCCAAGGGCGATATCGGTCAGGATGTCGTCGTAGGCGCTATTGGGATAATGCGTACTGATAAGAGCCTCCAATGGCTCTGTGGTGACCGCATCATCCGATTGCAAGGTCGTGAGGGCTTTCTCCAGTAACTTGCGACCGAGTTCAACAGAGTCTTCTCGTTGCTGCTGCTTCAAGAAGTGCCTGATTTGCGATCGCGCTCTCGCGGTCACAGCAAAATTCAGCCATGACGGCGTGGGCCGGCCCGCCGGGGATGTCACGATTTCCACAGTGACACCACTTTCCAGTGGCTCTGACAACGGCGCGAGCTGATTGTTGATCCGACAGGCCACGCAACGGTTACCTACATCGCTGTGTACAGCGTAAGCGAAATCGACGGCACAGGCCCCCTTTGGGAGCTCCATGATGGCGCCTTTTGGCGTAAAGACATAAACCTCATCGGGGAATAGATCGACCTTTACGCTCTCAATAAATTCAAGCGAATTGCCGGCCGTTTGTTGCATCTCAAGCAAGCCCTGGACCCACTCTCGAGCGCGCATTTGAGGAATATTGGCATTGTCCTGCTGGCTCTTATAAAGCCAGTGAGCGGCAATTCCGTTGTTTGCCATGTCTTCCATGTCGCGGGTGCGTATTTGGATTTCAATGGGGACGCCGTGCATGCCTTTCAGAACGGTATGCAATGACTGGTAACCATTGGCCTTGGGGATGGCAATGTAATCTTTGAATTCACCGGGAACTGGCTTGTAGAGCGAATGCACAATGCCGAGGGTTCGATAACACGCATCAACGTCGTCGCAAATGATTCGGAAGGCAAAGATATCCATGATGTCGGAGAACGATTTTCGTTTCTCACGCATTTTGGAATAAATACTGTAGAGGTGTTTTTCTCGGCCGATGACTGCGCCCTGAATACCCTCACGCGACAGCGCTTGCTCTAGCTGCTCGCTAATCTGCTCAATCAACTGCTTGCGTCGACCACCAGCCGCCTCTCTGGCTGCTTCCAGACGGCGTGCTCGCATCGGGTAGAGTGTACGTAAGCCCAGATCTTCAAACTCCATGCGCACTTCATTCATGCCCAGCCGTGTTGCTATGGGCGCATAGATATCTAGCGTTTCGTTAGCAATCCGTTTTTTCGCCTCGGGCTTGAGCGCACCGAGCGTTCGCATGTTGTGAAGCCTATCGGCAAGCTTTACGAGAATGACGCGAATATCCCGAGCCATCGCGAGCGCCATTTTCTGAAAGTTTTCAGCCTGCTTTTGCTCGGCGCTATCGAAATCAACGTGCGTC
>Ga0075480_10002206_pt1 | contig 12529 bp, 13 predicted proteins | sample DEB08_DNA_7_FD_81590 | JGI IMG/M metagenome (GOLD analysis project Ga0075480, IMG submission 81590) | Aqueous microbial communities from the Delaware River and Bay under freshwater to marine salinity gradient to study organic matter... | ecosystem: Environmental > Aquatic > Marine > Coastal ... | reverse complement strand
TGACGATGTGTCTTATTTGATTTTTGCGGATTTCCGGAATGTTTCTAGCGGCCCCTTTTGTATCACTTCATGTTGTTAATGTCCGAATTAGGATTACATTAGCCTTCCTGCTTACTGTTTTTTTTTTCGACCAAATCGAAATTCCAGCTGTAAACCCGCTTTCAGTTCTGTGGTTTATTTTGATAGCCATTGAATTGATGATCGGTATTTTTTTAGCCCTCATACTTCAAATTGTGAATGCGGCGATAGTGACGGCGGGGCAGTCAATGTCTATGAGTATGGGGTTGGGAATGGCTCAAACAATTGACCCTAATGCGGGACAGGTGCCAGTGATTGCTTCTTTCTTAGTTGTTTTGTCTACCCTGATTTTTTTGTCCTTGGGTGGTCACCTTTTCCTTATTGAGCTTCTCCTACAGAGTTTTGCGGCAATTCCAATTGGAGGGGGAGGCATTGACTTTACGGCTTCTATCTGGAATCTGACTATTTGGTCGTCAATGGCATTTTTGGGCGCAGTTCTGATTGCTTTACCAGTAATGTTAATCATGATGCTAATAAATTTATGTATTGGGGTAGTGACACGTGCTGCACCTGCACTCAATATTTTTGCCGTGGGTTTTCCGGCAATGCTTTTGGGCGGATTGATTTTGATAGTTGTTTTTATGGCAAATTTTGGCAGCAGAATCCAGTGGCTTTGGCTCGAGGCGTTCGATGTGGCTCAGAATTTATGGGTAGTCCAAAATGGCTGAGGGCCAGGAAGACTCGCAAGAGAAGACTGAAGAGCCTACGGCCAAGCGACTATTAAAGGCACGTGAAGAGGGTCAGCTTGCGCGCTCACAGGAGACAACAATTGCGGCGTCGGTGATCTGTGTAGCGTCCTTTATATATTTGTTTGGTGGGTCCTTGTTCAAGAGTATTTCAGATGACTTCGCGGCTGGGTTTGTTTTTGATACAGGAACGTTAAGTGATCCTTCCAAAGCAATCGCTCGTTTACCCGACGCGATGATCAGTGCTTTAGTAACCCTTACGCCGCTCTTAATACTAGTAGCTATCGTTGCGATAATCAGTTCAAGTTTTCTCGGGGGTTTTAATTTCTCTTGGAAAGCGATTCAACCCAAGGCCTCAAAATTAAGTCCTTTAAAGGGGCTCAAGCGAATCTTTAGTGTAAAAAGTTTGGTCGAGCTGGGGAAAGCTCTATTAAAGTTTGGTCTAGTCGGCATAACCGCTTGGTTTTTAATACTCGCAGCCGTCCCAGAGTTTGGTGAAATATCACTTATGGCACTTGAGCCCGGTGTTAACGAAGCTTCTACACTTCTGATCACATCTTTTCTGGTGGCCAGCAGCACTTTGATTTTAATAGCTCTGATAGACGCGCCTTATCAGGCTTACCAACACAATAAACAAATGAAAATGTCTTTAAAAGAAGTTAAGGACGAGAGAAAGGAGACTGATGGGTCCCCAGAATTAAAGGCCAAAGTGCGGCAGAAGCAACGTGAAATGTCCACTGCCAGGATGATGGAAGCGATCGCCGAAGCTGATGTGGTGATCACGAACCCTGAACATTTTGCTGTCTGTCTAGCGTATGACCCATCGTCAGATGATCCGCCTAAATTGGTTGCAAAAGGCGTTGATCATGTGGCCGAGCGCATAAGAGATGTAGCTAAAGAAGAGGGCGTGGCATTTTTTGAATCACCAATACTAGCTAGGGCACTTTACTTCACCACAGAGGTGGGAGCGTTTATTCCAGAAGCGTTGTATGAGGCTGTTGCAAAGGTGATAGCCTATATTTTTAATATCAATGCGATCAACCGAGAGAGTGGAAGACCATCGCGCCCCGAGCTTAAAGTGCCAGATGATCTTGTATTTGACTCGAATGGTCAGAGATCCGAAATATTTGATGGTTAATGTGCTAGAAAGGTCGCCTTTGACGTTGCGGTAGATTCACATGGACGCTAATTGAGGTATCAGAGTGACATTAGGTACAGATGTATTACTAGACGATAAAGACGAATTTCTGTTGGATACTTTGCGGCAGGACGTTTGTATTGGTAGGAAGAATGTCCTTGTGATTTCTGAGGAAGAGTTCTATCTCGATGCTATTTTTTTGCGTCTCTACAATGCGCTAAAGGACACACAGGGACTTGCGGTTCACAGGATGTTTCAACCCGATGTGGAGGGCATCGTGGGCTGGTTTAATAAGCTTCTCGCGGAGGTTTCAATTGATGAAGCACGAAATTTAGGCGATCAACCCAAAACGATTATCTTCATGCCGGAGATCACAAACGCGAATATTCAAGAATGGATAAGCTGCGAATCTTTGATTGGTGCATTCCCCGGCGCCAACGTCAGTCTGATCGCCTTTGGGCGTGCAGACAAGATAAATACACCCGCTGTGGCGAACGTAGCGGCTAAACGTCAAAACAGTGTAGTTAGGTTGCCACGGTTGTCTCCCGAGCGCGTTGAACTCTATTTTAGAGAAGCTAAAAAGTTTGGCGAGCTATCAGTCTTGCTCTCCACGCTGTCTCAATCTCCCTGGAGAGATCTAGCGCAAACCATCCACGACGAAATGGAGCCAGAGGTTGAAGCCAGTATTAGCAATGAAGGGACGTTTGATGCCAGAGCTTTGGATGAGTCAAGCGGTGGCGATCCAAATGAATCCGAGAACGCTAATAATCTCGTTAGTGACGATGAGTTTGAGTTGCAACCAAATGAACGCAGCTGGTTCACGCGTTTTGCGCTGATGACATCCGTACTATTTGTAATTTTTCTATCGTTAATCTTTGGTTTGGATTTTATGTATGGCTCGGATCAGGGAGCCCAGATCATTCAATCTGTGACAGATTGGTTAGATTGGTCTTTCAGTCTGCTCAAACAATTGATTGATTGGGGGGAGGCTTTTTTTAGCAGTAGTACATCGACTCCATAAGCACGGTAAAATTTATCATCAAACGGCCGATACAGATTAGTAGAAGATGGTTTGGATTTTGAAAAATGGAAACTACCGACGATGATCTTAAAACTGACTCGCTGAGGTCAGAGTCAGAGAATAATTCCTTGGCGCCTACCGACAAACCTGTTGGGCGGGCAGACCGACCCTATGAAGGGCAGGCAGCCAGTGTCGACAGCGAGACGAGGTTGCCGCCAATCGTTGAAGATTACTTAAAGCGAATCACTGCTGTTTCGGTTGGTGTGATTTTTTTGAGTGTCGTCATGATGATGGTTACAGGCGGACGCTTAGCATCGCAAGTCGATGGCCTACAAGCGGCAACACTCTCCCTCACAAAGAGGGTCGTTAATATGAATTCTGCGCTGGAGCAAGTTTCTGTACTTGATTCAAAGCTTGAACTCCTGGATCTAGGTCACGCATCTCTAATCGATAGTAATAGCGACGCAGAGCAGGCATATATTGAAGTAACGAAAGGTTTTGGTATTGAGCTTTCCAATTTAGAAACATCGATCGTTGAGCTTGATGAAAGTACCTTAAATATTGCAACACAGGTTAGCGGCATAGCGCAGTCGATATCAGGTCAAGAGCAGATCGTAAGCGATGTCCTGAGTCGGTTGGCGCTTCTGGAGAGTCAAATTAGTGCTTTGAAGGGTTTGGAGCGTGACATTCAAGTCTTAGTGGAAATAGAGCAAGGAAATTTGAAGGAGTTATTCCGACAGCAGTTGGAGCTTGAGCGAAGCAAGGTCGCGGGCGAAACGCCAACAGAAGGGGCTAGTGAGGAGAAGGAGCTACAACAGCGGCTCGATGGGGTGGTGACCTATTCCACTAGCCGAGACTGAATTAGCGCAAGACTGATGTATGATGTATAAAGATAGGTTGTAATTTACAAATACAATGACGCGATGCGATGACTGAACTGTTCATCAGCCAGGACTGCTGCACCAAGTTTGCGGCTAGCAATTTCTAGTTCTGAAACAGCCTGAACTCGCTCCTCATCGGAAGATCCGGAACCAAGCCTAATTCCGCAGTTATAGAAATTTTCTGTGAATGACATAGGGAGATGGGACTCGAAATCGCCTCGTAACGTCTTCAGAATAATGGTATCTCCCGGAGGATTCCTGTCAGAAGTTGAGCTCCCCAGTGCTCTACCTGCTTTGACTAGCTCTCTGACATGAAGTTCCAGCAGCATCATGAACCGATCACGATCGCGATCAAGCCCAAGGTCATCAACGGACGAAGTCACGACGACCTGCCAAGCGTCCCACAACTGTTTTCCTTGTAGCCCTGCGAGCAAATCTGTATGTGTGCTCTTATGCGTTTGGTTGGACTGAAGAAGGCCGCTGGTTTTTAACTCAAGTTCGTTTACTTTTGATATTAAATAAGCGACGAGAACCGCCAAACAAATGCATAGGACTAGCATCAGGAGCCCAACTATATTGTCCAGAGATATCATTACGTGTCTTGCCCCTCATCCCTAGCATCACCTGCAGTGTCCTTAGGTGTCAGAAAACTGAGGAGTTCAATAGTTTGCAGAGTTTGTAGGTCTGTCCTTAACTTTTCAGCAACTCGTTGGGCAGCTTCAAGACACTCGTGGGCATTTTTTTCTTGTATCTGGTAATCGGCACCCAGATTGTACATCGTACTAGCGTAGTCCTCAGGTACCCAAGAAAGCACAACGCCTGTGGTTCCTTTTAATGAGTTGTATCCATCATGCTGCGCTCTCTGCGGGAAGGTTTTTTTGCCTTCCTTTACGGCTTTTGAGAGCTCCTGTTGCCGCTTTTCCTCAGCTTTGGCGCCCTGCACAAAAATCTTGTCTAAATTTGTCTTGGCACGCTGGGCTATTCGAGATACAAACATACGATTGTATCGATCCGCTGAATCCATATCTTTGCATCGCAAAAAGTCAGACTGGGCGTTGGCTTTGAGCCTCTCTAGTTTTGATTTTCTTCCGAACATGACGATCTTCGTTACTTTATTTGTCTCCGCAACACTTTTACTGTTTTTGATAATATCTGACTAACACGCGACTCGGATACCTGTAATATTTCGCCAATTTCCTTTAAGTTCATCTCTTCGGTGTAATAAAGCGATAAGACTAGCTGATCCCGCTCAGGTAATTGTGAAATTGAGCCGGCTAACTCTTCCAATAAGTTGCTATCATCCAATGCCCTCTCTGGGCTGTAGTCATCGACTAAGAGGGTTGGCCCCGAGGACTCCAAGTCATCTATTGATGCAGTCAATTGCGAATGCCGCTTGTATCGGCGGTCATGATAATCATTTACGGAAGTGCCAAGTTCCTCAGCAATCTCTGATGCAGAAGGTTCCCGGTTGTGTTGACGGCTCAGTTTTTCTATCGCATTTTGTTCGCTCTTGACCGATGCGTTATCCGATCGAGACAATGGTGACCGTCTTCTTATCTCGTCTAGTATCGCGCCTCGAATTCGTTTACTCGCAAAAGTACTCAACTCGACACCCTGACTACTGTCAAAGTTTTTCGTAGCTTCTAGTAAACCTAACATGCCAATCTGTACAAGCTCCTCGAGCTCTACATGATCCGGGAGTCGAGCCTTTAGGTGATTGGCGACCCGATGTACGAGACCAATGTGCTGCAAAACCAAATGGGACGAATCCTCTTTAGAAATGGCCTGCACTTCATTGTAAAGATAGCGCCCTTTCAAATTTAGCTACTCGCGTTGCCGATTGAAATTTTCAAGCCACTATCAGTGGGCACAATAGACTCCTGAGAAATAACAAGTTGTGCAAGCTTAGTTATGTCTTGTGCTAGCTTTCCCTCAGGGCTATTGATGACGGCGGGCACACCAACTCTGGCTGATTCGAGTGCGGCGCGATCAGATCGGATCCCGGTTGAGAATCTCAGGCTAAGATCTAGGAACTGCTCCGTAACTCGATTAATACGATCGTGGATGTTCACAGCCTCTTGTTGGCTTGAGACCTGAACTGGAGTGAGTAATATGTCGGATAAATTGAACTCTTGCTGCAGGACTTTTACAGTTGCGTAAGCATCAGCGATTGAAGAAGGCTCATTTTGTATCAGGAGAAGCTTCAAGTCGCAGGCTCCGAAGAGAACAGTGACGTTGTCGCTTATACCCGCGGCCGTATCAACCACCAAAAAATCATAGTCATTGAGTGACGATAAGGCGTGGATCAGACCCAGAAGTTGCAATCTCGAAAGCCTTGAAAGTACTGAGGAGCCACTGCTTCCCGGAACCAAGGTTACCCCAAACTCCGAAGTGACCATGATGTCTGAGAGTGTTTTCTCGCCCGTGAGCACATGGCCATAGCTGTACTGCACTCGCGCGTTCAGGAGAATCTGAGCGTTACTCAGTCCTAAATCACCATCGAGTAGTACTACTTTTTTTCCAGCTTTGGCGAGCTCGACTGCAAGGTTTACGGCAACCGTGGTTTTACCCACTCCGCCTTTGCCACTTGTAATACCGATTACTTTCATAGCGGTAGCCTACCTCATATTTGATGGCTGTGGACTATTTTGAATTAGGTGCCAGCGAAGTTTTCCGGAGAGTCCACTTTAATACACTGACTTAGAATGGACGAGAAAAGCATGGCGCTATCCGACAGAGGGACTTTTAAATCCGAGGTTTGTATCTCGCTCATATCAACAAACGCGTCGCTGTGTACTTTTTGCTCGTTACTGCGAGATCGTGTTTTGCTGAACTCGGATTGTATTGTGTTTTCTTTAGAACTGCTTTGTGAAACCACCTCATTGAGAACTTCATTGAAGCTTAGGGCCTCGAACTCTTTTTGACTAACATCAATTGAATTTGCTGTCGGATCTTTTGCTTCTTCAGAAAGAGCACCGAGCTCGCGAGCGAGTCCCAAAATTGAGGACGAGATCGCGGCTGTTTGATGCTCTCGCTCATTGATCTCGACTGGTTTTTTTTCAGAGTCCTTGACTGCAGCAGCGCTGGTCTGCCCTATGTTGCCCATCATCGGCGAAGCTTGTAAAACGGTTTTGCCGACAATTGATGAGACGAGCTCTGCACCGGTATTCACCCTCGTATTCTCTACCGCCACAATAATGAAGTAACTGTCCGGCTGTTTGTAACTGTGAACAATCATGCAGTCGTTGCCGTGACTCTCCCTAACTTTGTTTAGGCATTCCATGTGATCATGGCCTTCTTCAATTATAAGTTTCAATTTAAGTCTCCGACTGATCGTCTATTTTGGCCTCTCCGCCAATACTTGATCTGACTTTTATGCTCAGATCATCTGGAATCTCACCGTAAGAGAGAACGTAAAGGTCTGGCACTCGCATGCGAGTAAACTTGGAAAGCCATGGTCTCAAAGTGGGTGAGACCACTAGGCTGACAGGAGTGCCACTGTTCAATATTTCTTCAACCTCTGCACTCAAATTGTTGATCATATTTTGAGCAAGGGTTGGCTCCAGTGTTATCTGATCTCCGCCGCCAGCGGCTTTGCTGGATTCTAGGAGCCGCTCTAGATCAGGGGCGAGGGTGATCACGTTAAGTGAGTCCGAATCGTCCAGCAATGGCTGTACTATTTGTCTACCAAGGCGAGGTCGTATTAGGGATGTCAGCTCGCCAGGATTGGCTACGTCTTTAGCGTGTAGTGTCAGGGCATCAATTATATTTCGCATGTCTTTCACTGGTACTTGCTCTTCCAAAAGGTTTTGAAGCACCTGTGCGACCGTTGCAAGTGGTAAAAGATCTGGGACTAGACTTGAAACAAGTTTCGGATATTTTGCGGCTACTTTGTCAAGAAGTTGCTGAGTTTCATCTTGACCAAGTAATTCATGGGCATTGTCGCGCACCAATGAGTTAACGTGTGTTGCTATCGCAGTTGGCGCGTCGACAACCGTGAACCCGAGGCTTTTGGCAAGGTCTGCGTTATTTGGGTCAATCCATAATGCATCCAATCCAAATGCAGGATCTTTTGTGGGCTCTCCATCTAGAGGAATAGATGTCTCTGATCCATTGATTGCAAGTAGCTTTCCGACTCTAACAGTACCGCCACTCCTCACTAGCCCATGAAGCAAAATTTGATACTGCTCGGGGGGTAAGTCGAGATTATCGCGTATCCGGATTGCGGGCATTAGAAAACCCAACTCAGCAGACAACTTTTTACGTATTCCTCTTATCCGCGTGAGTAGCTGGCCCCCAGACTGGGTATTTGCTAACGGCACTAAGCCGTAACCAATATCCAGAGAAATTACATCAACATTGTCTATGTCATCCCAACTCAACTCTTGAAGGCCCGTGACCTCAGGCTCACTTGGTAGAGCACTTTCTTCGGATTCATTATGTGAGTTCAAGAGGTATACACCAGATGCTATTCCGCCGAGACCCAGCGATAAAAAGACAAGGTGCGGCATACCGGGAATAATGCCGAGAAGGGTAATAATGGTCGATGCGATTAGAATGCCGGTCGGATCTGCTACTTGGTTGGAAGCTTGCTCGGCCATACTTTCTTGTGTTGTCACGCGAGTTACCAGGATGGCTGTCGCCAGTGATAACAAAAGAGACGGAATTTGTGCGACTAGGCCATCCCCTATAGTCAGTAGCACGTATATGCGTCCAGCTTCTCCGATGCTTAGATCATGCTGAGATGTGCCGACTATTAAGCCACCGACAATGTTGATTATTAAGATTAAGACGCCGGCGATAGCATCGCCTCTTACGAATTTAGAAGCACCGTCCATCGATCCGTAAAAATCTGATTCTTGAGAGAGCTCTTCTCTACGTTTCTTGGCATCTTCATTGTCGATAATGCCAGCGTTGAGGTCAGCATCTATCGCCATTTGCTTTCCAGGCATAGCATCAAGAGTGAATCGGGCTATTACCTCTGAGACTCTTCCAGCTCCTTTCGTTACTACAATGAAGTTGATAATCATTAAAATCATGAAGATTATGAAACCAACGACGTAGTTTCCTGCAATCACGAATTCCCCAAAGGATTCGATAACCTGTCCAGCGGCGTCGGTACCAGTGTGCCCCTCAAGTAGTACGATACGAGTTGACGCCACGTTGAGTCCTAGCCGGAGAAGCGTTGCGATTAGCAATACAGACGGAAATGAGGAAAAGTCCAATGGGTAACGACTGTTGATGGTTAGCATCACCATCAACAAGCCGAGCATGATGTTAAATGTAAACAGAATGTCCAGGATAAAGGCGGGAAGCGGAACGACCAACAGTGCCAATATAACCAGAACTAATGCCGGTGCACCGACACTTTGAAGGTCAGGAAACCTGATTGGTTGCATCAGTTGTCGAAAATTTGACAGAAATGTATCCAAACCGCGCCTCGTTAAAGCTTTTTACCGCTGTTGTGAGTTACAGCAATATCCGTACCAGCCTTGGATTGGACACACTATTGGTGCTTCAGGAGAACTAAAGATTTTCTCAATTATGTCGATATGACTTGTGATGGAAGAGCACTATTACCCCATTCACAGCGAGCGTTCTGAAGAACGACACGGAGTCATTTGATATGTACTTATTTCGAGTCATCACTTTGAATTTTTTAATTATCCCTTTGATCGGATGCACTTCTATGGTGGCAGGAGTGGGTGACAATGCAGCGTTTGTCGAGCCTATGGTCGAACGAAGAGATACTTTGACCGCTACTGGGTACGCTGTGATCGACGTACAACCTAGTGATAATTCTGCTCAACGCCGTCTCCTTGCCATTAGAGCTGCTAAGCTAGACGCGTATCGTGGTCTCACTGAGCAGGTATACGGCCAGTATCTTGACGCAACTACCACTGTGGCCGATATGGCCATCCGGAGTGACAGTTTTAGGACTCGCGTCGAAGGAGTCGTCTATGGCGCAAACCTAGTGCGCATAGAGCCCAGAGGATCGGATACCTATGAGGTCACTATGTCTTTGGATAAAGGTATCGTAAATGATTTAAGAGTACTGTACCTAGAGAGGGCTTTGAGGGCCTCTTCAGCAAGTACTGGCAGCTGATATGCGATTTCGCGTTAAAACTTATGTTTGTCTCGCTTGCTTAACCCTGAGCGTATCGTCTCTGGCCAGTGAAGCCGACCCAACCATGGCTAAGGGGCAGCAGGAATTAGCCTCTGCACGTCTGGAGCAAATAAAAGAAAGGCTAATCGAGGCTGCCTTTGGCTCAGGAGTCAATGTCCGAAGCGTCGCGTACCTAGACAGTTCCGGCGCCTTAACGCAAGACGCTTTTTTTTCCAGTGATATCAAAGTTCGAGGGAATCAGGTTATTTCATATTTGAAGGAGCTTGATGGCGATCAATCCATCGGTAGAGCAGAACTGCCAATTGAAAAGGCGTGCGATGTTTGGGACGCCCAAGAAAAACGTGAGAAAGGGGTGGTCAAGTTATCTACAAGGGTCAAAACCTCGAGACGGGTCAGTGAGAATGCTATACCGGAGAGCAAGCGCACGGAACTGACAGTGTTGCTCGATCAGATGCTCACTAATGAAGGCTTCAATGTTGTCCATGGCGACAGCCCTTCAAAGACCACTTCGCCGCAGGACACTGCATATATGCGCCATCTAATATCAGACTGGGCGTTGGGCCCACCAGCGGATTTTGAGGTGGATTTAGAGCTTGATCTGATAAATGTATCCACCCACATAGTGCCTTCGGTTTACTCCTCTCACAGCATGCTTTATGGACCAGAGGTATTTTTATCTAGTATAGGTTCTCGCGATTATGTGCTTGAGCTATCAGTAACTTTTTCGCAGCCAGCCTCGCGTCGTTTACTCGAGGAGGAAACCTTGTCGACATCATTTGTTGCCCAGCGGCATTATGCGTCAGGTGCATGGAGTCTCGGCAATCGTGACCGAGTGATTGATAAATGGGTTGACGATACTGTTCGATCTTTTGTCGCCAATTCCCAATGTCTTCCTCAGGTATTCAATGTCACCCCTCTCCCTGATGGAAACTTCGAATTATCGGCTGGGTTAGCCCATGGTCTCAGTGCAGGCAGCTGGATCGTAGTTGCTAGCAGAAATCTGATGATCGGAAATGAGGTTAGTGACGCTACATTCGATTCATTATCAATAATGCGTGTATCAGCATCAAACCCATACTCGGCAATTGCTGAGCCACTCGCATCCAGCATAGGCCCGAGAACTGTTAGGTCGGGCGAACTAACTGGAATGATGCTTTAGGAGGAAAAATGAGATTAGTCTTAAAGTCATTTGTTCATTTAACTGCTGTTTTGACGTGGTTTGCAATAATGCCTGCCATTGCGGATGAGGTGCATTCTACGGGCTTGTCAGAAAGAGACGTACAAAAGCTAAAAGACTTTATCGGCTCAACGGAAGCATTGGCACCTGAGGCTCAATTGGAGCTGGATGCAGGTCGTTACAGGGTGCAGTCTGGGGATACTCTAAGTGAAATATTTAATCGTTTTTATAAAGACACGAACATAAACAAAGAGGTCTTGCAGGCAGTGTTTGTAAAAACGAATAAAACCGCCTTTCGCAGAGGAAACCCCAATTGGTTGATGGCTGGCTCGGTCTTGACCTTTCCATCTGGAGCAGACGTTGTCAATTACGTTGTTAATGATAAAACGAACGAGGGGTCTGAAAGCGAAAGCCGCGAAAGCTGGGTTTCTTACCCATAGCCTAGAGCATGTGGCCTATCAGTAAGAAATGGATAAGTACACATGCTAGGTCCTGAGCAACTAAACCTAGGGCCCCGGCCCATACCTCAAGTCTTCACGAGTCAGCCTTCGCTACAAATTAGCAATGATGTTTATCGGGGCTTGTCTTTAAGTGCCTCTCAGGTTGTCACAGGGGTGATCGCCCTGGAGCACAGTAGATTGTATCTTCGAGCAAACTCAGGCGGGGAGCCTATAAGACTTCCCATACAATACCTCAGATGGTTAGGGCGCGAGGTGCGGTTTCAAAGCTCACCCATTTCGTCTCAAGTTATCAGTTTAACTCCTGTCAGCTCGAGCCTAACTTCAGCCTCTACATCCAACACATCAGATCTGAGGGGAATTGACATTCTTCGGCATCTTGCAACGGCCGCTGGAGCAGCTTCCAGTCCGAGTCAATCACCCTCAGCTGCATTACAAAACTTTGCGGGCCTTTCTGTAGCGTCATTGCTGAAAGACCCTAGGTTATACCTGTCTCGGCTTTTTACAATCAATGGTTATAACCCAGTTCACAGCCACAAAGGGATTGAAGTTACAGGCTCATCCTTACTAGGCGAGTTGTTCAAAATGTTGCGAAAGCAAATGGATTCGACTCAAAGAGCCATGATCGTTGACTTTGTTGAAGAGCTAAGAGCTAGATTCGTAAAAGCGGAGCACGCGCAAAGACAAGATTTTTTTTATGTGGAACTATTAGCGCTCCTAGATGAGGTTCCTGTTGACTTATCGTTCTTTCGAGAGCGCAACGAAGAACCAAGTGAGCAAGGCTCTTGGACAGTTAATTTATCTGTGTCTTTTGATCGTAATACTGAGGTTTGTATTCAACTTCGCCTCAACAGAAGCCGAGATTTGTTGATTGACTTTTGGTTCCCTCAAAAAGAAATGTATCAGTTAGCCTCCACTAACCAAAATCTCTTAAGATCAGAACTGCGAGGCTATGGTCTAGAT
>Ga0075480_10002201_pt1 | contig 12547 bp, 9 predicted proteins | sample DEB08_DNA_7_FD_81590 | JGI IMG/M metagenome (GOLD analysis project Ga0075480, IMG submission 81590) | Aqueous microbial communities from the Delaware River and Bay under freshwater to marine salinity gradient to study organic matter... | ecosystem: Environmental > Aquatic > Marine > Coastal ... | reverse complement strand
TCTTGTTCGCTCTCTTCTGTTGCGTTTGCTATCTCCATTCCCTCTTGATTTTCATTCTGATCGGTCGTTCCCTCTTGATTCGCCTGTTGTTCTTGCCTTTGTTCCTGGGGCGAGGGCTCTTCTGATTGATTCTCACTGCCGTGCTCTTCTCGCTCTCCTGACTCCTCTTGTTGATTCGTTGATTGATCTTGTTGCGGGTTGTTATCCGAGGAAGGCTGTTCCTCCGAGTTTGACCGTTGTTCTTCATTCTTAGCGTTTTCTTGGCTCTGTTCTTGATTGTTTTGCTCGTCATCTTTCGATTGTTGAGTCTGTTCCTCCTGCTGCTCTTTAAGGGCTTTTGCAAGCTCTAAATTATGCAGCGCTTTTTCATCATCAGGATGAATCGCAAGAGCCTCTTCATATGCTTGAATCGCATCCTCAGCTCGTTGTTCTGCAAGATAGCTGTTTCCAGCATTATAGAGCGCTTGAGCAATTGTTCTGCCTGTTTCCGATTCAGCTGCAATCGAACGAAACACCTCACCGGCTTCTTGGTACTTCTCAAGGCGAAATAATGTTGCTCCAAGCACCTCCTGCTGGTGTATATCTCGCGAACTTCTATTGGATTGCAGCCGAAGATGTCTTAAAGCGTTCTCGTAGTCTTTTTCCGCATACGCGTCTAAGGCCGAGCGAAGTTCGCTGGAATCAGCCTGAACAGGCTCAATACAAAAGATGGATGAGAGGCAAAAACAGAGAACAAGGATACCGCTTCGAAGGGGAATCAAGGAAAGAAATCCAACAACCAAGAGCACTCCCCAAATCGCATAGTGAAAGATCTCATATTTTACCGAGTGGTGTTGCTCAGATGTTTCTGTATTCTCCCGCATCTGATTCTCTATGTGCGCTAAGAGCGGTGAGAAAGGGCGCAAAAAAGAATTCAGCTCCACATATACTCCGCCGCTGTTGTTGGCTATTGTTTTTAACGAATCGGGTTCCAGTTTCGTGATAACGATATCACCGTATCGATTCTTTTGAAGAGCGCCATCGCCAAGAGGAATAGGAACTCCCTCGTGCTTACCAATTCCATACGTAAATAGAGAAATGTCATTTCCGAGCATCTCCATATCGCTAAACTGTTCATAATCGGAGAACTCGCCATCTGAAAAAAGTGCTACGGTAAGGGTCTTAAGATCCAGGCTCGTCTTTTTCTCTTCAATCATTCGCTTAAGCGCAAGCAACGATGTCCCTCTCGAGGAGAATAGCTCTGGGGAGATTTCTCGGGCGTACATTCTCAGAATCTCAAGATCCGAGGTGAGGGGACAGAATGTGACTGCGCTTCCAGAGAAGAGAATAATACTTACGCGAATATCTCCAGATAATTGCTCTATGTTACTCAAAAGATCGGTAATTGCTCTCTTCGCACTCACAAGTCGATTCGGTGAAACGTCTTCCGCTAGCATAGAGCGGCTTAAATCTAGCGCGATAAATAGCGAGTGTGTGTCTTGTTGAAATTTTTGAATGGTGGTTCCAATCGAAGGTCGAAGGAGCGCGAATGTCAGGAGAAAAGCTATGAGTGGCGGCACTATGCGACAGAGCATTAAATCCGTGGTGAAAGAAAAGCCCATCTGACGTCTTGCCAGTCCTCTTTTGCCAGCCAAAAGTTTGCCCATAAAGAAAAGAGCAATAACGAGCGGCAAAAACCACAGATACTCTGGTGCGAGAAACTCAAATTCAGGACGAAACACAGGGCTCTCGTTCATGGCAGCACCTTGAGAAGAGTCTGACTTAACAGGAAGTGCACGAGGAAGAGCAGAAGACTTGCAAAGAGCAGGGGCTGCGCTAGCTCTTGGGTGGTCACAGGCGCTGGCGGGATGTCCACCTCTGTCCTTTCTAAAGATTCTATCTCTTCATATATCCGATTCAACTCATCTTCATTGCTTGCAAAATAGTATTGCGCACCAGTGATCTCAGAAATTCGACGAAGAGCAGATTCATCAAAGCCAGCTGAGACTCTTTGGGAGAGAGGGATTCCTCGAACCGACGGCAGAAAAGCTCCTTCCGTCGAACCGATCCCGATGGTGTAGACCCGCACTCCCAGATTGCTCGCTATTCGTGCTGCTTTGATCGGCTCGATGGTTCCTGACGTGTTGACTCCATCTGTGAGTAGAATTACGGCTTTTGTATCGGCCGGCAGCGCCTGAATATGCTTCAGGGCTGTTCCAATTCCTTCTCCGATTGCAGTCCCATCTCCAGCGACCCCAGGGCGGAGATCGACGAGTAGCGTCCTGAGGAAATTATGATCAGCCGTCAGCGGCGACTGAAGAAAGGCATGTGAACCGAAAAGAACAAGACCGATTCGATCCGCTCTGCGATTTTCAATGAAAGCAGATGTCACTCGCTGAACGCCTTGCATTCGAGTCGTTATGCCCCAGCTAGAGATGAAGTCTCGCGCTTCCATACTTCTCGATACATCCAAGGCGAGGATAATATTCCGCTTCTCTCTACTATCAAAAGGGAGCTCTGTTTTAATCTGTGGCCGGGCTGCAGACAAAACAAGTAACAACAGAAAGATCATCCGTATCAGCGGCAAAACCCATGAAGCAGCCCTCAATCGGAGTGTTGCTCCGTTCGATTGATGCACACAACGAGTGACTGGAATATATTGGAACTTCGCACGGCGAACGAATGGCAGGATAACGAGTAACGGAAAGGCTAACACCAGCCATGGGTATGCAAAGGATGCAGACGTCATGCTTTTGCTTCTCCTTGAATTCCGCCTTGCGTCGATAGAATCGAAAGAAACTCACGCATAGGAAATTCCGCTTCGACCGAACTTTTCTCTGAAAATCTGTTTTTCTCCAATTGAACCAAGAGTTCTTTCGCTTCTTCACTTAATATCAGTTGTTCTCGCTGTACCAGTTTTACGAAAAGATGAATGAGTTCTCTCCTGCCAGTTGCCTCAAACTCATCGAGAACTTTTCTCAACTCAATGATCAATGCCGGTACCTCTAAGAACTGAGGAACGCCTCTGTCTCTACGAGTCACTATGCAGTAGGTGAGGAGAGAAAGGAGAAGCATGGAGGCTGATGCTAATAGCCAGACAGATAGCGGTATTTCCATTGGCAACTGGTGCGGTTCAATAATATCAAAAGGCGTCGGAGCAGGGCTAGGCATCAGTGTCGTCTCCCTCTTCTACTGTGTGCAATTTCATCAAGGGTTGCTAAGGCGTTTGTTCTATAGCGGACGAGTTCCACTCCTGCTCGACCCAAAATCTCACCAAGGAGAAGAAAGTGGTCTGCCTCTCTCTGTTGAGCTTCTCGATAGAGCGGAGAATTCAAAGAAGAGTCCAGCAATCTTACCACCCCAGTCTCGGGATCTGATGCTTTCATGAGCCCATGTTCCTTCGAAGGAGCCTCTCCAGAAATGTGAACGCACAGAACATCGTGCATTCGAGCGAGCAGAGAGAGCCCCTCTGTCTCCTTTGCATCTTCAAAGTCAGAGAGGAAGATAAGCACTGAACGCTGCTTCAGTTTCTCTCGTAAACCGGTTGATATCTGCTCAAAGTCAACGACTTCTCGATGGCACTTTGCCGTCTGGAGAGCGAGGAGTACTTGTCGGTAGTGCGGCCTGGAGTTTCCTGGAGGATACAGGTCATGAAGTTGCGCTCCGTAGGAGCAAAACCCAACGAGATCACGGTTTTTTTGACCAACACTAATCAGTAGGCTTGCGAACTCCAGAGCTTTTTCCTTTCGTGAGGTCATCATCATCGATGGTGAAGTATCGAGCAGAATGATCAGTCGTAACTGCCGTTCCTCTTTGAAGAGTTTAACGAATGGTTTTCCTATTCTCGCGGTAGCTCCCCAGTGGATGAGCCTAGGTTCATCTCCACACTGGTATTCTCTTAACTCCGAAAAAGATAAACCTTGTCCGAGAAAGGCCGAAGCATAGTCTCCGGTAAGCTGTGATGACATCAGCCGCTTGGTCTGTAATTCATGAACTCTGGCTTTGAAGATATGAGACGCTTCTGACTCCTCGTCTGATATATGTTCCAGCCTCGGCCCTCTCCAGAGTTCGCGCAGATACCGAATCAGCTTCACGGTTCTGGTACTCCCTTAACGATGTTGGTAACGACCTCTTCCGCAGTGATATTTCTCGCTTCGGCTTCAAAGGAGAGTACTATTCGATGTCGAAGTACGTCAGACGCTAACTCTTGGATAATATCAGGTCCGACAAAATCTTTGCCTCGAATGAGTGCCAGCGCACGACCAGCCCGTTTTAAGGCGAGGCTGGCTCTGGGAGAAGCGCCCCATTCGATGATATCTCCGAGGCCAAATGATTTTGGGTCCCTTGTCGCATGCACGAGACGCACGATGTATTCATCGATTTTCGGGTCGACAAAGATGTCGAGGGAACGTCGAGAGGCACTGGTCAACTCTTCTACGGAGATGACAGAGTTCGGAAGAGGTGGATCGGAAATGGTCGAGCCCACCGTATTTAGCATTTGAACCTCATCTGCGTACTCTGGATATTGCACCAGGAGTTTAAAGAGAAATCGATCAAGTTGCGCCTCTGGTAGTGGGTACGTTCCCTCTTGTTCAATCGGATTTTGGGTGGCCAAGACAAAAAACGGTCGTGGAAGTTCTAACGTCTGATCACCAATCGTTACGTTTTTCTCTTGCATCGCTTGAAGAAGCGCTGACTGAACTTTTGCAGGCGCTCTATTAATCTCGTCGGCTAATACAATATTGGTAAACACTGGTCCCTTACGAAGAGAGAACTCCCCCCTCGAAACTTGATATACTTCTGTTCCAGTAATGTCTGCGGGAAGGAGGTCCGGAGTAAACTGAATTCTTTTCATGGAGCATGAGAGTAGGGAACTCAAGACATTAAGGAGTCGGGTTTTCGCCAAACCAGGCACTCCTTCAATAAGCACATGGCCCTCACAAAGAAGCGCCACAAGAAGCCGCTCAACAAGCTGTTCTTGCCCAAAAACAAACCGCCTGACCTCGGCGAGTACTTTGTCTCGTAGTTCTGAATTTCCCAGAGTTTCAACTGCTTGATTCATGCCTGAATACTCCTCCTCGAAGTAATGGGTTTAACATATTGTTTTTACATCTCTGAAGAGAGTGCAACTCCTGTTTCCCTCGTATTACGGTCAAAGAAGCTGACCGTGTCTCAAGAAAAACAACCTATTTCCAAATCCCATCTTTCTCGCTATTATCTTTCGGTGGCGGTTTTTGGTCCGCGGAGGTTGATCACTATGGCTATAAAACTGAATAAACCAGTAGGAAATTCGCTGTACGGCCCCTTACTCCTTCGGCAGGCGCTCGGATGGTATCTGCTCCTTGCTGGGGTGCTCAAGCTTGAAAATATTTCGTATTACGCCGAAGAGATGCAGCAACTGAATGCATTGCCAGAGCATATCGCCACCCTCTACGCCATTATTCTGCCCTATGGCGAGATCCTTGCGGGAGGTCTGCTTATCCTCGGCTTTCTAACCACCTTGGGTTCGATGTTGGCCGCTTTTTATTTTTGCAGCACCATCTATTTCTTTGGATTTTATTCCGCTTCAGGACAACTGCTGAGTAAAGATATCGTAATGCTGGCGTGTGCCATATCCGTTATGTATAGCGGTGCTGGAGCGTTAAGTATCGACAGATTTAGAGAAACTGGTTAACAGCGAAGTTTGTTCTACTTCTGATTGCGATCCTTTGACTCTTGCCGCAGCGATAAGACTGGACGAAATCGCCAGAGATTGACCGTTTCATAGCAAATGCCAACTTCATCTCCTCTTGATATCGTTCTCCGTCGCCGCACATCATAAACCTCCTGTTTGGCACGGCTCATCTCAATAGTCCCGTCTTCACGCGGTATGATGCCTCTTCCCACCTCCGGAACATCGATCACAGCGCAATCCTTCGTTACATGTCTGAGAGAACCAAAAAAAGTTTTTCCTAACAGTTGCTCGTGCCGAGAGAGCTCTTCTTTTGTCAGCAGCTCACGGTGTCTTTGGCTTTCGAGGAGATTTTGATACGAGAGATAGTTGGCATACGAGGCCACAAAATCTCTATCGAGTGCAGGGGTCCCGAGTAAGGCATGTGAAAGTTGGTACCCTAAGACAACATCGCTCCCACGTCTCAACGGTGAGCTAAAATGTGAATAGAATCCATTGAAGAACGCATGTGGTGTTGGAGTAGTTGTGTAAAACGCCTCTCCAATAACACGCGCAATTTGGGGAGAGAAATCTTCCGCGCCTCGAGTCAGCTCAGCAAAGCGCAGAGCTCGCTGGCGGTGCTCTCTGCCTAATTGTTCAGCGATAAACCCCATGCCTGAATCCTTCAATACACGGTCTGCATATCGTTCGTCTTTCTCGCTCGGGGGTTGAAACGCTCTATACAGCCAGGGTATGGACGGATACTCATGAAACATAAGATTGGCCACCATTTCATTCACAAGGACGTTGTTTTTGGCAATGAGCGAATGGCTCCAATCTCCGGTCCCGACGGCTCTTTTCCCCAGTAAAGGCTCTTCGGTGCGGAGCTGAACGTGATCATGAAATTCGCTAAGGAGATGCGCTGGCTCTGCCAGGGAATGTTCTGGCTTTATAAGAGCATCATACAAATCATCGTATGAAATAGCATGAGATACTCGGATAAGGCTTCTTCTGGGTGCATCAGCGGTCAGCTGCCCATTCCGAACGGTAAATGGAAACGTCCACGTAAAACGAACTCGGTCTTGCTTTAAAGAACCCACCTCAAGTGCCAGTCGCCTTGGATGCAGTGGATCGATAGATTTTTGACCATATACGGTGAAAGCTTTTCGTAATCCGATATCGAACTGCTCGCCACCAAGCCGAATGAGCGCAGGTACATCCGTGATATGCACCTGTAACTGAATGCCGCCAGGAACCCGCATAATCGAAAACCCATCGTCACGGTCCAAGCTTTGCCTCGGATCAACCACAAGAGTTTGTTGATGAGAAAGGTCAAGTCGAGACTGTTTCGATGAGTGAATATTGACGGTGACGGGAGAAAAGTCTGCTTCGGAATCTTGATCAAGAAGCTTCCCAAGTAGGTCAGGACGCTCTAAACGCCCCGTACTTCTATTTCCCACTCGAGTAACAAAGTCAAAGTAAGCATCGCTGACCGGTTTTAGAATCGGGTCAATCCGTATTCCCAAGGATTGACCCGTGGCCTGTATCCACGGGCGAATCTCGGGAAGCGCTCGCTCTGGAGCAAATATTATCGTGTGCGCGATAACTTTATTTCTGCCCACTTGCGGGTCCCTTGAGAATCGAACGGATTCAATTCTCATTAATGGGTGCTGTGCATAGTCCAGCTGTTCTCGTAGCCACTCCTCTGGCTGGAGATGGAGCCGGGCAGGAATACCAAGCTCCCACTCAACCTCTCGTGCATATGATTGCTCTATGCTGCTATCAATTCCTGGTCGACGATAGATGATCTGTATATGCGGGGTGGAATGATTTTCTTCGTGCTTGAGACTGACTCGAGAAATCGCCAACGCATCTGGAAGAATCGCTCTCACAACAACTCCGAGGGAATCATCCCTTCGAGAGCCTCGTAACTCAGCTCTCCGCATAATGTGCTGAGCCTCCGTCGCATCTTTTACCCCGATTAAGGCAGAATTGTGAAACCCCAACTCTTCTCTTAGAAATGCACTAAACCCATCCAATTCTTGCTGTGAATAGTCCGGTGCGTATACGAGAATACGGGTCTGATCGACGAGATGGAATGCAGCCTGAACTTCTACTCCCATTGGAAGGGGTCTCTGTATCCGCTGAATTTCGTGTTGATTCAGGATCTGAAAGCGGTGCTTCTTAAAGGTAATTGTCGCGGTCTCAGGACCAACGGACCAGTCACTGGTCGGAGGAAGTTCGATATCCTTCGCTTCGTCTTTGAGGTGAGCTGGGCGTGAATGCTCCTCAGCCATTCCTTGAAGGATTTGAGGTGAGAGAAAAAGGGTCTCCTCGCGTAAGCTCTTGTACACCGGGCTCGGATTGGTACTATGGCTATTTTGGTTTGAAGATTTTGCGGATTTATGAGGAATTGAATCCATAGAGGTAATTTCGGAAGTCTCCATTTACGCTTTCCAACTCGCGTTTTATAACACAGATTCGTTGGTTCTCGTGAGGGGTCTTTTTTTGGAGACAATCCGAGTAAGGACCAACGCAAGAGCTAATGTAACCCACTGAATGTATTGTATATATGACGAAGGAAGTGGTTTTGTCTCATCATCCCATGATTGACCGAATGGCGGAGGTATTCTCAACCCATTCAGGCAAGTTCTTGCTCGGAGTCTCAGGGGGCATCGATAGCATGTGCCTGCTTGATGCATCGGTGCGTGCCCTCCGAGATATCCAGTGCCAGCCCGACATCTCGAACAGAATCGGTATAGCTCACGTCAATCACTCCCTTCGAGAGACTGCGTATCGAGATGCCAAGTTTGTCGCTCACTATGCGGAAGGTCTCCATCTCCCGTTCTTTTCTACCTGTCTTACTCCGCCTGACTCTGGTGAAAACGTGGAGGCATGGGCGCGGAGAGAACGATATTCTTTTTTTACGCACCTTATGAACACAGAGGGCTATGACAAGGTATTCATTGCCCACCACGGAGGGGATTTGCTCGAAACATTCTTGATGCGAATTCTCTCAAACAAGGAACCCCGAGCTATCCGTGCCGAGAATCTTCAACTCAAGGCGCTTCGGCCGTTCCTTCACTTCAACCGAGAGGACATCCTTCAGTATGCAAATACCTTTGATGTTCCTCATGTTGAGGATGAGTCAAACCAAGATACCGCTCGACTTCGAAATTTGGTTCGAAGTACGCTGATTCCTTTTTTGGAAGAAGAATTCGGGAAAGGCGTCAGTAATAGCCTAAAAAAACAAGCGCTCTCAATCGAGAAAGAGCTTGATGCGCTCGATGAAGTTGCGAAGACCGTGGCTGAGGGCTTACTCAAGGAGCTCGATTTTGGTAACCGAATCTGGCTTGTCCGAGTAAAAGAGATTCTCCGGGATTCCCCGCCAGCCATCGGAGAAAGGGTGCTCCGGTCTCTCTTTCTTCCTTATTCTCGGACTCCTCTCGGAAGAGAGGCGTCAGCTCGTCTCAGAAACTTCCTCCTATCAGGAGAGGTGGCTATCCAGCTACCAGGGGGTCTTGAGATCAGAAGGCGTAAGGGAGGAATCGCTATCGCGTCCACCTATGGAGGGGAGTAGACGAGGGAGAGTGGATGGCAGACTCAGCTCTCTCGAATGGCGCTCAATAATGGAAATTGCTCTTGTTCAGGATCAAAATCAGAACTAGAACGATATTCTTTTCGGAGGCTCGGCGTTACTTTCCTCAAGGTTTACTCGCTCTTTGTGGCTTAATAGCGTTTAATTGACTGAAATAAAGGGAAAAAAGTGCACCAATGACCCTGAAAATCGAATCTTTTAATAAAGGAGTTATCCCGGCCTAGCACTTGAGGCTGAGACGGCTTTGGGAGAAGATAGAGCTCTCCATAATTAACTGATATTCAGGGATAATCTCTGAAAAGAGCAGCGTTGTTGGTGCTCTCTTAAATGTGAGGTGGATTTTGAATCAATATTCACGGAATGCCGTTTTTTGGGTGGTCCTCTTTTTCGTATTCATGGCTCTATTCAGGGTGATGAATCAGCCTGAAATAAACAGGCCAGTACCATACTCTCAATTCCTGGAGATCATCGACCAAGGGGAGATTCTCGAGGTTATTATTGAAAATGATATGGTGAAAGGCGTCACCACTCAACACCAACCTTTCGAATCGGTGATCGCGAGAGATCATGACCTGGCAGACTATTTAATATCCAAGAATGTAGATTTTGAGGTTCGTAAGCCTGCGGAAAGTTCTTGGGCACTTGAGCTATTCATTACGCTTCTCCCAATGCTGCTTTTTATCGGCGTGTGGTTATTCTTCATGCGGCAGATGCAAATTGGAGCTGGAAAAGGAATGAGCTTCGGTAAAAGCAAAGCGAAGCTGCTCACGGAAGATCAACGGAAGGTGACCTTTGATGACGTGGCAGGGGTGAGTGAGGCTCAACAGGAAGTCCAAGAAATCATCGAATTCCTGAAGGACCCGAAGAAATTTACCAAGCTCGGTGGTCGCATACCGAAAGGAGTGTTGCTTGTTGGCCCTCCAGGAACAGGGAAAACTCTTATCGCGAGAGCTATTGCGGGTGAAGCCGGTGTGCCGTTCTTTAGTATCTCAGGTTCAGATTTTGTCGAAATGTTCGTTGGGGTGGGAGCCTCTCGGGTTCGGGACCTCTTCATCCAGGGAAAGAAAAATGCGCCGTGCATTATCTTCATAGACGAGATCGATGCGGTGGGCCGGCACCGTGGGGCCGGGATCGGCGGAGGTCATGATGAGCGAGAGCAAACGCTTAACCAACTCCTGGTTGAGATGGATGGTTTTGAGAGTAACGAAGGCGTAATCTTGATCGCAGCCACAAACCGTCCAGATGTTCTTGATCCAGCTCTTTTAAGGCCAGGGCGTTTTGATAGACGAGTAGTAGTTCAGCGTCCTGATGTTCAGGGACGACTTGGTATTCTCAAGGTCCACGCCAAACGCACTCCGCTGTCTGAAGATGTTGACCTTGAAGTCATAGCACGGGGAACTCCAGGCTTTTCCGGAGCAGAGTTAGAGATTCTGGTCAATGAGGCAGCGCTGTGGGCCGCACGAAACAACAAAGATGAGCTCGGCAGGGAAGACTTTGAGTACGCAAAAGATAAAGTCATGATGGGCGCAGAGAGACGCTCGATGTTACTTACCCAGAAAGAGAAGGAAACCACCGCTTATCACGAGGCTGGACATGCGCTAGTGGCGAAGCTTCTTCCAAATGCTGATCCCGTTCATAAGTTGACTATCGTACCAAGAGGTATGGCTTTGGGTCTGATGCAACAGCTTCCTGAAAACGACAAACATACGTATTCCCGTTCCTATTGGATGGATCAACTCGCTGTGTTTTTCGGAGGACGTGTGGCAGAACTCGCTGTCTTCGGTGAAATGAATACTGGAGCTGCATCCGATATCGAGCGCGCGACAGAAATTGCTCGGCGGATGGTGCGGGAGTGGGGAATGAGCGACAAGCTTGGCCCAATACAATACGCCAGTCGCGAGGGTGAGGTCTTCTTGGGCAAAGAAGTCGGTCGCGCTTCTGATTTCTCACAAGCAATCCAAGAAGAGATTGACGCTGAGGTGAGAAGAATTCTCGACGATCGCTACAAGCTTGCCGAGAAGCTTATTCACGAAAATATTGATACCTTGCATCGACTTGCAAAGGCTGCAATCGAACGAGAGACACTCAATGCTGACGACATCGACGCAATAGTGAAGGGTGAAGAACTCCCACCCGTTCCACAAGAAGAGGTTCAAAGCAAATCGAGCAACGAGGATTCGACCAAGAAGGAAGAAGAGGAATCTGCTAAAGAAGGTGGATTAGCTGGTACAGAGCCTGATCCAACTGAGGCCTAGGCTTTACCTTATTTGGTGTTTGGGGATGTATCGGGAGGGCATGGCATATTATGGCGACGCATCGTGTCATTCTGAACTTCCAGGAACAGCTATCGAGCTGGATTCCTCCCATTGTTCAAGGAAATAGCATTGATATGGCAACCTTTCTTGGCTCGACAAGCGCAGGGGTCGCGAGTTGGGAGCTCATACGCTTTGCATTAGATATTCTTATTGTTTCCTATCTCATCTATCGAGGACTGCTCATCATCAGAGGAACCCGCGCAGCCCCGATGTTGGGAGGATTAACAATTATCGTTATTCTGTATTTCCTCTCCCGACCCTTGGGGCTAGTAACGCTCGGATGGATACTTGGCAACTTCCTGAGCTCTATCATTTTAGTCGTTGTTGTGATTTTTCAAGATGAAATCCGCAAAGGACTCACAAAGTTTGGACTTCAACCGTTTTTCCGAAAAGATCGAAAGCCAATCTATGATAGGGCGATTGAAGATATCACACTGGTATGCTCGAAGATGGCGGGTGAAAAACTTGGTGGCCTTATCGTTTTTCAGCGGGAAGTGGGACTTGACGACTTCTTAGAGGACGCGATAGTTCTTGATGCGAAATTAAATCGAAAGCTGCTGTATGGAATCTTTGTCAAAGGCTCTCCGCTCCATGACGGTGCCGTTTTGATTGATGGAGGAACGATAAGAGCGGCAGGCTGTTTGCTCCCTTTGAGTTTTGATCCTGATTTGGATCCGAGCCTTGGTACAAGACACAGAGCAGCACTCGGAATCAGTGAAGTCAGTGACGCTATCGTCGTCGTAATCTCTGAAGAGTCAGGCGCAATTACACTGGTTCGAGATGGAAAGCTCCTGCGAAATATTGATGCGGCCTCACTACGTGATGAGTTGCATCTGTTGTTGTCTGCTCGTGCAAAACAGGGAGCCGTGGCAGGGTCGCAGAGGGAGAGCGCATGAAAAATCTTAGCCTCAAACTGTGGTCAGTACTCATAGCTGTTGCGCTTGCTTACTTTGTGCACGGTCAAGGCAATCGCTCCGTTATGTCGTTTATTGTTCCTGTGGAGTT
>Ga0075480_10002199_pt1 | contig 12548 bp, 12 predicted proteins | sample DEB08_DNA_7_FD_81590 | JGI IMG/M metagenome (GOLD analysis project Ga0075480, IMG submission 81590) | Aqueous microbial communities from the Delaware River and Bay under freshwater to marine salinity gradient to study organic matter... | ecosystem: Environmental > Aquatic > Marine > Coastal ... | reverse complement strand
TATTTTATACATTATAATGAAATACATAATGAAATTGTTTATAAAAAAGATATTGATTACAAAAATGAGTATCAATTCGAAAATTATAACTCTTTAGATTACGAAAATATTTGCCCTTTTGTAAAAAAATATTTTTCGCCGTCTATAAAAGTTAATAAGGTAATTCAATATATTGAAAAAAAATATAATATCGATGATTATAATAATTTGTGTGTTATTTTTTATAGAGGCAATGATAAAAATACGGAAACCAAAGTATCTGATTATGATGCTTATATCGAAAAAGCCAAGTTTATAATGCGAGAAAATGAAAACATACGATTTTTAATTCAAAGTGATGAAACAGAATTTATTGAAAAATTAATATCGACATTTCCAAATAATTCTTTTTATTGTAAAGATGAAATTCGTCATATGAAAAAAACCTTATCAACTGATGATAAGGTTTTGCGTAAAACAAATCATATATTTTCGTTTTGTTTTCTTGCTATTACAATAATAATGTCATATATTATTTGTGGTAGTGGTAATTGTTCTATCTGGATAATGTTGTACAGAGAACATAATAATAACGTTTATCAATTATAAATCCAGCCCAGCATTATTAATTATCTTCGATAACTTCCCCTTCCCTAAGAAAAACATTGAAAAAAATGTTTTCTTTCTTCACTAACATGCTTAATCATTCGTGTTTAGTTCTTCTAATTTTAATTTTAATTTTATGGTCTTTTGGAAGTCGACATTATAATACTTTAAAGAGTATTCTCTAAAAAGTAGAAATGGAATTAGTCCTTGAAGTCGATAATCGCGAACACACAGTTATAAAACATTTGGAAGAATTCCAAGTCGAACATAAAATTGTCCAATTACCTATTGGCGATATGTTAATTAAAGACCAACTCAATGACGCTCCACACGCTTTATTCGAGCGGAAAACCTATTCCGATCTTGTTGCGTCTTTAAAAGACAGCCGATTTCGCGAACAAAAGCATCGCATGGAAAATTCGACCGCTCCTATCAAAGGCTATATCATTGAAGGGGCTTACCCGGTTCACCCTTTAAATGGTATTAAACCTTCGACCATTGACAGCCTTCTACTAGGTTTAAGCCTACGGGATAATTTCACTTTGATTTATTCAAAAAGCCCGGCACATACCGCTGAATTGCTAGGTAAAATGCTGGTTAAATGTAAAGAATGGCTTACGTCAGCGTCGGTTTCGACGGCCCACCAAGACGCTCTCATTCAAGGTTCGCTTGTAAAAAAAGACGGTTTGACGGTCGAGACATGTTACTTGTCTCAATTAGCCCAAATTCCTGGTGTGTCCCTCGTGACTGCCCGAGCACTTAAAGAAAAATGGACTACCTTGTATAAATTTGTATCCTTTTTAAACAGCGATAATATAGAAACGGTTAAAACGGAATTATCTGGCTTTCCCGTTAATGGTAAACGCCTAGGTCAGAGCGCAGCCGAAAAAATTATATCTTTTCTGCGCGAACAGAAAGTGCCGAAAAAAATCACGATGATAAAACGTATAGGTTCGCCGAAAGAATAAATAATAATAGTATAATTAAATTAAATAAATATGAATATACTTTCTATTTGTCCAGAAAATTATAATTATGAACAAATAAAAGGAATTATATATTGGATTAATGGTGATACTTTAAATCGATCATATACTTTAAAATTACCCAAAATAAATTGTAATTTAATTGTATCTTATGGCTTACTTTTGATATATTTTTTGTTTTTTAGTTGGTTTAGATTTATATCAAATGATCGTAGATACAAATATGTTTTTGTATGCGGACACAGTGTTGTAGCACAAGCCATTGTCATTGCTCATCAACTAAATATACCATTATGTACCATCCAAAAGCCTTTTGGCTATCCGGCATTTTTTTTTAAATACATGTTTGTACCACATCATGATTTACATAAATATCCTCAATCAAATCAAATATCAACAATAATCGCACCAAATACATATAAATATGATTTAAATATATTAAACAGGAAAGAAAACCTTATAAGTATTCTGCTCGGTGGTTCATTACATGGCAAACCGTATAATATTAATTCCATAATAAGTCTATTTGATCATTTAAAAACAAATTATCCAGATAAAATCGTAAATGTCATTGTATCACGACGTACACCAATAAAATTATTGGAATATCTTGAAGATAATCATTTTACAACCAGTTCTAATATATCCGAAGCCTACTATACATCGAGTATTGTAATTATTACTGATGATAGTTATTGTATGATAAGTGAAGCAGTTCAAAGTGGGGTTGTCCCTTTAGTTATCAGGACACAAAATTTAAATGATCGAATGAAATCAGGTATTCATTACCTCCATAAAGAAGGCTATATCGACTATATCGACGAAGATGGACCTTTGAATATGAGATTCCAAAATAAAAATATATTAGATATTATCAATATAAAAGATATACTATAAGGATGAATTTCGATACACACGAAAAAAAAACAACACCTTATTTATTTTATGAATTCGATAATTGTTTTCTTCCAGAAACCATTCAAGAAATTAATTCTATTGTCGCTCTATTAGATGGTAAAATAGATATATCGCGCTATAACAGCAGACGTGATGCGAATATTTATCGTTTTTTTTTAACAAAAGATAATATTTCCGATTATCCCGCATTAAAAACCGTAATTGATTATTTACGGTCTAAAGAAACCGTAAATAAAATCGAACAATTTGGCAATATTTCTTTGACAGACTGTTATCTCCGTTTTGAAATTATTCTCGACAAAGAAACATTTTGGCTAGAAAAACACACCGATATTATTGAAAAAAAAATGAGTTGTCTAGTATTTATTAACGATAATAATGAACCCGAGGAAAATGGCACAGATCTTTACAACGACAAATTAGAACATGTTTATACCGTACCTTTTCGGCATAATCATGGCTACATGTTTTTTCCTAGCACAAACACATGGCATGGACTAGAAAAAGGGAAACCTATTAAATATCGCAAGGCTGTCTTGATTAATTATGTTACTTTTCCAACGGATTTCGCCCTAAAAGGGGATTTGCGCCACGGTCTGTGACAAGGTCAAATTATAGACCGAAAAACCGACCAACATACCGAGCGAACTTACAATCCATTTCGCATCAAAGAAGGATTCACAAGTCAAAAGTTGAACCATAATTAACATCGTCCCGAACTTGGTCCAGTCATTTATAATATGTTGTAATGGTTTACTATACGTGAGTTTTGACCCTTCAATGTAGCGAATAGACACGATATCGTAAATATTAAACCCAAATAAGACGGCTAGAGACGAATAAATCCATTTATTATCAGTAATGGACCCACTCGCTAAAAGACGCGAAACGATTAACATGGTGCCATTTTTCAACCAATCATCCCAAAGCAGTTTAGCCGTACCCGTACCAGTATCCATAAAGTTACGAGTCGAAATCTGGTAGGTCAAAAAACCTAAAATAGTAAACAAAGAGGACATCTGCCACGCTTTATCTGTAACGGAACCTCCCATTATCCATTTCTGAATCACAAACATAACCGCCCATTTGACTGTATCGTCTACAATATCTCTTAAAGGCAACATTTATAATTATATAAAATATTTTTTTTCTTAAAAAGCATCCATATTAAAAGGCGTTATATAAAGGGAATACAATTGTGTCTTTGTTTTCGGACTCATATCGACTAATATAAAATATTCTACAGGTCCTTTAATTAAATAAGGAAACATATTTATTTTTTCTTGATCTGTTTTCGGTATATGAATTAACCGCATATTTGGATTGACACCAGATACTAAAGATAAAAATGGGGGTAGAATTTCTGGACGCATATTATGTCCGACCCACATATCGGGGCTCTCATTCCGGAAATTAAATTGTTTATGGGCAATATTCGTCGCGTAGAGTTTGGCCGCATACATTGCTTTGTCTTTTACCGCATTTTCCTGAAACGATGAACCATAGACTTCATTAATACTTGACATATATTATACTGGTAGAATATAATTTATTTTGTTTGGGTTGACGGATCTAAATGAAGCATACGCAAACAACAAATCGACGCTTCAAATTGATTACGTTGGCCATCGGGATTCACCTTGCCAAAAGGCAGATATTCAGGCTTTAATTCACGCAGTCTTAAAAGGCCACGAGCGACAACATTCGAAGGTTCATAAAGATCCGCCGAGGCAGGCTGACCCTTTAACCACGTATAATAAACGGCTAGAAAAGGCCCTAAGGATTCCCCATCGCCGTATTGGAATTTCGGATCCGCGGGATCAATAGGTTCGCCAGTTTTTAAAACCTCGCCTAAATACGCTGTAATACGATAGTAATCACTGTATTTATCGCCGAGGCACGTACCACACGTACTACACTCAATCATGGGAAGATGATATGCTGACATTTAAAAGGATGAAAATGATTAAACCTCGTTTAAGTCTTGAAGAATATGATCTTTTTCTTTTTCTATTATAAATGCTTCCATCTCGTTAATAATACGTTTAACGTGATCGATCTTTTCTAATTCGTCCTTTTTTTTATTTTTAATAATTTTACAAATAGAAATAAATAACGCTTCGGACAAATTCTTCGGTTGGTCCGTTAAATCAGGCGTCAATGCTTCAATTGATTTTTGACTCATTGATCTTTCTATAACACGATATGCGGCTTTAATAATGACACTAGCCGGTTTACCACCATTTTTAAATATTCTTTCAATATATAACTCTGTTTCGGGTTCTTTTAAGCGGAGTAAAAGTTTGTCTTTCAAAGTAAAAATATAACCTTTAACGAGGTGAAAATCAAATTCTCTATGAATAATATTATCAGAATTATTGTCTGTCAGAATTACTTTGCTACACATTGATTTAATAAAGTTTATTCCACGCTCTTCAGGTGTTTTAGACGACACAGACATATTATACTAAATGAAATAATTTAATTCTTGACATACATCGTAATCGTATTATCTTTTAACCAGTTTTCTAACATCGTTTTGTATTCCGCTTGAATCATTTTCAATTCATCGAGCCATAAATCTTCCGGTAATTTATTAGTTAAAACTGTTATACAAGCCGTTAAATCTTCAATCTGTTTTTGTAAGTCCTTAAGTGTTTCCTCAGTGAAACTAGAAATCTGCATACTCAGTAAATACTGATACGAGCCACCGGTATTATTTTCGTCGGCTTCTTCTGAGGAGGTACTACCGCCAAAACGAGGATAACCTTGGGTCGCCAAAAGGTCTTCGACTACGGCTCGGCTTTTCCGATAAATATCTAGACTCCCATCGATAATACTAGTGACAAACTTGAATCGTGCCGACGCTTTTCCATGCCGCAATTGATAATCGGCCAAGAGATGCCCTTTGCGCTTCGCATAGAAATCCAAGCGAACTTTAGAAAATTCCGTAATAATCTCTTCCGGTGAATCATATTTCTGTATGATACCTTTGTCGTCATACGCGTGTATATTCGAAGTCGAAAACAAAAAGGCCAATTTCATTTGTTTTTCAAACTTATAGTCAATATTGTTCGCTAATTCTTGCTCGAGTTTCCCGGGTTTAAATTTAATATCGACAATGAAATCTGTATCGGTCTCTTTGACCACATTATAAGAATCGATAAGGTCGACGAGTACACTCAGGTCGTCTTCAGCCTCGTCATCACCCTGGTCAGCCGCTGCGGCTTGGTCTTTCTTTGCCTGTTTTGCCCGCTGATTATTTTCATCAACAATTTGACCGAGAAATTCTTTATAGGCCGTAAAAGACTTACAATTTTTCGCACCGACCGGCAATTCCCGAATCCTAATAGTATCCGTACCTTTTCGAATGTAGTCCCCAACCGTAATATACCGATGGCCTTCTAAATGGCGAACCGTTCCATTATAACCTCGATACCACGGCACCATAGGCACCATCGGCTCACCTTTCAAATTCCTCCGGATATTTGCGATAATATCATCGGGATTATACGAGGGACAAAAAGAGGAATAACCTGTGCCAATCCCCATCCCGCCATTTACAAGGAGCATTGGCAAGACAGGGATATACCATTCCGGTTCAATGGACAGACCGTCATCGACTTTATAAGTCAGCAGGGTGTGATCGTCTTCATTAAAAAGCATACGTGTCATAAATCCAAGATTTGTACATAGGTACCGAGCCGCCGAACTATTATCGCCCTTCTTTAATTTCGGTCCACCCCCTAAGCGACTGCCAAACTGCCCACTCGGAGTAAACAAGTTAATGTTATTGACACCGACATAATCGCGTGCCATCGATATAATCGTTTCATACATACTCGCTTCCCCATGATGGTAACTCGTATGTTCCGCAATATAACCGGCAAATTGCGAGACTTTCAACTCCTTTTTTAACTTCCGTTTGAAAGCCGCAAAAAGCACTTTCCTTTGACTGGGTTTTTGGCCATCAATCATCGACGGAATCGACCGAATATTATCGGACATAGAGAATAATTTTAACCGATTGTCAATGAAATCCGCGTAGCTGACCGTTTTACTATTCGCAAGACTATAAGGTTGCGGTTCAATGCCATTGTTTAACCAATCCTTGCGGGCATCTTCTTCTTTTTTCGCGAAAGCCAAGATGAACTTGTCATGTGACGTTTCATCGAAAAAATAGTTAGTCATTTGCATCGATTTACAGAGTTCTTTTGCCTCTTGCGGGTTATAGGTACCTAACCCTTTGTAATACTTAATCGTCCAACCACCGGCAGGATTGGACGTCGCCCACGTTTTGGCTTCCGACAGGTTATAGAACTCTTGGGCTTTAATGATTTTATCGCGGGCATCACGTTTAATCGCTTTACAAATCGGGGTCGCCATATCGCAGATAAAGCCTTCTTTTTTCGCGAGCGAAGGCCAATAGTGATAGATAAAGTTCATTAGTAAAGCTTTGATATGATGTCCGTCATCATCAGCATCGGCTAGGACAAGAATTTTCCCATAGCGTAAGGGGGGTGCACCCGGTAGGGAATAATCGACTTTTTCTTTCAATCCGACAATTTTCATAATCATTTTGATTTCTTCATTGGTGGCCAATTGTTTCACTGTGGCATTCCGTACATTTAATATTTTACCACGTAAAGGAAAATAGCCCCAATATTGATGTTGCTTTTCGGGAATGCCTTTCATACCCGAAGCCATAAAAGAAGCGGCTGAATCTCCTTCGGTAAACACGATGGTACATTTCTCGCGTTCTTTCGCCGACGCACTTGCATCGCACAGTTTCGGGTGCGAGATTTTACCAGCCCGTGCCGATGTATTCATTTGTTTCGATAAAGATTCTTTCTCTCGGAATTCCGACAGCCGTTGCGCCATTTCCAAAATACCAAGCTTTGCGACTTTTTCAATGAAATCATCGCTTAAATCTGCTCGGCTGCCGAATTTGGTCACGAGCGTATTCAATTCACGTTTGGTCTGTGTATCGAATGAGGGATTAACGATTTTACATTTGACAAACACAAAAAGATTTTTCTTGATAAATTCTGGCTTTAAATCGGCCGCTTTATTCTTTTTGGATTTTTCGGCGTAATAGGCGATTAAGCGTTTCGTGAGATTATCGACAATATGTCCGATATGTCGCCCTCCGTGATCCGTAAAAATACCGTTGACAAAAGAGACTTGGTGAAATTCACCATCGGTCGAAAGTGCTACTCCGACACTCCAGCGATCATTGATATCTTGATAGACCCTCTTGGCTTCACTTTTCGGGCCGATGAAACGGTTCATATAGTCCTCGAACGATTTCATTTGAATTTTCTTTTCGTTTAAAAATATAGACACATCGGGATCGGTATACCCGGCAATATCGTAGACTCGTCGGGTTAATAGTTTCCATTCGTCAATAACCCGGTGATCTTTAATGCCGAAACGTGAATAGTCGGGTAAATATGTAATCTTGGTATAGGGCGCTTTGGTCCAGGCTTTAATGACTGGATCTTCCGCAACCGTCATATTCTCGCGGAAGGTCTGGGTGTAATGTAATTTCCGGTGACTATCGACGGTTTCAATCGTAAAAACTTTACTGAAAATATTGACAATTTTCGCCCCATAGCCGTTCTTGCCTCCCCAGAGTCGGACCTGTTCATCATCGTAATTGACACTGGTTAAAAGCACACCGAACACTACATGTGGGACATAAAGCCCTTGCCCGCTATGCTTTACGACATCGAGGCCTTCGCCATTGTTTTCGACACTGATATAGCCGGTGTCGGGATTTAAACTAACGCTGATTTTCGTGACCTGTTTCAATGTCGCATCTGAGTTGACTCGGATTCTTTCCCTTTGATCGAGGGCATTGACGATAATTTCGTCGTAGCATTTATAGAATGCTTCGCGGAAATTAAGTTTTTCGTGGCGCATGACTTCTTCGGCCTCGTCGTAGACATAACAGTAGTCTTCTTTGGCCTCCATACTCCCCGCATACGTATCGGGGCTCTTGTAAATATGATCACGTAATTCAACATTTTGGTAGGTATCTTCGACGGTTTTCCCATTTAAATAACTGTAATTTGAAACGGTATCATCGGATGAAATTTTTTTCTTCAATACGATCTTCTTTTTTTCGGCCATTTTATTAAATGGAATCAAGTTTTCAGTTTAAACTAGGAAAAACACATGAACAAAGAACTATTTTTCCATAAAAATTATTGACAATTAATAATGGAATGACCTGAATTGGCAGAGTATATATTAAATGTAATATATTATATACTATTATAATGAATAAAATTTTATTATCGCACTTAAAAAATTATCAAAAAGAAAAAGGATTTAAAGCATCAGAATGGGTCAATAGTATATGTATTAAGTTTAATAGTTATTTGAAAGAACATAAACTTACGGGTGCTGTAATATCAGTAAGCGGAGGCATAGATTCAAGTGTAACGTTATCTTTATTAAAAAAAATTTATGAATTACCCGACTCTAATTTAAAAAAAATATATGCTGTAAATCAGCCTATACATAGCAGTAATTGGTCTATTGATCGATCAATAGAATTATGTAAAATGTTAGAAATAGATCTAATAAATATTGACCAAACTGATATACATGATGCTTTAGTAAATAAAGTTGATAAGGAAATCAAGATTATTGGAAATATATATTCACAAGGAATGTTTAAGAGTTATCTAAGAACTCCTATAAATTATTACTTGTCGCAATTATTAAATGAACAAGGTTTTCCTTCTGTTGTAGTAGGAACAGGAAATAAAGATGAAGACGGATACTTAGGTTATTACTGTAAATATGGCGATGGTGGTGTAGATATACAATTAATATCGAATCTTCATAAAAGTGAAGTATATTCTGTAGGTAAATATCTTTGTATACCAGATACAATATTGTATTCTCCTCCAAGTGCTGATTTATGGGATGGACAAGAAGATGAAATCGATTTGGGAGTATCATATGATTTTGTTGAATTATATACAGGCTATTATTTATCATTGTCAGAAACAGATAAACTAGATTTTATGAATGAACTAGATGAAGAAACAAAAGAGATTTTTAATAAGTATAAAGATATTTGTGAAAGGGTACATCATAAAAATTTACATAAATTTAGAGGCATTATAAATTTATAATAAAAAATAAATTATTACTTGTTATATTACATTAAATCGCTTTATTTAATTCTACTACAATTATTCTTGAATTTAAGGTTTGAAATATTTATAGTTAAAGTGTAGTGGTTAAAGCGTCAATAAAAAAATGGTACAAGCAAGATCTCGAATGGTTCTAGCCTATATGTTTTCTCAATTAATTCCTTGGATTAATAGTAAAAATGTCAGATTATTAGTTTTAGGATCTTCTAATGTAGATGAAGCATTGCGTGGCTATTATACAAAGTATAATTGTATGAAAGAATTGATAAAAAAATTTTGGGGGAAAATTCTGATTTGAGTAATGTTTATGTGTTGTTCGTCGGACAAATTGAAAATAAATTTGAAAATAGAGAATTAGATTATGCCTTTATAAATAAATACGTGAATATTTGGTGAAAATTTTGGAATTTCGCGACAATGCCTTTATAATTGGTTTATATATATAACGATACAGATTTTAATAACTTAAATTTAATAAATATTAATATATTAAAAAAAATATAATACTATTTACATAATGATAATATATATTTTATTTATAAGTATAATAATGCAAATTTTAATCTTTATGAAAAATAATATGAAAAATAATATGAAAAATAATATGAAAAATAATATTGAAAGTGATCATTTTATGAAATTTCAAAATTTAACTAAATTTTTAGTTAATAATGATATTATTAAGAATTTTACATTAATTGATATAGGTTGTTCTCAAGGGATTGATCAAAAATGGGATATTTTTAGACCGAAATTATCTGCTCTAGCTTTTGATCCTGTTAAATCAGAAATAGAAAGATTAAACAAAAATGAATCTGATCAAAAAATAAAATATATTCAAGCTCTAATTGGTTTACCAGAAGATCATCCTTTTGTAAAAAAACTAGATAAAGATGAAAATGGTTATATATATACTCATAATAATCCTTTTAATAGATTTAGTTCATCAAAAGCATTTAATATTTTAATTAAAAAACAGAAAGATAAAAATAAATATCATGCTGATTTAAATGATTGGAAAAAAGAAGACAATATTAAAGAGATTTCTCAAGTTGATTATCATGTAGGAAATGAGAATATAAAATCTGTAGATTTCATTAAAGTAGATATTGATGGACCTGATATACTAGCTATTCATTCATTTGAAAAAACCTTAGAAAAAAATAATGTATTGGGAATTATTTTAGAAGTTAATTTTTATGGTACTAATTGTGAAACTGATCATACATTTTCAAATACTGATAAAATAATGAGAGAAAAAGGTTTTGATTTATTTGATTTAAATATGAGAAGATATTGTGCATCAGATCTTCCTTCAAAATTTGTATGGAATATGGCTGCTCAAACAAATTATGGTAGAATTTTTCAAGGTGATGCTCTGTATTTAATTGACCCTTGTAAAAATATAAATAAAAAAGAATTACCATTAGATAAAGTCTTTAATTTGGCTTGTCTTTATGAAATATTTGGAAAGCCTTGTCACTCTGCTGAATTAATTTTAATGTATAAAAAAGAAATAAATAGTGTAATAGATCATAAAATTCTTCTAAATATACTAACTAAAGAAGTAAATAATGAATTTGATAATTATGATGATTTTATAAATTCTTTTAATGATGATCCAACTAACTTTTATCCTAAAAATAAATAAAATTTAATTATTTTGTTCTCATTTTTCTATTTAGTAAATGATAGCATTAAAATGTATATTTATATAATATTATTCAAAACATAATTATTATATAGAATTTGATTGTATGTTCATTTGTTAAAAATATAATATATTTTTAATAAATGAATTAAAAGATATAATAAATAAAATTAATAAACTAATTCGTGATATTATTTGAGGATAATGAAAAAATTGTAAAATTGATTAGAGAAAAAAGTGTGGAACAAAAGAAATATTAAGAATTAATAAAATGTAAAAAACAAATTACTTGCTTATTACAATTGTACATATTTTTTTAGTTTTAAAATTAAAGTTTAAAATCATAATTTTATTTATTAATATTAATATTATAATGGATAAAAATAATCAAATTTTAATTTATAATCACAATAACTATCATTTTGAGAACATTTTAAAAACATTTTTTAAAGAAAAATACCGAAATTTCGTATGCTTAGAATATATTCATAAGTTATTAGATACAAATGAGTTAGATACGGTGGATAAAAATTATTATACGACAATTCCTGAATTTGGTGTAAATGATAGAAAAAGCATTTTTGTAGATAATTTCTATCAATTAATTGATAATAATTATACATTCTTATATGAATATTTATCTTTTATTAAAAACGTAATAAAACCTTTATTTCCATTGGAAGATAAATTAATAATTCAAAAAACACCAAACATTCGCTTTCATTTACCAAATTGTTCAAATATAGGAAAACGAGATACAGATAAATATAATGATGTTATTGGTTTACATCATGATGGCGAATTTGGACATCCAACGGAAGAACTAAACATTGTTTTACCAATAACAGATATGTTCGACACAAATAGTATATATTATGAAATGTATCCCAACTCAAATAGTAATGTTTATGACTATTCATGTATGAATATGAAAAAAAATAATTACTTTATTGGTAACTTCAATAAATGTAACCATTATAATAAAATTAATAAAACCAATAAAACAAGAGTAAGTTTAGATTTCCGCATAATTCCATTCTCTCAATTTAAACAAACGTCAATTTTATCAGTAACATCAAAAATTAAATTTGATGTCGGAAAATATTATATGATTATATAGAAAAAGAACTAATAAATTGTATTATTGATATATTTTTGGTAAAAATAATTTAGGATTGAATTGAATGCTTTAAATCATCATAATTTTCATCTATTTCCTTGGTTAATATATTCCGT
>Ga0075480_10002193_pt1 | contig 12560 bp, 8 predicted proteins | sample DEB08_DNA_7_FD_81590 | JGI IMG/M metagenome (GOLD analysis project Ga0075480, IMG submission 81590) | Aqueous microbial communities from the Delaware River and Bay under freshwater to marine salinity gradient to study organic matter... | ecosystem: Environmental > Aquatic > Marine > Coastal ... | reverse complement strand
TCCCAATCATTATTAAAGTTCTCATAAAAGTCTGCTTCGCCATCATTATTCAAATCGTGAAAACGGGTGATTTGATCATCAGCTACAGTATAGATAACATCGTTGACAATCTTTAAGCCCAATGGTTCGTGGAGGCCTGTTGCATAACGTTTCCATGTCAGTTTTTTTAAATCTTTATCTATGCCACTGACAATCCAGACATCACCATCCCAGGTAGAGAGCGCTGCACGCTGACCGTCTGAGAAAAAATCAAAGCCGCCAACCCTCATTCTTCCTTCATACTCATTTTCGTAAGGAAGCGTGATGCGATCGAGAACATAAGCTCCCTTTGTATCTGCGGATAATTGCCCAACTGTTTTGAATTCTTTGGGCCATTGCAGCGATCCACCACGAGTATAAGATAGTAAATTCTCAGTGTCTCCGGCTAACTCCTTGAACGTCAGGTACAACTCTTTTCTACCTGTCCAAAAAATTAGTTTAAATTTAGAGTCACCTTCAGGTATGTTTAAATAGATGATATTTTTTTCTATGCCGAACTTTGCATGTTTGGACTTTGCTGATAGCGCGATAAATGTCGGCTCTGAATTACCTTTGCTCGTAAAGCTCACTATGCCATCGGCAATTTTTACATCTTCGGCCTCTGCTAAAATGAGTTTTTCTGTTTTGGCTCCTTTTATATTTAAGGTTCTTGTGACAGCGCCTTTGTCGACTCCAGTGATGAATCCAGGGCTATCGTAAACGACAGCATCTCCTACTGTGTATTTGAAAATAACTTTGTCGTTATACAGGTAATGCCCCTTAAAGTGAGCCCAATGCTTAGGTAAGTGGCCTAATGGAGGATAACCTTTGTAGCGCACTTCACGAGGTTCTTTTAAGTCTCCTGCATGACTCCAGCCATTCCTAGAGCCTGTTCTAAGCAAATCCTGACCAGTCTTTTTCAAAGAAGTCTGATGGCCATGCTTAAAAGGAAGGCCTTGTACCTTTATACTTTCCTTTTCATCCTCCAGCCATATGGCAGCATAGGCCATCGTATCACTGTCAAAAACAATACCAGCTTTACGGTTCTCTCCCAGAGGGACAATATGTGATCTGGAAACAATGTGCTTAGTTCCTTTTAGATCTTCTCCAAGGTTAATAGCCGCACCAACTAATGGGCCAAAGTTTTTATGAAGGACTCCCATACCCTCAGGTACTTTTACAATCTTATCCTTTGGTGCTTTGTTAGTTGTCAGGTAGATAGCTATCTTTTTAATCTGTTCGTCAGTTAAATCCACAGCTCCACCACGAGGTGGCATTTGGGCGATTGATTTGGAATCCGGCCCACTGCCCGCAATGACAAATTTTACGATACCGTCTACATCTTTCTTTTTAACTAAATCTGACTCCCATAAATTAGGAAACACGCCACCAAGGCCTTTGAGATCTGGTCCGTGACATGAGGCACATTTTGCCTTAATCAACTTGGCTATATCACTTTCTTGAGAGTGTAAAGATATGATTAGTGTAAAAATAACTGCGTAAAAACAATTGTTAATTTTCATACTTTCCTTTAAATTTTGATTTAATAAATATGTTTGCATGCAACTGTAAAATATCCTCAGGGCAACGCCACGAGGTATAACTTAGATTAGTTATGTGGTTTGCTGCGATGCAAGCATCGGGGAATTAAAACCAACTAAGATTAATTATTACCAAGTCATTCCCGGAGGGGCTGAAGAGGGGAGTATTGTATAATCTTGAGGAGGGTAAAAATGTTTCTCGGCGTATTCCCTAAAAGCAGTTGCATTTCTAATGCTTTTAGCATTAAGACTCATAGCATGACCATCAGCAAATAATTGATTTACCAACCCTCCATGTTGAGCATCGATACCATTATTTCGGGTATAACCAGTGTAACCATACTGAATAAAACTGTGTCCCGGACCAAGTTCATCAAGGCCATTATATCTGCGCCAGCTAAAACCTGCTCCGTCACTTTCTGCAAAAATGACATTTTCTGAAGTGCTAACAGCAAAAGCCGGTCTGTACCAAGCCCAGTTTTTACTAAAAACTCTATTTGGGCTACCTGAATTATCCTGGCAGCTTATGGCCTGAGCAATACCATACATTGCGTCACTCCACGTATGGTCTTCATTGTCCTTGGATGGGCAGCGATAGACACTGTAAGTGTACACATCCACTGCTTCAGAGTAGGGTTTGAGTTGAGTATACCATCTTCCCGGCCAAACGGCACCACCAGTATTATGCCTGGGAGTCATATCATCTTTATCTATCATGAATAAAAAGGTTGAGAGGCCAATTTGACGCTGATTATTCATGCATGTTTTGGAAATAGCTTTTTCTCTTGCATTAGCTAGGGAAGGTAGAAGTATGGAAACTAGAATACCTATAATAGCAACGACAACAAGAAGCTCTAGGAGGGTAAACTTTTTAAGACTCATAAGAATAAACTATACTAATTTTTCACAACACTTCTAAATAGTATAATTTTTATATTTAAAATTTTATAACAATTATCTCAATAAATATAATAGAGTAGTTAAAGATGAATATATTGCATGCAATTGAGTGGGTGTGGTGATATTTTGCAGAAATATGTTTAATTGAAAAGTGACTTAAATAAATATAGTCTTTTCATAATAGTTATTTGTGATCTAAATAATTTAAGGATTGATAATGTTTAATGCAGGCCGGTGTGTGTTTGAAGTAAAAAATAACCTTTCTCTTTTTCTGGTTTTGTTACTCTTCAGTACAGGGTGCTTAACAGCTGAAAAGGATCTATCACCGGCTCTTAAAGAAAAAGTTAATAAAGTATACAAACATTCACTTTCTCTAAGAAAGAACTCTCTTACGAAGACAATCAGTAAAGATAAATTCTGGATCAAAGGACCATGGGGCGATACCCTTTGGTCATTAGCGGCATTATACCTTAATGAAAAAGTAGATTCAGCCAATGAAAGGTTATTCAATCTCTCAAAGGCCTATATACAACTCAGAAAGACCGCAGAGCAAAATGAAAATTTTAAACCGGAAAATTTCCAACGAACCCCTTGGGGTTATTTTGGTCTTTGTGATTACGTCAGAATTCTTTACTTATTTCACAGCAATAGCAAACATTTTCCCGGACGCTTGAATCAACAAACTGAAGCAACGATGAAGGAAGCCCTCTGGCTTTGGGTGAAATCCAAAAGCAAAGCTAAAGAAGCCACTTTTGAGGATCTTTTCACTTTGTATGGTACTGAAAACCACGACTTAACTCTCAGGCCGAATTATTACCTGGTAACGGCATTTCTTAAAGATGACCCGGAGTACAAGAACAGACTTTTAGACGATGGATTAACTCCTGTTGATCATGCCGAGGCTTACACAAAGTTTTACAGAGAATGGCCTCGACAAAGAGCAATGACGGGTTTGTGGGTTGAAATCGGTTCAAACACCTACCAAAAATACTCGTGGCCTTCTTTGGTCAATTTATATGATCTCTCACCTGATAAAACTGTACGCCAACAATTTAAAAAGCTGCTGAATTTAGCCTTTATCGAAGAAGAGCAGATTTCTGTAAAAGGACGCCGTGGTGGAGGCCGCAGTCGGGCTCAACATTCTGCCAACCCATTTGAACAAATAAAAAATCTTTATTATGCAGATTCCCCTGATCCCGTTATGGTCAGTCACTCAAAGGTTTTTGAGACAAGTGATTACAAACTGCCGGCAGCAGCTGTTTTACTGCGTCAATCAACTTTCCCAGTCAAGCAGCCAATACTTATAAAAAACAAAGTCTTAGGTGAAAGGCTAAAACCGGATCAAGTACTCAAAAAGGATTCTGCACTGGTAAATTATGTCTATCGTACTCCGGAATACCTCATCGGCAGTACCTTACAGAATCCTTCCCTTGCTTTCACTCCTGAAGGAGGGAAGCCCGATTCGGTTTATGCCGGCATTTCACGTCAAAAGCGCTGGTGTGGAGTTTTATTTGAAGCCGAAGAAATCAAAGATGTGTGTGCAGTTTTTCCAAAAATTGAAAAGGCAAGAGGCGGTCGCTCTCAGCACCCTTACTGGTCTGTCCAACATAAAGAAGTCATACTTCTCGAACGCGTGTTGCCACAGACAAAAACAACCTTGGGCTCTTACAGTACAGCTCATATCTCTATGGTCTTTGATGGTAAAATAATCGAAAAAAATGAACAACGGGGATGGATCTTTGTTAAATTCAAAAAGGGTTATACTGCTGTTAAATTCCTCGATGGCAATTACCAATGGGACGCAAGCGGTAAGGAAGCTATACCAGAAAATTTCAATACTAAAACAGATCGTCAGCGCATTCTTATACATGCTTCCGGTATTTCTGACTTTAAAAACTTCAAGGACTTCCAGAAGTATATCCTCCAAAATCCTCTAGAGGTAACTGAAGGTTCAGTAAGCTACAAGTTTAATTCAAATACAATCAAGGCAACAGTTCTGAATACACATGACCTTGAAAGTTACAGACTGCCACAAATAAATGGCCAAGAAGTTGAACTAAAGCCAAAGAAAGTATGGGCCAGTCCTTTTATGAATGCTAGTTTTGGCAGCGACAAAGTTTCTATTAATGTAGGGGAAGTGAAACAGATAATTGACTTTTCCTATAGCCAATAATATTTCTTATTCATTAGCAAGTGCCATAAGGATAAGCTATTTTTAGTTTTTCCTTCCAGCTTAATTATATAATAAAATTTAAGAAAGAATCCCCTTAACTATCTTTGCTGGGTTAACTCCTGTTAGTTTTATATCCAGACCCTGGAATGGAAAGCTTAGCTGATTATGATCCAGGCCTAGTTGCCACAAGAGAGTCGCATGGAGGTCGCGGACATGAACTGGTTTATCTAAAATATTGTATGAAAAATCATCTGTTTGTCCATACTCTATACCTCCCTGTATTCCACCACCTGCTAAAAGCGCTGAAAAGCAGCGGGGATGATGATCACGACCGTAGTTTTCTTTATTATATTTCCCCTGTCCATAGCAGGTGCGACCGAACTCACCAACCATGACAACTAAAGTGTCTTCTAAAAGTCCACGTTGCTTCAAGTCTTTAATTAAACCTGCTGTTGGTTGATCAACATCACGGCATTGGCCTGGCAGATATTTTGGTAACTGCCCGTGATGATCCCAACCACGGTGAAAGAGCTGAATGCAGCGCACATCGCGCTCGGCCATTCTACGTGCCAAAAGACAATTGCGTGCATAAGATCCCTGCTTCATAACTTCCGGCCCGTAGAGATCTAAAGTGGCTTTAGACTCTTTCGAAATGTCGGTCAATTCCGGAATAGACCTTTGCATGCGATAAGCCATCTCCTGCTGGGCAATGGTCGTCTGAATTTCCGGGTCTCGTAATTCCTTGAAATGCTTTTTATTGAGTTGGCCGACAGTGTTAAGCATATCTCTTCTTATATCGGAACTCACACCATCTGGATTTGACAGGAATAAAACTGGATCGCCTTTGCTTTGGAAAGAGGTTCCTTGGTGCTTGGATGGTAGACAACCGCTACCCCACAGACGTGAAAAAAGTGCCTGAACATTTGCTTTGCCACTCCAAAACGCTGAAGGAAGAACAATGAAGTCCGGTAAATCTTTATTCATAGAACCTAGACCATAACTCAACCAGGCTCCTAAACTTGGATTTCCCGGCAATTCCTGTCCGGTACAAAAAAGTGTTTTCCCGGGGTCGTGATTGATAGACTCGGTATAGAGAGATTTGACCAGGCAAAGATCGTCCATAACCGATCCCAGGTGGGGTAAGTTTTCGCCCATGAGAATGCCATTTGAGCCATAGCGTTTAAAATTAAATTTGGATGGAGTGACAATCTTTTTTTGATTTTGAGTCATCGCAGTGAAACGTTGATTGCCTAATATAGAGGGAGGCATTTCCTGACCGGCGAGTTTCTGTAATTTCGGCTTATAATCAAAGAGGTCAAGTTGACTCTGGCCACCTGCCATAAAGAGCATAATGAGGCGCTTGGCTTTAGGCTTATGATGAAGTCCCTGACTGGCTGAGAATGCATTTTGTGGTAACATACCACCAATAGTACTCAGGCCCATTGCACTTAAAAAGGAGCGACGCGATAGATTAAATCCTGACATATTTTACTCCCTGTTTTTGGTGATATCTAAGTTATAGAGTGTGTTGACCAGCATGGTCCAGGAAGCCAGCTCAATAGGGCTAATATCCTTTGGAAATTTAAATTTACCTGCCATCTGGTCTGCCAGACTTTTATTATCTCGATAACGTTTTCTCATTTTATCTAACAGCTCTTTCAGTAAGCTCACCTCGTCATGATCGGCAAGTTTGCAAGTGACGCGCTCATAGATTGCTCTTATCTTCTGTTCATCACTTTGGTTTTTATTCTCAAGAGTATTGGCTGCTAAGTTTGAGGCCGCTTTCAAGTACTCAGGCTCATTGAGTAGAAGTAAGGCTTGAAGTGGGGTGTTTGTCCGCTCTCTGCGAGCAATGCAAAATTCTCTACTTGGGGCATTCAAAATCGTCATTTGTGGAGGCGGCATGATCCTTTTCCAGAAGGTATAAAGTGAACGGCGGTAAATGGCACCGCCTTGATCGGCTTTATAGCGTTCATTGCTCATACTTACAGCAGCCCATAGTCCATCAGGCTGAGGTGGTTTAACACTTTTGCCGTACATTTGCGAATTCAGCAAATCACTACTGACCAAAATATTATCTCGAATCATTTCGGCATCCATGCGATAGCGGGAACTTCGAGCCAGTAAGCGATTTTCAGGATCATTTTTGAATTGTTCATCACTTGCCACAGATGTTTGCTTATAGGTCTCTGACATGACAATAGTTTTGAGCAATTTCTTGATGTCCCAGCCTGATTCTACAAACTGAATACTAAGGAAATCCAATAATTCAAAATGACTTGGTGGCTCACCCTGGGCACCAAAATCCTCAGAAGTTTTCACCAGCCCGACACCAAAGAGCTGCTGCCAAAAACGATTGACAGCAACTCTCGCAGTCAATGGATTGTCTTTGGCAAGGAACCAATTAGCCAAATCCATTCTGCTGGTAATCCCAACCTCTTTCTTAATCGACCCAAAGAACTCAGGAATATCGCGTTCAACGACTACACCCTTTTTGTCGTATTCACCACGTTCGAGCATGTATGATGGACGAATCTTTTTACTTTCCTTCATCACCATGGCTCCATCAAGAGTAGTCAGGTAATCTCCATAAGCTTTTTCGACTTCTTTAAGTTTTTTTAGTTCAAGCTGTAAAGTTTTTTTCTTTGCTTTGTCTTTTTCTAGACGGACTTTTTTAGCCAGTTTCTCTATCTTAGGTCTGGCTTTAACATAAGCTTTTTCTAATTCAGCAAATTTAGCCTTCTGCTCATCGCTTCCGAGAATGATAAAGGGGGCTTGCAGCCCACTCAATTCATTTTTTGTTTCTGCATCACCATCGAAGTTGTTGAAAAATGCAAACATGGCATAAAAATCTTTTTGAGTGATCGGATCAAACTTGTGATCGTGACATCTGGCACACTGCATAGTTAGACCCATGAAAGCTGTACTGACTGCGGTGACCCGGTCAATCACATTTTTAGTGTAACTCTCTTCTGGTGGTGCTGTTCCTCTGGCTATCACCAAATGCAGACGGTTAAAGCCAGAGGCAATCAGTTGGTCATCTGTGGGGTTTTTATAAAGATCACCAGCTAACTGATATTTAAGAAAATCACTGTAGGACAAGTTGTTATTAAAGGCTCTGATTATCCAGTCACGGTAAGAGTAAATATTTCGATATACATCTCTGTGCAAGCCATCGGTGTCGCCAGCTCTTACCAAATCCAGCCAGTAACGCGTCATGTGTTCGCCATAGGCGGGCTTCGATAAAAGGCTGTCGACCAAATTTTCATAAGCATTGGGACTTTGGTTATTTTCGAAGGCACGGATCTCCTCCGGTGATGGTGGCAAGCCTGTGAGGTCAAAGCTTAAGCGGCGAATGAGAGTCCTTTTCTCTGCTTGTTTTGAAGGCTTTAAATTATTTTTTTCTAGAGTTTCCAGAACATACTTATCAAGTTCTGAATTTCCCCACTTAGATTTAGATTGTGTCGGCTCTTTTATTTTAGGTAATTCAAAAGCCCAGAACTTCTCATACTTCGCCCCCTGTAAAATCCATTGTTTAATCAGCTCTTTTTCTTCTTTTGTCAGAGCTTTCTTATGGGAGTCCGTGGGAGGCATAATATCGTCTTCATCATCTGTAACAATACGTTGCCAAACAGTGCTCTTCTCAAGATCGCCGGGAACAATGCCAAACTTACCTTTGTGCTCGCGATAAGCTCCATCATCGCCTTCAGCAATATCCAGGCGGAGCTTTTTCTTACGGTCGTGTTTATCGGGTCCATGACAATGAAAACAGCGATCTGACAATATGGGACGTATATCCCGATTGAAATTTATTTCCTTTGCCTGAATGCCAAAAGACAGACATAATAAAAGTGGCAATAAATATCTCATCAGTTCCTTATCTTTTTTATTTTTACCAATTCTATATATCTCTATTTGCGGATTCAGATAACCTGCCGCTTTTTTTGATAAAAAAAATAAACATCCGGGAGCACGGGCGTCTCGCCTGTAAAAAACCACCCGGGAGCACGGGCGTCTCGCCTGTAAAAAAAACCGGGAGCACGGGCGTCCCGCCTGTAAAAAAGAACTCTTTATAAAATATATAGATTGAGAAAACAACCATGTATCATAGATTATTAGAATAAACCAAGGGCCGATCACATGAGGGATGAATTCAGAAATGAACAAAATTGGAAATCGAGAGGTTTTCTACCTCATTATGATGCCTCATTAAAATACCAAATGATCACATATCGCCTAGCGGATTCTCTCCCCCAGAGAGTATTAAAATCAATAAAGGCGTCAAAAGGGGAAAGCCTCAAGCAACGCATTTTAATTGAAGGCACACTCGATGAAGGTCATGGAGCCTGCATTCTTAAAATTCCGGAAATAGCTCAGATAGTCATTGATGCATGGAAGTTTTTTGATAAATCCAGATATGACCTTATAGCATACGTTGTTATGCCCAATCATGTACATGTTCTAATTAAAACATATGAAAAGCATTCTCTTTCTCAAGTAATCCATTCATGGAAATCTTTCACAGCACATGAGATAAAAAAAGTACTGAGAAAAGCAGGCTTTCAATCTGAACAAAAGATCTGGCAAGTAGAATATTGGGATAGGTTCATGCGCGATGAAAAGCATTTTCTCCAGGCTGTAAACTATATTATAGATAATCCCGTCAAAGCGGGTTTGTGTACTTCTCCTGAACAATGGCCATGGAGTAGTTATGTTTCACAAGAGGATGAATTATGAGTTTAGACAGGCGGGACGCCTGTGCTCCCGGGACTTAGAATAGATTTTATTACAGGCGGGACGCCTGTGCTCCCGGGGCTTAGAATAGATTTTATTACAGGCGAGACGCCTGTGCTCCCGGGGCTTAGAATAGATTTCATTACAGGCGAGACGCCTGTGCTCTCGGGACTTAGGTTTGCAATGGATTTATACAGGCGAGACGCCTGTGTTCCCGGGAAATCTAAAAAAAATAAAAATTGGGCGGCAGGATTTAAATATTGGCAAATTAAGTGATATAAGACTTTTATAGATGTGGAGAAATAATGAGTAGTTCATTTAATAGAAGACAGTTTTTATCTTTGAGTTCAGGTGCATCGCTGATGTTCCTTGGATTCACCGGCAATGCTCAAGATAGAGGACTTCAAAAACATATCCGCCGATCTCGTGCGCTGGGGACTGATATTAAATTTACTGTTTTTCATGAAGACAAAAAACTGGCCGACCTTGCTATTAATGATGCCTTAGCTCAGATTGAAAAGGTTGAAAAACTAATGAGTCTTTATCGAACTGACAGTCAACTGAGTCGACTTAACCGTGAAGGAATAATCCGTAATCCGGATCCGATGCTTGTTGATGTTTTGAATAAAGCCAAAGAGCTTTCGAAATTATCAGAGGGAGCTTTTGATGTCACTGTTCAGCCACTCTGGAATTTATTTAAAGCGAATTCTCTAAAAGGGAAGCTTCCGACTAAAGAAGACATTCAAAAAGTAAAGGCAAAGATTGGCTGGCAATACATTGATCTGCAGGACGACCACATACTTTTGAATAAAGCAGGAGCACAGATAACCCTCAACGGCATAGCCCAGGGACTTGCTGCTGATGTAGCTCAAAAAGCATTAAAGGCGAGGGGAGTCGAACACGCCCTAATCGATGCCGGAGAATTGAATGCTATCGGCAACCCTCAACATAAAGAGGCTTGGAAAATCGGCATCCAACATTGCCGAAAAACTGAGTACCTCTGCAAAACAAATTTAAAAAATCGCTGCTTATCAAGTTCCGGAGATTATCAGACAAAATTCACTGACGACTTTCGCCACCATCACTTATTTGATCCACGAACAGGTTGGTCTCCGACTGAACTGGCAAGTGTCTCAGTCATGGCGCCAAGTGCCATGGAAGCTGACGCTTTATCAACAGCGGTGTTTATCCTTGGGCTGAAAAAGGGTAAGGCCTTAATTGAAAGTATTCCTGAAGCCGACGCACTCTTTGTCACTAAAGATGGCCAGGTGGAATTTACTGAAAAGTTTACAGTTGCATAGTTATGAAAATTATTCTTAAAAGAAGCTTTACATTGCTGCTGATATTTGGAATTTTCCAAGTTTTGCTATCCTGCTCTTCATCTACAGGTCAGTCGGGTATAGAAATAGAATTAATTGATCCGGTTTATCCGAAAAAGCCTAAAAGACAGCATCAGCTGAATATACATAGAGATGAAGATGGATACCCCAAAGAATATTCAATGAATCTGATAAATTCTGTCTGTTTAGACAATAAATGTAAGCAGGTTGAAGTAACGATGTACTGGGATGATGCCGGCAACTATTTGCGTTTAGAATATCCTGAGGAAAACCCTCTAACTAAAATAGAACATGAACCTTTTACCACAGAAGATTATGAAAGATTAGATAAGATTTTAAAAGACAAAAAGTCGATCCTGCAGAAACACTCCCTGGCTTATCTTGCCACAGAGCCGGATAAGGATAAAGCCAAAAAGAAGCCGATAAAAAAAAGTGATGAAGATGTGGACGGAGAAACTAAAGCCACACCGGCTGCAGTTAAAGAAGCGGTTGTAAAGGATGCCGCCTGGACCACTTGGGTTTTATGGATTTATGCAAATACCGAGATAGTTCCCATTCTAAAGACAGAAACCGAATCGCAAGTCACAGCTGAGTATCTACAGAAAACTCTGGAAAGTAAAAATTGGCAGAGGATTGAATTTATATTGAACTACCTCCTCAAAAAGAAGATTTATTCAAAAGATTATGTTAATTCGATCTCTTCAGTTTTGGCTAAAGCTAATATGGAACAGATAGAGCTTGCCTTGAGCTATGTAAAAAAGACTTCTGAGGATAAGAATGATTACTTTAAATCAATAATTCGGACTCTGCCAGGAATGGGAAACTACAATGCTGCCCTGATAATTGAAGAACTAGCCAATGAAGAAAAATTGGATGACGAAATACTTTTTGCTTTAACAGATACCCTGGATAAAGTTTCGTACTACGCTGTTCACCTTTCACTTCGTATCATCGAAAATAAGGAGTCTTTCTCAGAGAAAATAGAAGGGAATATCAGTCGGCTTTTAGATACTAAAGATTTCTTTGTAGCACGCCGGGCTTATAATTTTCTGAAGCTCCAAAAGCTCTCTTCAGAGGCAAGTCAGAAGCTTACAGCCTTTGCTAAAAAACATGAAGACCGTCTTTGATAATCAGGCTTTATGAATAAAAAAATCCCCCAAATGAATGAACATTTGGGGGACATTTCTCTCCTCTTACCTGGCCAGGACAGATTCTACATATTTCAGTTCACCTGTCAGAGCATCGTAAAACTGAAATAGAACCTGGGGCACCGGAAAAGCGATTGAGCGTTTACCACCAAGAGTCTTAGGGTTATTGAATACATTATTGACTTTGATTACACAGAAATGTGGAAATTTTCGGGCGTCTCTGGGAATATCACCCATAGCTGTGGTTGACCAGCGAATTTCACATTCACGAGGACCATACTTGAAAGGACCATTTGATGGACGGTTTCCTTCATCAGATGGGCGGTGATTCACAGAGTTATGAGGACCAGATGCAAATTCCCAGACTGAGTCGCTTACTTTGACTGCATATGAGTTATGTAAGTCACCAGAAAGAATGAAAACCTTTTTACCCAGTTTGTCCCAGAAATCTATAAGCTTTTCACGCTCATCGAAGAACACAGTCCAGGCATCATCCTTGGTCGGCGCAGCAAAACTGACAGCTCCACCGCCACCAACATGGGGAACCATGAAGTTAACAGAAGAGACAATAAAGTAAAAGTCGGCGTCTTTTTTAGCCATGAGATCAATCATCCACTCACGCTGCTTTTTACCGATCATCGAAATTCCTTTTTTGTATGGATTCTTGATATCGTGGGCATCGCGGTGGGATTTGGTGTCAAGCATG
>Ga0075480_10002188_pt1 | contig 12577 bp, 8 predicted proteins | sample DEB08_DNA_7_FD_81590 | JGI IMG/M metagenome (GOLD analysis project Ga0075480, IMG submission 81590) | Aqueous microbial communities from the Delaware River and Bay under freshwater to marine salinity gradient to study organic matter... | ecosystem: Environmental > Aquatic > Marine > Coastal ... | reverse complement strand
TGTAGCTGGTGCAAATCTAAACGACAGACTTACAGGAACTTTCCGTGGTAAGTCTAAACCATGGGTAACTTTTGCTGCACAACGTAATCTATTAGATTCTATTGAAGCTCCTATGAGAGCTATGCCTAAATGGTACAAAGCAAAACAAGCAGAAGTTGTTGCAGAACCTATAGCAGAAGCTAGCCAAGCTGAAGTACAAGACACAGCCGCGATGGAAGAAGATACTCCAGAGCGTGTTAGATTGTTTGCAAGCCAAGAAATAGAAAAACAAATTGACTTACAGATTCGTGACCTAGCAATAAATCAAATCAAACGTAAGAACTCTAAAGAAATTACACGTCTTAATGAGTTGTTTGCTAAGGCAGATCCTGAATATCGTATGGCTAGAGGGCCTAAGATTAAAGATTACTTCAACGAGAATGGGGAAATTAAACTAGTAAATTCTGGTGAGGGTAGGCTAATACCAACTACTAAAGAGTTTACTCAGGAACAATTAAAAGAACGTAATACACAGCAAAGAGCAGCAAGACTTAAAGCTGCTGAGCGTGAAAAAGAACAACTAGAAGAAATAGCTAGGCAGAATGAACAAGCAGTAGACAATCGTAGTCTATCTGATGAACAACTGTTCTCATCATTTGATGACTCGGAAGGTAATTTCTTTAGAGCAGATGGTTCACCTGTTGGTAATCCTGTACCAAAAGGTAAAATTAAAATCATTGTAGCTAAGGTTCTTAAGAAATTAAAAGTTAAACCTACGGTTACAGTAGTATCAAATGTAGAAGAACTACGACAAACTAATCCTAAGTTATTTCAAAGAGCAGTAAAAAGCAGACCTGACTTTACTACCACTCCTGCTGTAGGTTTTTCAGTAGGCGACCAGATTATTATCTTTAGTGACTACGCTAAGAGTGAACAAGCTGTACATTTTGTTATAGCTCACGAAGCACTAGGTCACTTTGGATTTAGAGCATTTATGCCTGACGCTAGGCTCAATGCTATCTTTAGAGATATATACAAAACAGATGCCCATATGCGTGCAGTTGCTGATAGAAAGATGGAAGCAGGTTTGGGTCTGCAAGAAGCAGTCGAAGAAGCAATGGCTGATGCTGCCGCTTATCTAGATACTAGTGTTGTTGCTAGGTTTTGGACAGCTGTAAGAAACTTCTTAAACAGAATTGGTATGACATTCCCAGATGATCTTGCCCGGTACCTACTAAGTCAAACGCGTAGAAACTTACGGTCAGGTGGTAGTGGTACAGTATCAGGTCTACAGCTAAGCAAAAACCTTAAACGACTATCACAGGACAGCTTGTATGGGCGCTTTAGTCTTGAGAATGATCGAGCTGATTTAGCTTCTACATTGTTCGCTATGTACGGAATGAACAAAAAAGCTGGCCCATATGGTTCATTTGAAGGAGTAAAGAACCTAGTTAAAAATGCTAAGAATATAAATGACACTAACTCAGCAGGTAATTGGTTTGGTGAACTTCTAGAAAATGTACAAACATTAGATAACGTAGCCACTCGTAATGAAGGCTTATCTAAAATATTTAAAATATTCCAATCTCAATCAGCTAGGGTTAAACGACTTCATTCTGAATATGAAAAAATGACTGCATATTCACATACACCTAATTGGTTTGGTGTAGCTAAAGGGCCTACTGTAGAAGAACTACAACAAGCAGGTGAGTTATTAGCTTACGCTGCTCTATATAAAGGTAAAGCTGTTAATGATCAGATGATTAGAGACATGCCTAACCTAGCAGTGGCTGATGCAAATGGTAACGTAGTTATTGATAGTAATGCTTTTGAAAGAATTAAAGCTGCTGGTGAAGTAACACAACAAGAATTTTTAGATGGTATCCAAGTTACTCTAGACATAGTTGATGGTAAGGATAACGCACAACCACAACTATATAGACCTGACTTTCCAATTACAGAAAATGTATGGCGTATCTATACTGAGCAACGTAATGCAGTAAACCAATCTGCGCTAGATGTACTTGAAGCCAACCTAGGTGCTGCGCTTGATCAAAAGAATGAAGCTCTAGAAACATTTAAAGATGTAGCTGGTTCATCAGGTAATGCTCCTACCACTGTAGAAATACAGACATTGCGTAGAGTTATTGAAGAATATTCTAATCTTTATAAAGAAGGTGCAGTCCAAGAGGGCGCAGGATTAAAATACAAAGAAGAATCTGTAGCAAAAGCTAGAACTTTTATAGCAGCTATCAACCGTGCAATGCACAATGATGCAAAACTAAATGACTGGAAAGCAGGCACAGATAATACTGCTGACTTCCAAGGTGAACAATACCAAGATATTATTGCAGGATTGGAAAGATTAAATGCTTTAGGTCTACGAGAGAAACAAGCTTATAGCATAACCAACGCTATACAAAACATTTACTTACTAGATGTTAAGAATGCTAATGCAGAGTTCTTAGCTAAACGAACAATCATGGGAGCATATGTACCATTTACTAGACGTGGTAAGTTCCAAATCATGGTTAAAGCTTATAATGTTGATGGTAAAGTAGTTGAAATGGACGAGGCATATAAGAGTTCAATGCCTTACTTCCAAGCGAATAGTCGTGTAGAAGCTGCAGAAATTCAAAAGAATATAGATGAAACCTTTGCTGATAAAGAATTTGAAGTAACTAATGCTAACGGAGAGACAGTAAAAGTTAAATTTGCTGCTGAATATAGTGCAGCAAGACAGTCACCACCTATTACACATTCAGTAAATCTATCAGAATTTGTTGATGTTCTATCTAGATTAAACATAAATATTACACCACAAGAACGTGAACGTATTGTTGTGTCTTTAACTAGGCAAGGTGAACGGGCACGGAGAGGTCTACAAAGATCAGGTGTAGCAGGTTGGGATACTGATGTTATTCGTAGTGTATCAGAACACTTGGAAACTCAAGGTCATCTAGCAGGTAAAACATTTTATAGACATAAGTTAAATAGAATTATGCTTGATAACTCTATGTGGAGAGGTAATCCTGAAAAGCTTAATCGACTTGAACAAGCTATGCTTAGAGCAGAAAGACAAGGCGATCCTGAAAGAATTAAAACTGCTCGTCAAGAATACGACGCGTATGCTTCTATGTACCAATACTCAGCTGATGTAGGTGCAAACAAAACTGTTAATTTATATGGTTCTTCTGAAACATTTACAGGACAACTCAGACCAACTAGAACAGTTAAAAAAGTTAAGACTGAAGGTAGAGGTGAGTATTACAGAGAGCAAGCTAAACGAACTCTTGCTTTCTTTACTGATGCAGCTAACATTGATCAGTCTACTGAGGACATGCTATCAGGTGAAATTGGTTCCAAGTTTAAATTAACTGCAGTTTTATTCCAGTTAGGTGGTTCATTTGCTACCGCTGCAATCAACGCAGTATCTATGGGAACACATTCTATACCATACCTAGCTACTTATAATCCAAAACGTGGTTATGGTGGTGGGTTTGGTTTTAGTGCTTCAGGTGCAGCAATGATTCGTGCTGTTGCCAATATGAAAAATCCAAAGCTAGCTGAGTTTGCTTATGTAAACGAAGTAGCTAATGGTGAAAACTCTGCACAACTACAAGAGAAACATGGTCTAAGCCAAGATGAAGCTGATGCTTTATTTGAAGCTACAGGACAAGGTGTTCTTCAAGCTGCTCAGTTTAATGCTTTAGTTGGTACAGCTAGAGGAGGAATAAATAGTAACCAAACTGCTTCAGCTATCAAAGCATGGATGTATATGTTCTCTCTTACTGAGCAGTTAAATCGTAGAACTACTTATCTTGCTGCGTACAGACTAGAACGAGATCGTCAATTAGCATCAGGTGCAACACAAGAAGAAGCACAAGCAAGAGCGCAAGAGTTTGGGCGTAAAGCTGTGAATACATCTCAAGGTGAATATGCTTTATACAACAGACCTGAAATGGCTAGAGGTAACGTAGGTAACTATATATTTGTATATAAACAATTTGTTATTATCAGTGTCGAACTGATGAAAGGTATGAATTACAAAGGAAGATTATACTTCTTAGGTTTGCTTCTGTTGATGTCTGGTGTCAAAGGACTACCATTTGCTGATGACTTGATGGACTTAGTTGATACACTTGCTCAGAAGTTTGGTATTAAGATGGGAAGCATAGAGAAAGAACTTGCTGTATTATCTGATTCTCTTTTCCCCGGATCTTCACCGTATGTAATGAGGGGTATAATGGATAGATTCACTGGTGCCACAATCTCTACAAGACTTGGCTTTGGTGACTTGGTTCCATTGACTGGAGCACTTAAAGAAGGTTCTGACCCATGGCGTGAAGTAGAAAATTTCTTTGGGCCAGTCTATAACGCAATGCAAGAAGCATTCTTTACAGGTGGTAGGCTTATAAATTACGGAGCTGAAACAGTAGGATTAAAAGACGACACAACTAGGTTTGCAGATATTCTTCGTGACTCACCTATCGCTGCATTACGAGGTGTATCAGATGGTTTCACATATCTAAGTGATGGAAGGATTACCAATTCCAAAGGTAATGTTATCTCTAATGATGTGCCTATTTCTACAGCTATATTCCGAATGCTAGGTTTCTATCCTGCTGTAGCAACATTGCAGAATGATCTAGTTCGTATCAGTAAGTTTTCAGATGCGTATACAAAATCGCTGAAGTTGAAGTACACTCAGGCATATGTAAAAGCTAGATTAGATAATGATATACCTGAGATGAACCGTATTGTGCAGATGGTTAATGAACATAACCGTACACACAGAGGCACAGAGTTTGAGTTTAAAGGATTTGTTAGGTCTGCTAATCGTTCATACAACGCAGCTAAGAAACCAACGCTTCTAAGATATAAGAAGTACGCACCTAGAAATATCAGGTCTGAACTAGATGAGTTAATGGAAATCTATGGCATTGACCCTGAAGATTTAAAATAACCATCCCTATAGAAGCAGTGTCTATCTATACAAGTGGTTAGACTAAACCTCTTTGCCCATGTAGGACTAACATAATCAGCATGATAATGCGTAGCACCATCAGTTAAATCATATACTTCGTGGTTAGATACTACTGCAAAAGCTAATGCTTCTGCCTTAGAATAGGCGTATTCTTCATATATATTCTCGGGTTTCCCATCACAGTAAAAACTAAACTGGCACTTATGTTTTTTCATTTGACCAGACTCATGTCTCATACCTTCAGTAACAACATCACATACATTGTCAGGATACCTAGGGTCATCTACTCTATTAAGTATTACATGACCAACAGCCATTTGTGCGGCAGTAGATTCAGACCTAGCTTCAAAATATATAGCATGAGCCATACATATCATTGCGGTTGCTGCTTCTAGTAACATCACTTCACCATTGAGAACTGTCCGTAAGTCAGATCATCAGCAGCTGTGTCAGCATTCTCCAATAAGTTTTGGAATCTTGGATGTATTAGGTTGAGTCCCATTACATAAGTTTGTGCTAACTTAACAGGTGTATCTTTACCCATAGATGCTTTCTCCGACTTAGGAGTAGCTACTGCATTTTCTAAAACAAGTTCCTCTTTAAGTGATTTGTAATCAGCTCCTCGAACAGACAACCATTTACGGAAGTGGGTACGGTCTATCATCATTGTACCTTTATCAAATGGGTCTGCCGCTGATTTACGATACACATCAAGACGTACACGAATATCATTCCTAGGCATACGACTAAAGTCAGGTGCAGGTTTCTGCCCTGATGTGTGCATTACAGTTACTTGTGCTTCTGCAAAGTCTGCCATATACTCAGCTATTAAATCAAATGAATCAACTTGGTTTTCTTTAACTGTTCTACGAATAGCACCAATCTGAGATAGAATCCATTCAGTAGCTTTTCTATAATCAAACTGTATCAATCCCCATTCATCCGCTAGCTTCATACCTAAGTCTGCTAATATAATAGATTGCTCCCAGTATCTTTCTTGGCCTGAGAACTGTGCTTTGTACTTGGCACGGAATGTTGATGATGCTTCTGCAATAGCTGATTGGATACCTTCTTCACCCATCTCAACTAAATTCTTTAAGTAAGTACGTCCTACATGACCATAGTTAGAATGAATAGATTCGTATATTCTCTTACCAACATTAGTATCTCTAGTAAATAATGGTGTAGCAGGTACAGTTATTTCTAACATCCTAGCCATCTGTGCATCTGTATCTAGTCCGGAAGCAATCAACTTACTTTGTAAAGACTTGTTGGTAGATACTATAACAGGTGTTGCCCATGTCTTAGCATCACGTTCTTCAGCATTACGATTAAGTCTTGCTTTATCTCTACCTTGTGACACCCAATAACAGAAGTCACCGACCTCTTTATCATTCATCATAGTAACTTCGTCTATAGTTAAAGGTAAGTTTGCATATGTACCTAACCTAGAAAACAAACTGTTCTGTGTATACTTAGCCGCAAAATGTAGCTTGTCAGGATTACCATAGATTGACTGTGCCCAATACTGTGCGAGTGTTTTACCACCTCCGGTAGGGCCGTAGAGAGACACAGTCAAACCCTTTAGTCCAGTAAAGTTATAGAGTGGTGCAGATAATCCTACACCTAACACAAACATGTGTGCATGTAAGTGTCCTGTCTCTAGGATCTGGGTTAACGCAGACCATTCTTCTGCTGAACCTTTTAAGTTATATAATTCTGCACCTTGTTTATGTACTGTTGATGCTAGATTTATTTTTTCTTCATTAACAACACCATTGGCATCTCGCCTAATTAATGTGTTACCTAAGACAAATACCGTATTCTTTTCTTTCCAACCCATAGTCGAGTATAAGTTAGTCATCTTACGGATTTGTCTCAACTCATCCATATATGTTCTTAACATAAGCTGAAAATACTCCGTTTGTCTTTTGTTATATAATACTATTCCTTGGTCTGCTATAGCTGTAGCAAATTCACGATTGCCATCAGTAAGGTGCGCTTGTCTTAATACAAGTTCTGTCCAACCTGTATGTGTTCTATGCCAATGGAACCTAACTGTTTCATAGCCTAGTGATTCATCGTATCCATAAGCTACAGGGTAGACATCAAATTTACAGACATCTATATCAGTATCATCAATCGTTACCTTTATCCCATCTCTTGTTCTTTTAAATGGTTTAGGTATAGGAATAGAGTTGGCTGTTGAATCAGGTGCTTGTTTAGATACAGCTATCTCTTGATACTGAACACCTAATCTTGCAGGTGAACCTATCTTACCTTTGTATTTACAACCCTTACACCCACTCGGTCTATCGTTTTCAAACTTCGTACATGTTGCCGGGCCAGTTGCAGACTCTCTCCAGTGAGTAAGTTTCTGTAAGGTGTCCTTCTCACTAAACTTTGTATGACCTTTACTCCATTCTAATGCAGTATTCTCAGGGTCTACACAGTAAGCGGCTACACCAACTAAGTCATACCATAATGGTTCGTCTACTTTATCTTGGTTGTCTATTGCCCATTCAATCTGTTTACACTTACTAGCAACTACAGACCCAACAGCAGGTGGAAACTCTTTCTTGACTGCAAGATTATCTAGCAATGTGCTGTCACGAGTGTGATCATTTGTACCCGCAGCTGCAGCTCGGTAGTAATAACTTAGCTTATCCTTGAGTGTCAAACTTTTGACAGGCTCAGCATCTACCAACAGCTTTACCTGATTACCATTCTTAGGATTATGTGTGCCAACAGGTCTTAATACTAATGCACTATTAGCTGTTAGTCCTGCATCAATCTTAAACTCTTTTGCAATAGCCGCTTGCTTCATAGCTTCGGCTAATGGTTTCCATTCATTAGGTTCTAGTTCTTCTGTTAATACCCAGTACGCATGTAGTCCATTACCTGAATGGATTATCATAGGTTTAGGTAAACTAAGTTCTTTTACAAACTTACCTAATGCAACAAGACCTTCTTTCCAAGATGGAAATGGTTTGTCTGAGCCACAGTCAACATCAATAGCCACTACCTTTGTGGCTCTTACATTATCCTGTTTTCTATTGCCCTTTTCTCTAAATGCAGAGATAGCAAAGTAAGTATTATTCTTTGTCTTATCTAATCTCTCACATGTTTTTGCGAGTTCCTCTACCGTTTGAAAAAATCCTTGTTGTCTACCGTTAGGGTTAATAACAGTGGTAACGTAGAATCCTTCTTCCGGCAGGACTCGCTGAAGAAACTCCAACGTGTTCATATTTGCCCTACCTTCATGTTAACCTTGGTGGGAATAGGTTCCACTCTCGCTTTCCCTATCCCCTCCATTAGTTTACTCGTTTTCTTTGAAAATCTCAAGAAGCCTTTCAAAGCGTTGCTTTTGTTCAAGTGCTATAACCTCGGGTTGAGGCCATCCATCGTTAAGAATGGCTAGCATTTTCCTTAGAATTTCTCGTACTTTTTCATCATTCTTAGCACGGACAGGTTTACCTTTAACCCATCCGTAGTAAGTCATACGAGATATACCTAACAACTCTGCCATATTGGAAGTTGTCAAAAGCATATGCTTCCTCAAAGCTTCAACTTTTTTGAAGTTAAGAGGAGGATTCTTAGTCATCAGCATTATCCCCAACAAGTTTAGCAATCTCTGCGGCTAGGTCATCAGCTTCACTAGAGGCAACAGGTGCAGGTGCAGGTTCTTCAACCACTCTTGCTTTAGGTGCAGGTGCAGGTTCAGCTTTAGGTGCAGGTGCAGGTGTATGTTTTTCCTCCAAGTCAATGGATAGATTACCATTACCAACAGCTACTTCATCATTAACAGCAACTGATTCATCAGATGTAAATCCAACTTCTTCATTGAAACCAAATTTACCTGCGCCACTTGAGCCTTCAACGTACTCAATAACTTGTACTGCTCTAAGACGTAGGGTTACTCCTGCTCCAATAGATGGAGAGTCATAGAAAGCGGCAGAGCCATTGACCTTAACAACAGAGCCACCATAGATATTATGCTTAGCCATCATGCTACCTTTAGCATCAAACACAGCAGGTTTATAAGCCGCTTTAGATTTGAATTTAATAATAACATTACCTGTTGGTTCACCAGTATCATCGTCCAACTCATCGTGGTATGGTAGTGGTGCTTGCTTGATCTGCTTGTTAGGCTTAGCTTCTTTCATTGCTTTGATACCTGCTAGTATCTCACCTTGGATAAGGTCAGTTACAGGTTTAGCTTCTTCTTTAGATAAACACAGGTTAACTTTGTAGTGTCCTGATTCATCAAATTTAGTATCGGGTGCGCTAATGTACGGATAGTACGCAACACCTTTGTTAGTAGTAAAAGTTTTATTTGTCATTTGAACCTCCTAGTTCATTTCATGTTGATTGAAACCTGCTTCTTCTGAAAAACCAAAATCAGAAGCGGCAGGGGTTTGCCCACTAGCTACACTTACTTCACCTGTAATAATTTTTACATCGTTGGTACCTATAAGTTTATCGACATTACGTTGCATCTCATCTGTATTAAAACCACCAAAGGAAAATTTTAACTTAGGGAAACGCACAGACGTATCAAAAGATATTGTTGTTACAGCAATATCAGGTGCAATACCTCTGCTTTGTAGTGTCTTCTGATAAGCATTTAAGTTACCTAGTGAAGACGGTGTCACTTGTAACAGATAGAGTTCACCATCTGTCTTATCCGCCATTACCAAAGCTATTCGCTTTTGGTCAGAGCAAGCTTTAATCTTGCGTCCTTCAGGCGTAATCTTAGAACCCCATGCGTTTTGTGGACACGAAGCGCATAGGTCATTCTGTTTAAGTTCACTTCTCTCATGTGGTGTTTCACCATTCAAAGAGTAGCAGTCAGGTGCAGAAGTTTCTCTGTCCTCACTGTATTCACCTGCATACCATACCTTAGACAGCCTAGGGTTTGCTCCAACAATTACTGTATTCAAACTTGTTGTAGTAATCTGAGCATCCCCTGCCGCCGTAGAGATATGGAAGCGTGAGTTTTTAATTGATAGTTTAGAACCAATCATTACTCATCCACCTTAGCTACAGGCTTACGGACGTTTACATCAATGCGTGTTCCGTAGTTCACACCTGATGGTACGGTTTTATTCTTCTCAATATAACCTCGTACAGCAGTCTTACTAACTCGCTTTTCTAGCATATCAAAGGCATCGTTGTTCTTAATATATTCAAGAACAGAATCCCAATCAGCTACTTGTGCAAAGTCAGTGGTTGTTAAGAAGGCAGTACCATGGTCAGTCTTAAAAGACTTTACCCCTTGTGTATCTGCTTGTTCCTTAATCCATCCCTCAAGTTTAGCCATGTTATCTTTGATGCCTTTGACTTTATCTTTAGTCTCAGCTTCAATGGCTTCTTTCTTCTTACGAAGCTTGAGGTATGTATTGATTACTTCATCTACAGTTAGACTCATATCATCACCTCGTTTCATTCTCTATCAGGTCAAGCAACAGACCCTGTAGTTTTTGTTTATTTTTAAGCCTGTCATACATCTTGTACTCTAGTTCCGTTGCTTCTATGTGTACGATGTTTGAAACATGCTTCTTACCTATCCTCTCAATACGTCCATTTGCCTGAACATATTGTTCGTTGCTTGTCACTGGCCCATACCAGATCACAGTTGACGCAGAAGTTAGTGTCAATCCATGAGCCATGGTTGCAGGGTGTGCAACAAGAACATGAGGGTCTTTAGCGTGTTGGAAGTTGTGGAATATATCATTACGTTTAGTAGCTGATACCTCTCCATTAACTACAGCAACACTCCAATGTTTAGAAAGTTCCCTCTCCAACATCTTTAATGTACCTGTTAGTGGTACAAAAACTATTACTTTACCTCCTACTTCCTCAATCACCTCCTTAACTATATTAACTCTAGGTTTACAATCGATTTGAATATGCTGTCCATCGTCACCATAGACAACACCACAAGCTATTTGTACTAGCTTCTGTAACTTTACAGCTTCATTCACAGCAGTAATTGTTTCACCTTGTGTATGTTCTGTAATGAAATGCTTGAGCATTTTTTGGTAATGTTCTTTTTGTTCTTTAGTAAGTTCAACCTTCCTTGTCTGTGATACAGTATCAGGTAAATCAAAGCACTCATCTCTTGTGTATCTAACAGCAGGGGTTAACATATACTTTACAATCTCTATTGATTCGGGTCTTGGTAGCCACTTCCATTGTCCTACCTTCATCATAACAGCTTCTCTAAATGCAGTATACGTCTTTCTCAAGTTAGGACTATCAGCTAATTTTGCTAATGCCCATGCGTCAGTCGGTGCATTTGGCGTAGGTGTACCAGTCATCAACCACAAACGTGTTGACGAATGTTGAGCCATGAACTTCCTGAGCAGTTTAAATCTATTTGTTGAGGGGTTACGATAGACAGCCACCTCATCAATGATGATAAGGTCAAACATATCCTTAGCTTCTTCTGTAATAATTGGAAAGCCATCGTGATTAATGATGTAAAAATCTACATCAGTCTTCAATAACTTCTTACGTCTTTCACTTGTACCATGTAAGGTTACTGATTTTAGATGTGGAAATTGCATAAAAATACTATCGCCCCATACTCTTTCAAGGGTTGATAGTGGTGATATGATTAAAACTTTTTTGATTGCGCCGATAGATATAAGATAGTCAGCCGCCCATAGTGCAGACTGTGTCTTACCTGTACCGATCTCATTGAGTACCAACGCTCTCCTATTCATTGTCAGAAAAGCGGCAGTCATTTTTTGGTGGTCATAAGGGTCAAATCTTCCTGCCCATTTATAATAATGTAGTATAGGTGCAGGTGCTTTGATGCCTAGGTTTCTTAGTATCTTAACTTCGTCATTACGATGAGGTGCTACAACAAGTTCTGCTCCCTTGTATGTAAGCTTTTTAGCTGTAGGTATACACTCCAACACTTTGTTTGGGTGCTTTAGATTTAAAGCTATAGCTTGTGATTCTTCAACGATTACCATTTATATATTCTCTAACCTGTTCAATACTTTCATCATCACATACAACAAAACATTTACCTCCTGCATCTTCTATCTCCTGCATACACTTAAGTTGTAAGGCGGTGGGTTTCTTTGTCCTGTCCGCCTTACACTCAATCCCAATAAACTGACCGCCTAAGATAGCCACTCTATCGGGTACACCTGCACGACCAAATGGCCCTGCTTGTGGACTATAATACCAAACTTTTTCATACTTTAACATCTTGTCAAGTTTGTTCTTAATCTTTCCTTCAGGTGTTGTAGCCATTATATATGTACCTTTACATTATTGTCAAGTTATATTCTTGCAAATTCACAAATATTTTTTGCAGGACACCAGTTGCATAGGCCACTAGGTTTAGCAGGCCAGTTGTTATGCTCAACAGATTGATGAATCCTCTCTATACGAGCAAGCATATCCGCCCACATCAGATTAGTTTGACTAACTTTAAAAGTTTCAGAATCCATAGACATATCTTTTAACCATATAAAAGTAGACTGTACTTTCTTTATCTTTGGATAATGTTTAAAGACTTGTAATGCGAATAACTGTAGTTGTGTAAAGTCGGGTCTACGTTTACCTGTCTTCCAATCCATAACTATTGCT
>Ga0075480_10002172_pt1 | contig 12603 bp, 19 predicted proteins | sample DEB08_DNA_7_FD_81590 | JGI IMG/M metagenome (GOLD analysis project Ga0075480, IMG submission 81590) | Aqueous microbial communities from the Delaware River and Bay under freshwater to marine salinity gradient to study organic matter... | ecosystem: Environmental > Aquatic > Marine > Coastal ... | reverse complement strand
GTCGTCCATCGACGGAAACCAGTCCTCTAATAGTTCTAAGCAATCTTTGGACGCATCGAGCAACTCTTGAATAAGTCGCTCTCGCTTGACATCGCCATCTAAAACTTCTCGAACACTAAAGACCTCTGCACCGTGCGGTATCACTTCTGGTCCGATTGCAATCCCAAGGGATAGCTCACTTTCGTAGTACACTTCGTATTCACGTCGCTCATTACTCATCTCCTCGTAGTGCCTCCCGTGCTTCGTTTACTTTTCGCCATTCTTCGTCGATGCAAACCCCAACGCAGTTGTCAATCGCATCGAGCAACTTCTGAACTTTCGCACCCTGTTCCATCGACTTAACGAGATCGAGATACTCCCACCAAGTGATGAGTACTAATGTGTCTCCACGGTCTTCGCGAAACGCAACCGCATCCATGTTTTCGGTCGGCTTCAAAAACTTTGCGATGCTCTTTCTACGCTTGGCTTGGACACGTTTGGTCCCGACAAGCAAGTCAACCTCTTCATGGTGACCAAGTGAACGACCATCACTTGCATACGCTCGCTTTGATTCGAGTCCAGACTCTTTGGCCTGATTCACTAACTCGCGTTCAAAACAGTTGCCTTTGCTTTTGCTACTGCTCGTCATCACTGACTCCCTCTGGCAAAAGAAAGCAATAAAAGTCTTCGGGGTCTTGCCAATCCTCTAGCTCAACTGTGATGGTCTTGTGCGGCTCAAAAACTCGCCAACCCTGCTCAATGGCCTTTTCCTTATTGGCCCTGACTGCAAGGTCGTAATGCTCTTCAATCCCGCACGCAGTCTGCCGCACTAAAAGATTCCCAGTGGAAGCTAACCATGCTGGATCGCCATGTTCATCCACAGCATGAAACATTGCCTCCGCATCATTTGGGATCTGCGGATAGAGATACACATCTCCATCATTCCAGTAGGCAAGAACATCAATGCGATGCCAACCATGAATAAAATCTGCATTTCCTTGCCAAAGGTGAGAAATGACAGGGATGCGAGGAAACCCAAGCGAGCTTAGGTAGTTACTAAAACTTTGTCTCGAAGAAAAGTTTTCATCACTGGCGTTGTTTGGGCGAATCATTTCTCGTCTCCTCGTAATGGTGTCATGTCAAACTCCTGCTTCTTTAAGCGTGCTGATTTCATCGAGGATTTCATCCAGAGCCTCGGGCAAAAACTCATCAGGTGATTTGGTCAGGTTCTCGGCGGCGCGCCGCACTCGTCGCTTTAAGTTTGCTGCCTTCACTGCCTCCAACAGCGAACTCAAGACGCTCTCTCCCACTGGCATTCCCCATCGCGAAAACGTCTGTCGCATGATGTTTACGTCCACAGGATCTTTTGTCCGGATCGCCGTGAGACAGTCTGCGACCAACTCACTTTGCAAGTCATCGACATTCACCGACTCAAGTATCTTTTCGCGATCACCATCAACAGCCAAGGCCATCCCCAGCAGAAGAATCTCCATTCGGTGAATGCGAGCCGCTCGCATGGTTTCGGGAGGATTCGGCTCTCTCATCATCTCGCACCCCGCAATCGCAAAGCATTTTCAGACGACCACAGTTTCCGCATGAGCATTGATTGCAGATGGTGCGATGCTGGCACTCTGCAATACGCTGTCCGCAGTTGTTGCACGATGCTTTCCTCCTTGCCATTACTCATCTAATAACCTCTAAAGCAATGATGTTTCTGCGGATCGGCCTACACCCCCCCTTACCCCCCCAGGACTTAACCTGCGGAGAAAGGAGGAGCGATCATGATGTCTCCGCATCACGACCTACACCGCCGCTTACCCTTATTTCACGACGCCCGATCAATTGGAACCGCTCGGCCTGACGGTAATCTCCCGCGCCGGAATCGAACCGGCGAACCACGCCATCAAGAGCGTCACGCTCTTTTCAAGGTTGCGGGAGAAGTCTTCACTAATCTTGGCGAAGACTATTCACTTCGTACTTAATCACCTTCTTCACATCGTGAAGAAACTCAGCCTTCCGACCTTCCAACTTCGTTACGATCCTTCGACCCGCATGAAATGGAAAGGTCGCTGCGTGCGAGGCTGCTGCCTCTGCATGAGTCACATCGCCGTAACTCATCCACTTGTCTGTCCCTTCCAGGCGAGCTTTGACATTTGCGGTCATTGCATTCCTTTAACAACGGAGCCGACTCTGCCAGCACGCTGACCAGCAAAGCACAAGCAAGGAAAATAAACGGAACAATCAAAACGGAACCTCTTCATCATTTGATGCTGCCTGACTTACCTGCTTGTCTTCCATCACCTCAAACTTGAGAGACATGTATTTGCCCGACCCGTCTTTTCGGTCGCGAATCCATCCAGCGATCTTCATTTTCTTTCCCTCAATCACGCAATCGCCCTTGTAGTCAGGGTGCTTCTCTTCCTTCTTGAAGTCGTTGCGACTAAAAATCCCTGACATGTCGTACTCATTGCTCATTGCTTTCCTCGCTAAGTTCTGCGTGCCGCAACTTAAAGGCTTGTCGGCACTCGGTCATGAAATTCTGGTCGGCGGTATGCGGAAGCTGGTATGCTGCATGGATTCGCAGGACATCGCCAAAAAACTTCAAAGCGTTCATCGTGGACGCCTCTCTAATCGCAGTCCAAATTAAGTCCTTGTTGACTTCTCTGTTCATCGCTTTCGCCCCTTAAAAACGTGATTGACAGACTGATTCCATTCGGGTGATCCTTCGGCGGGAACGTACATCCCTTGGATGTCCCGTGGTTTCTTTGTGCGAACGCCTGCGTTCTTCGCCATTCGCTTTGCCTGCGTGTACGCCCATCGCACTGTCGCGCCGCTGTGATGAGCAGCATTGATTTTCTGGCGATAGTAATGCTCGAAATCCTTTTTCGTTTTCCGCTTCGCCTTGCTCGCCTCAACAAAAACCAACTCGCCTTCTTCATTTCTGGCGTGCCAAACAGGGCGATCAAAGGGCGTGCCGCACTGTGGGCAATTGTGCTGACCAGCGACCCTGGGCGAAGACAAATGGCACTTCATGCAACAGCGAGTCTCCGTTGGCTCTTGCTTCTCTTCGCCGTCCTCTTGCGACTTCTTCTTGCGAGTTTGCGACTGCTCGTACTCTGCCCAGTCCCTGTCTTCGTTTGGGTAACCGTGCAGATAGACGTTGCCACCGTGGTCTTGAATTGTGCAATGCTCATAGGCAGGGAAGTACCGAAGCACGCGACCGACCGATTGCAAATACGTCGCGATTCCTGACATGCTGGTCGCAACGATACAGTGAGCGAGCCAGGGCATGTCCACCGCTTCTCGCAAGATGAAGCGATTCCACAAAACGGTAAATTCACCGCTTTCGCTACCGGCGATTACACGACTGCGATTTGCGAGATTGCTGTCGTAATGACGAATCTCATACTTTCCGCTAGGCTGCTTTTCAGCGACTGCGATCCGATCTGCATCCATCGAGGCGCAACGGATTCCATGTTTCAGACCCATGTTGACATAAGCACGGCATGACGCGACATCAGGTCCAAATCCGACCGTTGGCAGTCGGTCAGGATTCAGCCGGTCCATGAAGTTATAAATTCGTGACTGCAATTTGTTTGGATTGTTGATCTCCAAATCCTGCTTGGCGGAAGTCTCGCCATTGGACTGCACCCGCAGCGTTCCCTTGATGACCGAGAGCGGCAAATCGGGAGCATAGACCTTGCATGGCAAATGAGCCTTGCAATCCAACAATTCCTGATGCTTTGGCGGCGTTGTGCATGTCTCGAAAAAACCATTGCGCTTGTAGCCCACTGGCGTTGCTGTCCAGCCGACGATCCATCTCGCACCAGCGCTCTCATGCCTCTCCCAACACCACATCGCACTTTCATTCATCTGCTGATGCACCTCGTCGATGAATACGAGATCAGCCTTGGCGAAGATATGTTTCCGCCGGAAGCATGTCTGCACTTGGCAGATCTGCACCGGAGCATGAATGTCATTTCGCCCACGAAAAGCAGATGCCATAACGCCATACCGAATGTTCGTTTTTTCAAACGTGTCAATCAGTTGGTGCGTGTTTTGAATGCGGCAAGAATAGATCGCTACCTTCAAGCCCTTTCTGACTGCATCCTTGATGTCACGCATCATCATCGCAGTCTTGCCGGTTCCGCACTGCGAAACGACAACCCACTTCTTTGCACCCGACAACGCAAGCTGCCGGTTCTGCTCCTTGATCGCGTTTTGGTGCGGCCACCAATCCATATCACAGTGCCTCTACATGTTGAGAAATGGCGGCAAGCTCCTGCTCGACGCCCGAAAAAAAAGTAAACTTGGACAAATGCCGATTCAGCTTGTCGAGAGCCTGCTGGCATATTTTCTTTGATTGAGCAATCTGCTCTGGCGTCATCTGTGCGTATGACTCTGCGGTCAGTTCCGAGTCGTCAACGATTTCGCCTTCGACGACTTTTGAGCTTTCTTGTTTGCTGACAATTGTCGGCGGGATGACGGTCTTCACCGCTTTCTTAATGATCTTGGCGGTGACCGGCTTTTCCTGTGACTCAGCCAACTCACAAGCTTCGACCAGCACCGCCTCCATCGCATCGTCAGGCACGTTGGCTAACTCGCGAAGCTGAGATTCCTTTGCGATGCTGCTGACATCCACAACGTCCTGAAAAACAGAGATTCGGCCACGCACCTCGACGGCGGTGATGCAGCGATCTACATAATCCCGACCGAGATCCCAAACATCCTTGCAGTAATCCTGAAAAGTTTCGTACCCCGCAACTCGATAGAGCCGGTCATCCCGAATCTCTTTGAGGGCAGCATACATATCGAGCGAAGTACGAATGCCCTGATCGACCGTCACTTCAAGGTTATCGAGCCGCTCTCTATCGCTCATTCCAGTGATCTCAAACACGATACACTCCTTTATCGAATCCTAATTCCGCAAACAGTTTTGCCAGCGAACCTGACCTTTTGATTAACGAACAGAACGACTTCCTTGTCGCTCCATTCACGAACGTCAGTCCCAAACTTGGCGACCAGCGTTTTTCGATTTGTCGAATTAAGGACCAACTGCTTTTGCTTTCCTTCAAACTCGATTGCATAAACGGTTGGCTCTTTCCGGCCTTTGTCGAACTCGACGTTCTTGTACCGATGGCAACGGACAATCTTTACCTTCACCTCGCCTGCACCCAGCAAATCTTCTGATGCAAGCCAGGGACTGTCCTTCATCTCCGCACTGCGACCTTCAAACACTTCGCCTTTAGGCATCTCCGTCATCGTCAAAGCCCTCCAGTTCGCCGTCTTCGTCAGCGTTCACATCCCACGGATTGAGTTGGAGCATGTTGACCTCAGACTCCCATCGCTCGGCCCAGTCGTTTTCGTCAAGGCGACGAGAAAGATCAGTCATGAATCGAGCGTATGCCTCACCCGACCGCTCACGCGAAATCTGGTCATACTCGTATCGAGCGATCCGGTGCGGCCAAACTGACTCGACCACCCAAAAAACAAACCGCACAGGCTTGCCAGTGATGTGAGCCAGCCCGCTCGAATAGTGAGCGTCCTGCAACCAATACATCAAATTGTTTGCGAGCCTGCTCCACTGCGATGGATGCACCGACTCAGTCACCTTCAAGTCGTAGCACAGCACTGAGTTTTCATCTTCATAGACAAAGTCAGGGCGAGCTTTACAGTCAATTGAAGTCGAAGAGTCAGTCCAGAAGACTGGCTGCTCAAACACGATGTCATCGCGACCGATCAATTGACCAAGGTCATGATCCATCACCGCATTGCAGACGCTGACAATCTGCTTGTACTGGTCGTCTTTGACGGCGATGACCCCTTGGCTCGCCATCAGATCACGAAATTCATTTGCACGCTTCGCGATCAGACCGCCTGCTTTGTTGAGGCAATCCGCTGGATAGTGCGTCACCAATTCAGTGACATCTCTCTTTTCCAACAAAACTTCATGCACCACGGTCCCAGTCACGACCTGCTTTTTCCCGCTAAAGTCTGGCCTTGGGCGAGTCTTGCTCAGGCACTGTGCTTCGTATTCCCTTGGGTTCTTGTACGCCACTTTGGCGTCCGTCGCGCTGAGTGCCTCGATTGCCCTGTACTGCTCGTTGCTGAGACTTAATTTCTCTGTTTCCATCTCTGTCTATCCTGTGGATTTTGATTTCTATTGGCGCGTCACAATGCACACGCACTCTTCGATTTTTCACTCGCTCGACGTAGATGCGAGCAACACCATCGCTGGTGATAAGCTCAACCCCGTCAAAATCCCTGCGTTCAAGCACTAGCATCGAATATCTCCCTGATTCCGATTTCCCGAATTGATGTCCCTTCGCTTCCATGCCAAATCTGCTGGTAGCCAGACCGTGGACGTTTCTTCCTAAATTCTTCGCAGTAGGCTGCGATTTTTTCAGGAGTTGGATAGCGATCCAGATTCTTTGCTCGGCACTCGTTGCTGTCGTAGCATTCGCCGTTCGTGGCAAGAACCAGAAGCTCGACCAGCAGAATCTGGTCTTCGCAAACACTGATGAGGACGAATGGAGTCTTCGCCTCTGTTCCGCAGGCTTTCAGAAACCTGCTCTTCGTGAAGTCGGCGCTGAGATGCTCTTCCGACTTTGTTGAGTACCATCCGAGGAACTGACGATCCCTGGATGTGCTGATACTCGCCCCGAGTTTCGCAAACACTGCTATTGCTCTCCTAGCCTCGGTGACTCTCCATGAGCGTCCTGCGTAAACTCGCGACGGTATATACAGCCGCCGCTTTGCGGAACTCATAGAGACTCACTCCGTTTCGCACCTTCCGCAGCACAAACCCCGTGATCTGCGGAACAAAGTGCAAGTCTGAGCAAAGCTAAACGCAGCGAAATGTCACTCGTATGCAGCGAGATGACGAGATGGCCTCACTGGAACGGAGGGCATCGAACCAAAACGCTAGCAATGCAAAGGAGATTTCAACAAACTTCACAAAAACTCGCACTGGGATGATGATACGAATCTCACGGCATGAGTCAATATGAAAAAAAACGGCTCCTTGACCAACCGTGTCAAAGAACCGCTCGGAGGATAAGCGAATTGGTGAGCGGCCCCACTGGAACTGGGGTACCCCTTACGGGGCTGCGGGTTCGAGTCCCGTGTCCTCCGCTTTTGCGATTTGATCGGCAATCCGATCAGACTCAATTGTGACGTAGTACCTCTCTGTAGTACTGATACTGCTATGTCTCATTAAGGTGCGAAGTACAAACGGCTGTACCAGCATCGACCAACGACTTCCGAATGATCGGCGGATGTCATGGCAGGAGGCATACTTTTTCTGACCCACTTTTACGTTGGCGAGCTTCCCAAGTTCACTGATTCGGCATCCAACCGTTCTCTTGCTGGTGGAGTAGCCCCGGCTCATCGGCCACTTAAAGACCAGACCATTTCGTCGATTGGCTGGAACGCTGCGAAAGTGATCCGCAAGATCCCTTGGCATCGGCAGCAGGCGATTGCGAAATGCCTTTTCCGCATTTTGATTGATGGAAATCTTGGGCTTGGGAGAATCGAGATCGACAAGATGATGCCCCTCATACGACTGCTCCCAGTAAATCGAAAAGGTTTCGCCAAGACGAAAGCCCCCCAACCAAAGAGCCTCAAGGTTCCATCGCCATCGGCTTTCAAACTCTTTTCCAACAACCGCCGGTATCTGATCCATCATTCGTTCAAACTCCTCGCGAGTCACTGCCCGTCCACGCGATCCACTCGGAACCCGAAGCAAGCGAGGCGGCTTAGGACGGCACTTAATGACCTCCACCTCTTCCGCCCACTTGAGCGCGCTCATCAGGTGATTCCGATACGCCTGGATCGTCGCCTCACTCTTGCCCTCCTGGCGAAGTCTCACGGCAAAGGCGACCAGCAGTTTTGCGCTGATGTCAGACACAAAACGAATCTCAGGACACAACTGATCGAGCCTCGATCTCGCTGTGCGAAACGCCTCTCTCGTTTTGAAGGGACGGGCGGCAAGCTGCTCCGACTCATAACGGACGCAAAACTCTGCCCATCCATAGATTTCAAAAGAGCCAGACTCATCCGCCTCACGAAGGATCTCTATCGCCCTTCGCTCGGCTTGCCTTCGCACCGTTTCTTTGGTGGTGCGTTCTCTGACAGACCCGTCATTCAGGAAGTAACGGACCTGATATATCTTTGCCCCTTTGCGACGGACGAGCGTCCAGCGCCTGATGTTGGTGAACACGATGTTCTCTCAATCGCGAGCCGGAACTGTTTTCCAGATACGAGCTTCTTTCGCCCGAAATTACGAATCGGACACTCGATCTCAATCAGCAATCGCTCCAACGTGCGCGTCTGCCGAAACCCCAAGGCATCGGCCAGTCCATCCAGCGTGTATGTGATCGAATCTTCTACAGACTTTTCCATGCTCTCTCCTTCCCAATGGACGAAGGAGATACATAGCAATACACGGCGAGCTTGCGCATCCGCTCCATCCCATTGGAGTGAGTGTGTAAGTGATCCTGATGCGACTCGCACTCGCATCAGGGTCAGCCGCTTTCACTGTACCGGCTGACGAATAGGCAGGATAGTGAACGCAGTGACACGTCCGGTCATGTGGCTATCAAATACCCCGCCCCTATAATAGTGCGTTAAATCGGCAATAGTCTCTCGCGACTTTCGATAGAACTTCCACAAAAAAACCTCCCGACCGCCGAAGCAGCCGAGAGGCTCTGTTTCTGTCACTTTGGAGTGTGACCACCAAAGTATGCCTGCTCAGGCATCTAATCGCAAGACCATTTTGATCAGAGAATCGAAAATCACCAGCCAAACGACGATGGCGGCGCAGTAGTAGATCAGCCGGTCAATCTTCTGAGGGTTCATCCCTAAAACTTTACGGTCTTCCTCCAATAAGCGAAAACCGAGATGGCACAAGGAGGTTTGCCATGCTCGCTATCGCTCTGGTCCTCTCGCTCACCAGCCCATTAAACACCCGCCATTGGCGGCTCGTCGATGTCGCAGAAATCAATCATGTCTGCGATCCCCAAGGAAATATCCGCTTCTCCCAGGTCATCCTCTGGCGATGGCAGCAATGGCCCACCCCAAATCACTACGTCAGTGAGTTCTTCATCGTCACCGACCAGGAAATCCTCATTGAGGTGAAAAACAGCCGAAGACAAATCACCTTCCACAAGGGGTCAGTGATCTATCAAGCATCCGCTCGCACCCTCAAGGTGAGCCGTACTACGCACGACCCAGAGATGGAAGACAGGAAAAAGCTCTCCATGCACCAGCGAAAGCCCTGGTTCCCCGAAAGATGACAAAACCTGACAAAACCTGACAAAACCTGACAAAACGTAAAACCCGATAAAACCCGATAAAAACCGACTTGAGTTGAGAAAAGTTGAGAAAAGCTGACAAAACCTGACAAATCGTAAAAGCCGATAAAAACCGACTCGGCAACCATATCCGCCACAAGCCCTGTGGCATTGCCACAAACCGTATGGCATCGCCACAAACCTTCCGACAACCTTCCGACAACCTTCCGATAACTTTCCGATAACCTTCCGATAACTTTCCGATAACTTTCCGACTGCCATATGGCATCGCCACAAACCGTATCTACTACCATATGTTCCCCGGTTTTAGAGCCGATCAGCACCACGATCCCAGGCAGGAAGTATCCGCCCGTACACTACTGAACCGCCGTACACGCCCCTGGCACGCCGCCTCACGCGACTTGGAAGCAAATACGGCTAATCACACCAGCACCTCGCCGGACGCGATCTGAGCCGCTCTAGCCTGATCAGGTCAATTGGCCCCAGGGTGTGTCGCGTTCTCGGGGTTGGATATACATATACTGTTTGTCGCCGCCGGGGCCGACCACCCCCCCCCTATCGACGCCCGAACCGCTCCAATCGACTAACCGACCGGCGCACCGATAACGACGATTCAGCCAGCTTTTTACGAGCTTCGACGTTCCAGACCATGGCGCGAGTCCGACCGCTAGCTGACATTCACGACGATTCAGCCAAGCGTCAAAGCATATACGCCACCGCATGCCACGCCATAGGCACGCACTACACCGCAGCGCCTCCCCGGCGAGGCGCTAGGACTGGCAGCAATGGGCGCCGGGATGATCGGCGCCGGGATGGATCGAGCTGGAATCGAGGCGGATGATTCAGCTGGAATCGAGCAACCAGGACAGCGCTGGTTGAATCGAGCTCGAATCGACCTCGAATCGACAACCGAAACCGCCGCCAATTGTCAGCAAAATGACAAGCCGCGCGCAAACTTGATTTAACGAGGCGCAGAAACCCAGCAAAAACCGGGATGAATCGAGGCGGACAACCAGGTCAAAAGTAGGTAACCAGGTCAAACGGACCGGCGCCGGGATGACCTGGAATCAGACGACCGCGCACAAAAAAACCCGGCGCCGGAATCGACCGGCGCCGGGATGATTCAGCTGGAATCGAGGTGATCAGACAGACGACCAACCCCGAGGAGCTCGCTTTGGAAGATCACCCCAGGAACGCCGCAGCGCCGCACGTTCCGCCCGCTTCGCTGCGCGTCGCTTCCAATAGAGCCGCACACCTTCCCGCCATTCTGCATTGACGACCGGCGCCGCTTCCAAGAAAGACGGAGGGCAAGACCAATAGAACGGTCCGGATTCCTCACACAACGCCTTGTAACCCCACCTGCCCCCGTCACGCCGCAGCAGATAACAACCGATCCAAGGATCAGACACCGGCGCCGCAGCGCCGACAGGTTCCCAAAGGATCCAAAGGACGTTCCCGCAGCAGTACCGACGCGACCTCACGAACGCCGCAGAATCCGAAGACAGCATATCGAGCAACTCCCGACGACTTCCAACGTCAGAAGGATAAAACCAACCCATCAAACCACCTCACACAAAAAAGAGAAACCCGGCGCCGGATCGACCGGCGCCGGACAGAAACAGAATCAGAATCAGAATCAGGAACCAGGAAACAAAACGACATCGACACGATCAGACGCACACGCCCGACAATCACCGCAAAGGCGCCCCGAAGACGAGAACGGACAGACCACGCACGAAGAGCCAGCAGCGCGGACTTCACGCGCCAGATCATGCGCCGCTTCGATGTTGGCTCGTTTTTGCAGCTTGCCGACTGGCCCCGCCGTCACACGATGGCCAGGAGCGTAAACAGTGAACGCGCGGTGATCCTTTGCCCGCAGTAGATCGGACACGCGAGCAGATTGGACCGAACGCCGCACAACTACACCTAGCCCCGAAAGCATGCGCCGCAGGATTCGAGCTTTGCGCGCCGATTCAGTCGGTAGGTGGACATCGGCGCCGGATTCTATCGCCTGCTGGTTAGCGCGCCGGAACTCACGCCGGAACGCCCGCCAGTCAGCGCGATTCCCGAAATGCTCAGGCATCGGAACACCAGCAGAAACAGACCACCGCATCCAGGCGAACCGGCGAGGCATTGTCGCAATCGCAGCGCGAACGACGCGCAAACCACCGAGCGATTCGAGCCGCGCCATTGCAGAACGAGTTGTCGGACGCCCGACTTGTAACCGCATCCAATAGCACGATCCGCGCTTATGCTTGCAGTCGTCGTCACACAACGCGCCGCCGGATTCGCCGAACGACACGCAAAACGCACCCGGCGCCATCTTTTTATTGGACTTGTGCGCAACGTCCACGACCTGAGGCAAAGCAATCATCGGCGCGCCCCCCAGCAAACGAAACCAACAAAGCAGACGCACCACGCAGACAACACGACCAAGAAAGCCGCATACACCCAATCAGTACCCATAACAAACACCTCCAAAACAGAAACAGAAACAGAATCAGCCAATCTCACGTTGGCCGGACCAATCGACCACGAACAACCCGGCGCCGTGATCAGCCCGCGCCCGATCAGAGGCAGTAATCAGGCACTCGTCGCCGCACGCCTCCAGGCAGTCAGGGCAAAGAACCGCTACTGCTGGACCGTCACCGGAGATCGGCCCAACGTGCAGAAGCGCCGCAGTTGATTGATCCAGGACAGAACCACAACGGCAGGAGATGCGAGACACCACCGCAGACTTCACAGCGATTCGGCACAGCTCCAAATCGCGATCACCACCGAGCAGCGCCGCACCAACGAGAGATTCAAAACTTGACATCAAAACACCTCACAAAGAAGGAGAAACAGAAAACAACTACCGAACGAGCAGGCGCAAACTCTCGACGCCAAACGCATCCCACGCAGCCTGCTTGACAGAACCGTCACCGATACGCTTGAAGAAGTAACCAAGCTCACGCAATTCGTTCCGCGCAATGGATTCATTGCCACCGTTCGCAGCAAACCAAGCATCCCAGACGCAGGGCGAGCAGTCAGACAACCAGTCAGCGCCGGAGCAGGACAAAACAAAACAATCAATCTCGACTCGGTAAGCAGTCACCACAAACACCTCAAGAGAGAGAAACAGAAAAAACAGACTGCCCACATCATTCGGCGCAATCGCATTGCAGACGAGAGCAACAAGCCCACACAGAAAAAAAATTCCCCGGAAACCGAAATAGCTTTCGCCCGGCCTGGAAAGTGGATGACTTATCGCAAAGAGGGTCGATTTCTGCGGGTCGAAAATCGCAAAGAGGGTCGATTCAGAAAAACT
>Ga0075480_10002168_pt1 | contig 12615 bp, 10 predicted proteins | sample DEB08_DNA_7_FD_81590 | JGI IMG/M metagenome (GOLD analysis project Ga0075480, IMG submission 81590) | Aqueous microbial communities from the Delaware River and Bay under freshwater to marine salinity gradient to study organic matter... | ecosystem: Environmental > Aquatic > Marine > Coastal ... | reverse complement strand
TAAAACCTTACTATTATGAATTTTTTCTTGCCCTTTACTCCCTATTTCATTTAATAATATATGTTTTTTATGTAAATCTTTATCAATAACCATAATGCTTACATTATTATCACCTGCCAAAAAACTAGAAACTAGCAAGTTAAATTTAAGTTTAGAACTTACTTTACCTGAATTTAATATTGATACAAAGAAAATTTTAGCAGTTCTAAAAAATAAATCAGTTGCTGATCTGCAAAAACTTTATTCAGTTAGCAAAGAGATTGCAGAATTAAATTTTCAGCGTTTTAAGGATTTTGACCATGACTACAAAGAAGAAAATACTAAAGCATCTTTATTTATGTTTGCAGGAGAAGTATATAATGGCTTAGATGCAAATAATTTTAGTAATCAAGAGCTGGATTTTGCCAACTCTAATTTAAGAATATTATCAGGATTATATGGTATATTAAGACCATTAGATAAAACAAACCCCTACCGCCTAGAAATGGGTACAAAATGTGCTATTGGGTCGTGCAAGAACCTTTATGAATTTTGGCAAAATAACATAACTGAATATATTAATAATACTGACAATAAAGTAATTATTAATCTTGCATCTACAGAATATTTTAAAGCCGTAAAAGAAAAAAATCTAAAAGCCAAGATTGTGACTCCAATTTTTAAAGATTACAAAAATGGAGAATATAAAATCATTATGATGTATGCAAAAAAAGCTAGAGGATTAATGGCTAATTATATTGTAAAAAATAAAATTACTGAATGGCAAAATCTGAAGCTTTTCAATTATGAGGGTTATAGATTTCACCCTGAAATGTCAGATATAGATAATATTAACAAAAAGCTTGTATTTATTAGAGAATAATTTTAGATATAATTCACTTAATAATAGTAATAGATAGGTAAAATGAGCAAAAAACAAACTAAAAAAAATGTAAATAAAAAAATTGATAAAAGAGTAGTTTTAATTTCTAGTCTTGTTGCAATTGTAGTAATAGCTTTTATTGCATTATCATTTAATAAAAAAACCGATTATAATAATGTAATTGCTAAAATTAATGGCAATCCCATTTCTGCTAATGAGATTAATCAATTTCTAAAAGATGTTTTTGAGGCACCATCAAATTTTGATATAAATTCACTATCAGCAAGCCAACAAAAAAATCTAATTGAGCAATTTATTATTGAACAAAAAATCCTTGAAAAAGCAAGAAAATCTGCAGTTGCTTCTGACCCTGCAACAAAAAGAAAAATAGAATTAGCTAAGGATAAAATCCTAAAAAAAGCTTTTCTTGAAAAATTATCTGATGATGCAACAGAAAGAGATGTTATAGAAGAAGAATATAGAAATCTTGCATCTAGTTTAGCTAATGAGTTAAAAGGTAAAAAAGAAGTGAAAGTTAAGCATATTTTAGTAAGCGAAAAAGATGAGATTAATAAAATTCTTTTATCAATAAAATCAGGAACAAAAACATTTGAAGATGCAGCAAAAGAAAGCTCTCAAGACACTCATACGGGTAAAAATGGTGGAGATCTTGGTTATATAGCTGAAGGAAGCATGGTTAAAGAGTTTGAAGAAGTGGCTTTTTCTGCAAAAATTGGAGAAATATCAGCACCATTTAAAACTGATTTTGGTTGGCATATTTTAAAAGTTAACGATAAAAGAGATGCACAAGTACCTGCACTTGAAGATGTTTATTTTAAAATAAAACAATCAATTTCTATGAAAACAATTAATGACTATGTCAATGATATAAAAGATGGCTTACAAATTGAGCTTACAAATGTTTCTGAAGATGATGTAAACTCTGAAGCTGAGTTGTTAGAGGAATCTGCAGAAGAAGAGAAAGAAGAATTATAAAATTTAATTATGTTTGGAAGTTAAAGCAATATGCTTTAACTTCTTTTTTTTACTTTTTATTATTTTGCCCTAATTTTTAACTAACAATGTGGATAATATTACAAATTTTGGTAATATTTATAAGTAAATTATAGTCATATTATAAGGAATGAATATAAACTGCTAAGAGTAAGCAATTTATAAAGGGGCAATTATCATTAGTAACTGACGCATTTCCATTTTGGGCTCAACTTCTATTTTACCAAAATTTTCAGTATCTTGCTTAATTCTTAAAAACATATTTTTAGCTATATCTTGCTTGGATATTTCTCTACCTCTAAAACGCATAGAAACTTTTACTTTATTTCCAGCCTCTAAAAATTTAACAGCAGCTTTTAACTTTGTTGTATAGTCGTTTTCTCCTATATTTGGCCTTATTTTTATTTCTTTAATATCAACAGTTTTTTGCTTTTTCTTAGCATCACTAGATTTTTTTTGGATTTCATATTTATATTTACCATAATCAATGATTTTGCAAACAGGTGGCTCTGCATTTGGAGACACTTCTACTAAGTCTAGATTTACATTTTTTGCTTTATATATGGCATCTCTTAAAGTTAGAACACCCAGCATGTTTCCTTTTTCATCAATCACTCTTACTTTGTCAGCTTCTATTCGCTCATTTGAGCGGGGAAAATTATTTTTTTTCATTTAAATTTATACTTACCTTGAAAATGTTATTATATTGATATTTCAGACAAAGAATGTAATTTATTAGGAATATCCTTAAGTGCAAGGTTTTCTTGCTCGGCTTTTCCTAACTGTCTAATTTGTACTGTTTTATTTTTGCACTCTTCTTCACCAAGAATTAGCATTACTGGTATTTTTAAGTTACTATATTTACGGATTTTATAGCTAATTTTATCGCTAGAATTATCTAAATCTACTCTGAATTTATGATTTTTTAGCTCGTCATATAATTTTTTGGCATAATCATCAGCTTTATTCGTAATTGTTACAATCACTATTTGTACTGGAGCTAACCAAAAAGGAAATTTACCAGCATAATTTTCAATTAAAATACCTATAAATCTTTCGAAAGAGCCAAAAACTGCTCTATGCAGCATAGCCGCTGTTTTTTGCTCACCATTTTTATCTGTATATTTTGCTCCTAATCTTTCTGGTAAAACAAAATCTACCTGCAATGTTCCACATTGCCAATCTCTACCTATAGCATCAGTTAAGACAAACTCAATTTTTGGGCCATAAAACGCTCCTTCTCCTTGATTTTCTTTATATGGTAAACCTATCTCTGTAATGGCATTTTTTAATGATTTTTCTGCTTTATCCCAGATTTTATCACTACCCGCTCTTACTTCAGGTCGGTCTGAGAATTTTACTTTTACATCTTTAAAACCAAATATTTTATAAATTCTTAGTAAAAGATCAGTAAATTTTTTAGTTTCGCTGGTAATTTGCTCTTCGCTACAAAATATATGGGCATCATCTTGAGTAAAACTTCTAACTCGCATTAATCCATGCAAGGCACCTGACGGTTCATTTCTATGACAGCAGCCAAATTCATACATTCTAAGTGGTAATTCTTTATAGCTGGTTATTTTCTGTTTAAAAATTTCTATATGACCAGGACAATTCATGGGTTTTAATGCTAGCTCTCTATTTTCAGATTCAGCTATAAACATATTTTCTTTAAATTTATCCCAATGACCGGATTTTTCCCATAATATTTTATCAATTAATAATGGTGTTTTTACTGGAAAATAACCATTATCTTCTAATTCTTTACTAAGAAAATCTTGAATTAAGCTGTAAATCACAGCACCATTTTTATGCCAAAAAATAGATCCTGTAGCCTCCTCTTGAATATGGAATATATTTAATTCCTTGCCTAATTTACGATGATCTCTTTTTTTGGCTTCTTCTAATAAATTTAAATAATTATCAAGCTGCTCTTTACTTGCCCAAGCTGTACCATAAATTCTTTGCAGCATTTGGTTTTTAGCATCACCTTTCCAATATGCCCCACTAACTTTAGTTAATTTAAAATATTTAATAAAATTTGTGGATCTAGCATGAGGACCTCTGCAGAGATCTGTAAAATCTCCTTGACGATATAGAGTTATTTCTTGATTGGCTGGAATATCCTCTATAATTTTTGCTTTATATATTTCATTTTGCTTGGTAAAAAACTTAATAGCTTCGTCTCTTTGCCAAACCTCTCTTGTTACTTGATGATTTTGCTTAGCCAGAAAATGCATTTTTTTCTCAATTTTATCTAAATCTTCTGGAGTAAATGCCTCCTCTTTTACGAAATCATAATAAAAGCCATTTTCTATGGCAGGACCTATTGTTACTTGCACTTCAGGATATAATATTTTTACTGCTTGAGCCATTAAATGTGCTGTATCATGCCTTATTATTTCCAAGGCCTCTTCATCATCTAATGTTATTAATTTTAATGAAGCTGATGCAGTAATTGGAATATATGTATCAATTAATTTATCATTTATTTGAGCTGCTATAGTTTTTTTAGCTAAGCTTTTACTTATTGATTCAGCAATTTCTAAAGGAGTGATATTTTTTATGAAATTTTTTTTAGTGCCATCAGGCAGAGTGATAATGATTTTTTCTTCGACAGCTTGTGTCATATTATAATAAGTTTATCTTTTAAAACTATGGATTATAATGTAATTATGGTGAAACTAGCAAGCAAAATTTGTAAATATCATTTGTTTTACCTTGAAAAATTTAATATTAATTAATTATCATGATTATTATTGATAGCCATTGTCATCTAGATTCTAAGGAATTAAATCAGGATTTAGACAATATAATTCAAAGAGCAGCTGATAATAACATCAAATATATGCAAACAATATGCACAAAAATCAGTGAGTTTGATAATATTCATAAAATTGCAATTAAATATAAAAATATATTTTGTTCAGTAGGAACTCATCCTAATTATGTTTCTGAGGAGAAATTTCATGATATGTCTGAAATAATCAAATTAAGCAAATTAGAAAAAGTTATTGGCATTGGTGAGACTGGTCTTGATTATTATTATGATTATGCTCCTAAAGATTTGCAAAAAAAGAATTTTAATGAACATATAAAAGCTTCTCAAGAAACTGATTTACCAGTAATAATTCATACTAGAGAAGCTGCTAATGATACAATTGCAATTTTAAAAGAAAATTTAGCTATTAAGCCCTTCCCTGCTTTAATTCATTGCTTTACTGAAGATAAGGATTTTGCTAAAAAAATACTAGATTTAGGATTATATATCTCAATGTCAGGAATTGTTACTTTTAAAAATGCAGAAAAAATTCGTACTGCATTATCATATATTCCAATTGATAGATTAATAGTTGAGACAGACTCACCTTATTTGGCACCTGTTCCTTATCGTGGCAAAATTAATCAACCAGCTTACACTAAAAATACATTAGAATTTATTGCGAATTTTCTTGATATTAAAATAGAAAAATTAGCAGAAGAAACTACTAATAATTTTTTTACCTTATTTAAAAAAGCTAATGTTTAAAGCACTTATACTTATTTTTAAGCAATTAACATTATCACAAAAAATAAAATATTTTGCGATTATTGCTATATCTATATTTATTAGCTTTTACTTATTTAGCTTCTTTTTTTCTATATTTTTAGCAATATTTACTTTTATATTTACCAGAAAAATGCTTAATAAATTTTTTAAACATAAGGTAAAAAACTCACAAAGAAATTTGGATAATATTATCTATAGGGATGGAGAAAAAATTCAATTAAAGGAAATAAACCCAATTAAGAAAGGTAAAGGGAAAAAGAAAAAATAGCTTATTTATAATTAAATTTGAAAATGGCGGGAGTGACGAGACTCGAACTCGCGGCCTCCTGCGTGACAGGCAGGCGCTCTAACCAACTGAGCTACACCCCCATTTAGGTGGGAAACTTATAAACAAAGCTAACTTTGCTGTCAATTAATATAATATATTTTATAATATATAAATAAAAATAATTTAATATGTCATATATATTTCTAAATAATAAAATCATCAAAGATAGTGAAGCTAAGATTTCTATTCATGATAGAGCTTTACAATTTTCTGATGGTATTTATGAGGTAATCTTACTAAATTCTGGAAATTTTATAGATTTAGATGCTCATATTGAAAGATTATTTTCTTCTTTAGCTATGCTAAAAATAAAGCTCTCTTTTAATAAAGAAGAATTAATAGCAAAAATCATAAATTATCAAAAGAAAATAAAAGAACATAATAATGCCTTATATATTCAAATAACTAGAGGTACAGCTAAGAGAGTACAGACTCTTGATATTGATAGTGAAGCAAATATTATTATGTATTTTTTAAATAATAAATCTCTTGATAAGCAAGATATACTTAATGGCTTTAGTGCAATTACCCATGATGATATTAGATGGAAAAAATGCGAAATTAAATCAACTTCTATTTTAGCTAATTTATTATGTAAGGAAAAAGCTAATGAGCTATCTGCTTGTGAGGCAATTTTAATTGAAGATAATCATGTTACTGAGGGTAGCTTTTCTAATATATTTATTATTGATGAAAATAATAACTTAATAACAAGGCCAATAGATGATGGAAGAATTCTACCAGGAATTACCAGAGCAAGAATATTAAAATTAGCTCAACAAAATAATATAAATATTGATATTAGAAAATATAGCAAAACAGAATTATTTTCTGCTAAAGAGGTTTTTGCTTCAAGCTCTACAATGTTAATAAGACCAATAATTAAAATTGATGAACAAATTATTGGCTCTGGCAAAACAGGTGATATAACTAAGAAATTAATTTCACTTTATCAGGATTTTTTAGATAAATCTTAAAGCCGAAATTCTTTTTTATTATTTAATTTTAAATTTATTTCTTACAGCTAAAAATAGTAAAAATATTAAGATAATATTTATAAAGCTTTGTACTAAATATAAAATACTAGATAATTTTTTGAAATTTGCTTCAATTCCAAATATAGATGTTTTAAAGAGTGGGAATATTGTTCTTGCTAAAGATAATTCAAATCCTTCTTTACAAAGAGTTCCATTTATTTGATAGCAGTTAAGAAAAGCAAATAATATAAAGCTTATTACCAAAAAAATAAATGGCCTAAAAATACTTGTTCCACATTTGGAAAAAAAATCATATGATCGCATCAAATAATCTTGATTTTTAGCTTTTAATTCATATCTAAAAAATCTCATTTCCTCTTCATAGTTATTATTTTTAATATAATAATTTTTTAAGAATATATATTTCTCTGGATCTTCCTCCTGTTTGTCTTTAGTGGCAGTGCCTTTCTCTTTTTTATCTTCTTTATATCTTTTTATCTTATCTTTAACAGTTGAAATTATATTGGAAAAACAATTTTTTAAGAATTTATATATTGCTGAACCTTCCTCCTGCTTGCCTTTATTGGCAGCGCCTTTCTCTTTTTTATCTTCTTTATGTCTTTTTATCTTACCTTTAACAGTTGAAATTATATTGGAAAAACAATTTTTTAAGAATTTATATATTGCTGAACCTTCCTCCTGCATGTCTTTATTGGCAGTACATTTCTCTATTTCATCTATTTTATGTATTTTTATATTATCTGCACCTGTTGAAATTATATTGGAAAAATCAGGTATTTCAGTAAAGATATTATCAAATTTTGCATAAATAACAAAATGCGTATTAATTAAATTAATGTTTTTCATTTCATTATTTTCGCTTCTATTAGCAATTTTTATAATATTAAATTTCGACTCTGATAAATCTAAATCATCTATATCAAAGCCAGTGCAAATAAATTTTTCAACCTCAATATTTTTTAATATTAATTTTTTAATTTTAGATTTTTCTGAAGATTTAATAGTAATATTATTATATGTCATTTTATGATTTTCTCTACTATCTATTTTTACATCTTCTAGGTTAAAACACTTTCCTATTATGTTTAACTCTGGAGATTTTCCCTTAAGCAATATCTCAATTTTACTATTTTTTGGTAACTTACAATCTTTACATGTAATCTTTTGTGCCTCCAAGCTAATAACTACATCTTTATTAAATGGACAATTTTTAAAAGATATGTCTGTACCGTTTTTTATTGTAAATTTTGTAACTTTACTAAAATCCCAGCCGTCGCATTTTATATGTGTTGTGAATTTTTCACAGTCAATTTCAATAATTATATCATTTTCATTTTTAACTAGTTCAGCCCATTCGTCTGGATTTTTAGCTGTATTATAAATTTTTATAAAAGAAGGAGTTAAATTACTCATTATTATGAATATTAAACTGAGATAGTTGTGGAGATGGTGGGCGATGAGAGATTCGAACTCCCGACCCCCTCGGTGTAAACGAGATGCTCTAGCCAGCTGAGCTAATCGCCCCTTTGGGTGGTTTTTATTCTTAATTTGCTAAATTAGCAAGTAAAAACATCTTATATTTATAAATTTCAGCTAATTTTTTTATTAAAATTAGTGAGTAGAAAGCTTAGATTCAGATTTAACTAATTTATCTTTTTCTTCTTTCCATTTAGCAGGCTTTGTTGCTTTTATTAAAGCAGCCTTTAAAACTTCATCTAAATTTGAAGCATAAATAATTTCGAGATTATCAGTAATATTTTTTGGTAAATCTGCTAAATTTTTTCTATTTTTTTCAGGAATAATAACTTGCTTAATTCCCGCTCTTAATGCAGCTAGGAGCTTTTCTTTCAAACCACCAATTGGCAGCACCCTACCCCTTAAGGTGATCTCACCTGTCATAGCAACTAATCTATTTACAGGAATATTAGTTAAAATAGAAACTATTGATGTGCAAATTGCAATTCCAGCTGAAGGACCATCTTTTGGAGTTGCCCCTTCAGGAACATGTAAATGAATATCATATTTTTGATATTCTTTAGTAGTAACACCAAATTCATGTGAACGTGACTTAAAATAATTATAAGCTGCATGTACTGATTCTTTCATTACATCACCTAATTTTCCAGTACAGGTAATTTTGCCATCTCCAGGTATTTTTACCGCTTCAATAGATAAAATATCACCTCCAAATTCTGTATAAGCAAGGCCAGTCGTTACTCCGATTAAGTCTTTTTCTTCAATTCTGCCATAATCAAATTTTGCAACACCTGAATATTTATCTAGATTTTTAGGTGAAATATTAATTTTTGAAGTTTTCTCATCAGCGTCAATATTACGCGTAGCTTTACGAGCTATATTAGCTATTTCTCTTTCTAAATTTCTTACTCCTGCTTCATAAGTATATTTTCTTATTAATTCTAAAATAGCTTTATCTGCAAGAGTTAATTCTTTTTTATCTAAGCCATGTGCTTCAAGTTGACGTGGGATAAGATGTTTTTTAGCTATTTGCAATTTTTCATCTTCTGTATAGCCAGACACATTAATAATCTCCATTCTATCTCTTAATGCATGAGGTATGTTTAAGGAATTAGCTGTAGTAACAAACATTACTTCTGATAAATCATAATCAACTTCTAAATAATGATCACTAAAACTTGCATTTTGTTCAGGATCTAGCACCTCTAACAAGGCTGAGGCTGGATCACCTCTAAAATCTTGACCCATTTTATCTATTTCATCTAATAAAAATAGCGGGTTAGATGTTTGACATTTTTTCATTTGCTGAATTATTTTACCTGGCATTGCTCCTATATAGGTTTTTCTATGCCCTCTTATTTCAGCTTCATCTCTAACACCACCTAAGGATATTTTAGCAAATTTTCTACCCATTGTTTCAGCAATAGATTTTGCAAGAGAAGTTTTACCAACTCCTGGCGGTCCAACTAAACATAAAACTGGCCCTTTTATTTTCTTTACTCTTTTATTAACAGCAATAAATTCCAGAATTCTTTCTTTAACCTTATTAAGGGCATAATGCTGGTTATTTAAGATTTCTTCTGCTTTTTTTAAATCTATTTTTAATTTATTTGGTTCATGCCAAGGAATATTTAACAAACATTCCAGATAATTTCTGATAATTCCTGCCTCTGAAGAAATTGGATTCATAGCTTTTAGCTTTTTTAAATCAGAACTGGCTTTTTGCTTAGCTTCTTTTGATAAAAGCTTTTCTTTTATTAATTTGCTAAAATTCTCAATTTCATCTTGTTCTTCTATATCACTTTCTCCTAATTCTTTTTTAATCGCTTTTAATTGTTCATTTAAATAATATTCTCTTTGCGATGTCTCAACTTGAGTTTTAATACGATTTTTGATTTTATTTTCAGCTTCAAGAACCTGATATTCACTTTTTAGTAATTCTAAAGCTAAATTAAGCCTTTTAGCTATATCTATCTCTTCAAGACCTTTTTGCTTTTCAGTTATTTTTAATGGCAAGGTTGATATTATGTGATCCGCTAATTTAGATGGATCATTAATTTCAATAATTGCTGTGGCCAAATCAGAGGGAACTCTCTCTTCTAATTTAATATAATCTTTAAATTTTTCTTTTAATGTTCTTACAAGGGCAATATATTTGCCTGTATCATTATCAGAATTATTTATTAATTCTATTTGAGCTGAAAAGCTTTTATCATTGTGAAATTTAACTAATTTTGCTCTCTGTTTAGTTTCCACTAAAATTTTTAAGGTACCATCTGGTAATTTCAATAGCTGAATAATATGACAAATTGTACCAATTTCATAAATATCTTTGCCAGTTATTTCATTTACAGAAGCTGATTTCTGAGTAACTAAAAAGATTTTCTTATCTTTATCTAATGCCTCTTCCAATGCTTTGATTGATTTATTTCTCCCGATAAATAATGGTAAAATCATATCAGGAAAAACTACAATATCTCTAAGTGGTAGTGCCGGTATTTGCACTAGATCTTTTTTGATGGCTCTTATCATCTATTAGCTAGCTTTTTTTTTATTTGGAGTTTTTTTAGCTTTTTTAACTGCCGTTGGTTTAGTTGCAGTTTTAGCTTTCTCTTTAGCAAGAATCACAATTTCTGGCTTTTTACCATCATCAATAACTTTTTGATCAATAGTAACCTGCTTTTTACCTTTAATGCTTGGTAAATCATACATTGTGTCAAGTAAAGTTGACTCCATTATAGCTCTTAAACCTCTGGCACCAGTTCCTCTTTTAATTGCTTTAGTAACAAATGCCTTTAGAGATTCTTTTGTAAATATTAAATCAGTATTTTCCATTTTTACTAATTTTTGATATTGCTTCACAAGAGCGTTTTTTGGCTCAGTTAAAATTTTAACTAAATCACTTTCACTTAAATCTGATAATGGAGCAATAACTGGAAGTCTTCCGATAAATTCAGGAATTAAACCATATTTTACTAAATCATCTGGTTCAATATTTGAAATTATATCAGCCATTTTAACATTTTTAACATCTCTTACATCAGCAGAAAATCCTATAGATACTCCTCTTCCTTTAGCAGAAACGATTTTTTCTAGCCCTTCAAAAGCACCAGCACAAATAAATAAGATATTAGATGTATCAACTTGCAAATATTCTTGTTGAGGATGCTTTCTTCCTCCTTGCGGTGGTACTGCAGCAACAGTTCCTTCTATAATTTTTAGTAATGCTTGCTGAACACCCTCACCTGATACATCTCTTGTTATAGATGGATTATCAGATTTTCTAGAAATTTTATCTATTTCATCAATATAGACAATTCCTCTTTGAGCTTTTTCAACATTATAATCTGCAGATTGCAATAATCTTAAAATAATATTTTCTACATCTTCACCAACATAACCTGCTTCTGTTAATGATGTTGCGTCTGCCATAGCAAATGGTACATCAAGTATTCTTGCAAGAGTTTGTGCTAATAATGTTTTACCACAACCTGTTGGTCCTATTAATAAAATATTAGATTTTGTTAATTCAACATTATTATTGCTGCTATTAAGATCTTCAAGCCTTTTATAATGGTTATATACAGCTACTGATAATACTTTTTTAGCATAATCTTGCCCTACTACATAATCATCTAATATTTTGCAGATTTCTTCCGGCGCAGAGATTTTGTCAGTGCCTTTGTTAACAATAGATGTTTTTTTATCTTCTTTAATAACATCTGTGCATAATTCTATACATTCATTACAAATAAAAACTGCAGGTCCTGCTATTAATTTTTTAACTTCATATTGGCTTTTACCACAAAATGAACAGAATAATGTATCTTTACTCATAATTATTTTTTAGTCTTATTATTTTTTTCAACTTCATTTCTATTTTGGATAACTTGATCAATTAATCCAAATGATTTTGCTTCCTCAGCAGACATAAAATTATCACGCTCCATTGATTTATGGATAGTGTCTAATTTTTTGCCTGTGTGATTAACATAAATTTCATTTAATCTTTTTTTAAGCTTTAATATTTCTTTAGCATGAATTTCTATATCAGTAGCTTGTCCTTGAAAGCCTCCTGATGGTTGATGAATCATGATTCTTGAATTCGGCAAACTATAACGACATCCTTTCTGACCAGCAGTTAAAAGAAGTGAGCCCATTGAAGCAGCTTGACCTATACACATTGTAGAAACTTCAGAGTTAATATATTGCATAGTATCGTAAATTGACAATCCAGCCGTTACAACTCCTCCCGGAGAATTTATATACATATAAATTGGCTTGTGAGGGTCTTCAGATTCTAGGAATAAAAGCTGAGCTACTATTAAGCTAGCCATGTGATCTTCAACCTGACCAGTTACAAAAATAATTCTTTCTTTTAATAGCC
>Ga0075480_10002163_pt1 | contig 12624 bp, 11 predicted proteins | sample DEB08_DNA_7_FD_81590 | JGI IMG/M metagenome (GOLD analysis project Ga0075480, IMG submission 81590) | Aqueous microbial communities from the Delaware River and Bay under freshwater to marine salinity gradient to study organic matter... | ecosystem: Environmental > Aquatic > Marine > Coastal ... | reverse complement strand
TTCTTTCGCGCCGGGAGGTAATGATATTCGCATACGCACTTGTGAGTCGCCGCATTCCCCAGAGCGGAAATGAAATGAAGACAATTGACGAAATCGATATGAAACACCCCATCCCCCACGTGATTGCTTTTGCAAGGAGCCCAAAGACGTGGTTTATAGTCGAGATAAAGGAAGGGCCAAGGCGCTGACCATATGAGACGAGCTGTCTTCCGAGCTTTCCAATCTGCAATCCAAATAAAAGATAGGTAATGGCACCGAGAGTGGTTCCAAGAATGAGCATCGTTCCTAAAAAACCAAAGAGAGGAGTGATGCTGCTCGCAATTGAGTCTCCGACTAGACCACCAGAGTTTTCAGGACTTGCAGATGTGCCGAGAAAAGGTGTCAGTGTAGAAATACATCCCGAGAGCCCCAATAAAAATGCAGTGTGTAATACGAGACGGTTTGTCCAGTGCCTCTCAGGAGCACGCTCTTTCTCTCCTTGAAGATTACTGATCATGGAGATAGTACGAAGTATTAATGCAAGCGGTAAAAAGAGGCCCGCATACCCAAACCAAAGTGTTACATAGTGCCCGACCGTTGCACCTGCTGGCCCCATAATATTTGACACACTTCCCCTGGGTCCTGATTCGAGAGCTTCACTGCTCAGTTGCCCAAAAATATCCGAATAAAGAGGCTCAGATAGGAGCGAAAAGGACAAAAAACAAGCCACGGCGGCGGATAGTAAAGCTCGCATCTCAGCTGTTGGAAGCAGTCTGCTGCTGAGGATGCTCAACAAGTTGGAGAAGCGGCTACTATTCTTGAGGTCTTTTTTTACAGGCCGTTTTTTTGAGCCATTTCGCTTCGCTGCCATAAACAATCTCCCCTTTTCATCCACACGGATAAAAACAACCTTTTACTCTATTTTGTTCGAGCTTTTGTTAACCTTACTACTTTACTGGATTGCAAAACTGCCCGCTCTTTGGAGTTCTAGCTCAATGAGAGCTTGTCGCATACTTTCCTCTACGAGAGACGGCGCTCCTTTCCATCCAGCGCCGTCAATTCCAGAGAAGCGATTATCCACAGAGAGAAGATTGTCTGTGAGGGCGACATCAGTAAAGTGAAAGGTTGCCTCCCATATCGGCTCGCGCGCGTTAGCATAGAGGAAATAGTGAATACCTACCTGTGCGGGAGAATCGCTCCCTATCTTCGAACCTTGACGATCTTGAAACTGGGTGATGACAGTCTCTAACAGAGCGTTGCCGCCCAAAGCGCTCATGAGTTCGATACGTTTTTCGTGTGTGGTTCTATTCCTTCCAAAAATTTTCTCCGCCCTCTGTTGAACGGCTTTCCCAGCGATAGTTTCAACCTGAAGAGTTCCTTCAACGATTTCACCAAGCGAGTTGTCAAATCTTCCTCCATACGAGCGCGCTGAGTCGGCACTGGGGAGAACAAAAATTGGTGCGATGACAACTCGTCTGAGGGCACGCAGGTCATCAGTAGCAGCCCTTTTTGCGATAAGCGGAGGATGTGTAACCTTTGAGCTGTACACTTCGACAGTCGGTGGGGCCCCTGCTCCTTTCCGTCCTTCGAACAGCGATTTAAGAGCGCAGCCCTGCAAGCCTAGAGAAGCGAAGACAACGATGAGCAGACTGACGGATGGCACAAGAAGATGAGTTATTCTCAACTGTCGGGAAATGCAGTGCTTTTCCATATCTTCGTCTATCCTGGCATCCTGGTACAGTAACATAACAACGCTCTCCCGACTCCTAAAACCTCGTGTTAAGAATAAACTTTCTGAACCAACCATGCCAGTAAAGAAATGGGGTTTTGGGTGAACAATATTGAGTCAATGACGAAGACCATGCCCTCCCAGGCAAGAGGTGGGCACTTTTTGGCGTTTTATCAAAAATCTGGCTCGAACTTCATCCTTCACTTGCTCTCTTGCATTTCTCGATTTAACGTGGCGAAATTCAGATTGTCAGATTAGTTTCAACGAGGAGACCAGTGATGCGCGCCGCGGAAAAAATCATTGAGGGACTTACCCAATTAATGGAAGGATTCATCGAGCTTCAGGGAAAGATCGAGGGCGATTTTGATTCAGATAACGAGGGCCTCGATGAAGAAGACTCGGACCTGAAGATCGAGGTGGATGCGGCGCTCGTTACAGAGATACGTGCAACTCTAGAGGCCGTGATGGATGCAGAGGATTACTCAGCTGATGAGATTGCGAACCTCATTTCTGTGACGCAAGATGCGCTCGAGGAAATTGATCCTGACGTGTTTGAGGATGTAGAGGAAGATGCCGTCGAGGAAGCAGCAGACGATGACGACGATGACTATTATGTCGATGATGACGGCGATGACGACTTCGATTTTGATTATGATGAAGATGAGGACGACGAAGAGTAGTCACTTCTGATTGTCACATTCCCCATCGTCTCACTCTTCAGTGCTCTGCTCCTCGGTATTCTCTGGTTTCTCAGCGTTTTGTCAGTTTCTCAGCGCTATCTTCTTTTATGATTGTGTTCTTCTATTATTGTACTGTGCTACTCTTAAGGTGCTGCTCTCTATCCCGTCCAACTCGTAGGACGTATTGGCTCTACTCATACGAATTAGGGCTGATAGCAATTCGGCCCGTATGAACGAGAGCTGTTGAAGCCTAACTTCATATCCTCAAAGGCAATACTCAGGACTACTCCGGGAGCATCACATAGACATTCTGCGAAGTAATGGGGAATTTCTCTAGTACGGCGTGACAGTCAGATAGGGTTACCGCACGGATCTTTTCCATCTCATCCCGAATTGAAAAAATCTCTTGTCGGTATTGAAAGGAGAGTGCATTGGCCATTGCCTTTCCTAGGGGAAGTTCGCTATCCATGACAAGTCGGCTCAGCGCCTTAGTTCGAGCACGCTCAAGCTCATCGTTCGAGATATGGTCATGTACACCCTTAAAAACCTCAAAACTCTTGTCGCGTACCTCCTCCCAGCTATCAGGAGCGGTTGAGGAACTAAACATCCAACACCCCACGCCGTCTTTTTCCTCCGTATCAATACTTGCATATTCCGCAATCCCTGAATCAACCAGTTTCCAGTAGAGACGTGAGTTTTGAGAATCTCCAATGATACTCGATAGAAGCATTGCAGCATGACGAAGAGGATCTTTCGCAGCTGGTCCATCACAGAGCCCGAGGAGATGCGCTTGAGTGTTCTTTTTATGCCGAAATAGAAATTCTCTGCCTCTATTTTGGGTGTGACTTGCCGGAGAGTCTTCAACGGCATTCACTGGGAGCCCAAAGGAGCGAGATTCGGTCAATTCAGCATAATAATCTGCATCTAAGTCACCACAAAGAGATACCACCAGGTTTGGAGACGAGTAGCGCCGCTTTACATAGGCAGACATCTGAGGTTGAGAAATTGCAGAGACTGAATCAGTTGTTCCGAGGACTGACTGTCCTACCCCATGCTCTCCAAAGAAGTCCGAAACGGCGCGCTCATAAAGAACGTAGTTGGGTTTATCTTGATAAAGAGCAATCTCTTCGAGAATAACCTTCTTCTCCATATTGAACTCTTCCTCAACAAGCGAAGGCATCATCATATCGAGAAGGAGATCATGCAGTCTTTCAACGTTTTCTTTTAAAACAGTGCCGTAGAAGACAGTTTGCTCATCAGAAGTATATGCATTTACCTGTGCACCGAGGTCGCCAAAGGCAAGAGTTAAGTCCATACCACTCCGATTCGGAGTGCCCTTGAATACCATATGCTCAAGAAAATGAGATATGCCGTGTTCGTCATCTCTTTCATCTCGGGCGCCCGTCTTTACGAGAACTGCAACTGATGCCCCCTGCCCTTGAAAGCTGCGGTCAAGGATAAAGGTTTGTTGATGAGCGAGTTTTCTAAGCGAAACGGCTGATTCACTAGTCATAAGAACTTCCCTCTTCTATCTGTGTCCATGTTCCAAAATTTTTGGCCCCCAATGTTAACGCCATCGGATTAGCGAGAGGATATTCCCTCAATAGCTGATTTAAAGCCTCAAGGTTTACCTGTTGAATGCCATCCTGCAACTCTTGCATACTTCGAATTCTTTTCACGAGGAGCCAGTCAGAAGCATTTGAGCGTGCCCGCGAGCTTGTCGACTCTTCGCCCAGAATCATCTGACTAATCAGATTGTTCTTAGCGCGGTCCAGTTCTGCATCGCTGAGATCCTTGAGTGGATCAGCCATGATATCTTGTATCACTGAGTACGTTTCATGGACCCGTTCTGGTGTTGTTCCAGCATAGACTGTTAAATGACCATATTCTGGTCGCCCTGCGTGTTGTGCAAAAACTGAGTAACAAAGCCCTCTTTTTTCTCTCACCTCAATGAATAATCGCCCGAACATTCCTCCAGAAAGAATCTGTGAGAAGACTTTTCCAGCATAGTAAAGCTCAGAGCCGAATGGTGGTGCTGAATATCGAAGTACGAGCTGTTGTTGCGAACCTTCAAACGGCAGATAGAAGAACTCCCGCTTAGGAAAACTGGTAACTGCAGGCATTGTCTCGCACTTTCCCTTCCAGTCGGAAAACTCGCCGGATATTAAATCTCTCATTTCAGTAAGGTCAAATTTACCAGCGATAGAAAGGATTGCACCATCTGGACCAAAGCGGTTCCCCCACTGTTCTTTTAGCTCTTCTGCCGTTAGGGAGAGAATATCGGACTCCTCACCTAAGGGACTCTTATTGAAGGGTTGAGGGAAATATCGCCGCGAGAGCTCCAGCATAGCCCACCGACTTGGAGATTCTTTCAGTGAGCGTATTTCATGAAGAAATAATGATTTCACGGACTCCACTGCTGCTTCAGGGAAAGTAGGACTCGTAATCATTACCTTCATAAGTTCAAGAGCCTTTTTACAGTGCTCTGGTAGGAATTGAGAACGGAGAGTCGTTGTTAGTGACGATGCAGCCTCTCCATGGCGTATCCCCTTATTATCAAATTCTGTGAGAAGTTCTTCACTCGAGAGCTCTCCTGCACCTCGGCTTAGGAGCTCAGCCAGGAGTAATGCGGAGCCCGCCTTGCCCGGAGAATCGTGAATGACACCGCCTGGACACAACATATCGACAGCCACATAGTCAACATACGCAAGCGGTAGGCAGATGACCTGAAGTCCATTATTCAGTTGCCATTGGGTAGTTCTTCCGTCGTCTAAATCTCCCATGCTTCCCCCAGCAATAAATCAGAGATGAAAAAATTGAGCGCTGATTAACCCCTATCCGATGCAAAGACCCCATAGGGAAACAACCCTGAACAGAGACTCTCCACGAAGATACACGCTTTACGCAGGAACCAAAACTGCTTCTAAAGACAACACGAATAGTATTGCGTAGATCTATGCTCTCATTGACAATATAGAAAGTTTGTTTAGAGAGAACCAGTGTATTTTCGGAATATGGCTGAATTACCAAAAGATAGCGCCTCCTCTCGATCATGTGCTCAGTGTGGGACTCCGGTGGTCCTTGCTCCAGGGCAATCCATCGGTCGTACTGAAGTGTGTGATTCTTGTGGAGCAGATCTACATGCCTGTGTGCAATGCGCGCACTACGACGAGAGCTCGTATAATGAATGTAGAGAGCCTCAGGCTGACAGGGTGGTTGATAAGGAACGCTCAAATTTTTGTGACTACTTCTCGATGTCTAGCACGGGAAGGCGAGCCAAAGATGGCACTAATAAAGAGGCTCTTAAGAAGTTGGATGATCTCTTCAAGTAAGGCTACTCAATCGAAGCATTTGGACTTTCTTCATCCGACGAATCGACTTCTTCTCCCTGCAGTTTCTGATCCTCTTGTTCCTCTTCCGCGGCTTCTTCAGGATTCAGATCTACAATAGCCGTTTGTGGGGCTTCTTCAGTACTAGGAGCACTGTCTTTTACGGTGTTTTCCTTGGTAGAATTTCGGTTGCCTTCTAATGATTCAGTGATACCAAGCTTGTCCATTTTGTACTTAAGAATGCGCCTGCTTATTCCAAGAAGCTCAGCAGCACGAGTTTGTATGAACCCAGTTTTTTGAAGAGCTTTCATAATAATCTCGCTCTCGAATTGTTTCTCAGCCTCTTCAAAGCTAAGGCCTTTTTCAAGCACTCGAAACTGCACAGGCTCGATTTCATTATTTTTCAGAAGTCGATTCGGCAAATGCTCTGGCATTACGAGCTCACTGGGGCATAGGGCAAGTACACTTTCGATCACGTTTTCTAATTCTCTTATATTTCCAGGCCAAGAATATTCGCGGAAGATAGTCCATACCTCCTCTGAGAATTCAAGCGTTCCTCGTTTGTAGGAGTCTTTAAATTGTTCGAGAAAGTGGCTGACAAGTATTGGAATATCTTCATAGCGATCTCGAAGAGGAGCAAGTTCAAGATTTACGACATGAATTCGATAATACAAATCTTGTCGAAACTTGTTTTCTTTTACAAGGTCTTCAAGCTTTTGATTTGTTGCTGCAACCACTCGAACATTCACTCGACGTGCAACTGAGCTGCCTACTCTCAGAAATTCTTGCTCTTGCAAGAATCTCAACATTTTGACTTGAACGGATAGACTGAGTTCCCCAATTTCATCGAGGAATAACGTGCCTCCATGAGCTAGTTCAAAGTGTCCAACCCGCTCATCTACTGCGCTTGTGAATGAGCCACGCTCATGACCGAATAACTCGCTTTCAACTAAACTTTCTGGAATAGCAGCACAGTTAATCGGTACGAAAGGACCATCTGACCGCTCACTCTGTTCATGAATACGACGAGCAATCAGCTCTTTTCCAACCCCAGATTCTCCTGTGATGAGGACTGTACTATCATGTTTCGCAACTTGGTCGACTTTATCGAGTAGCTCTCGAATGAGAGAGGACTCGCCAACGACTGTGCCGTTATTCAGAGGAGCATTTCTGGCCACATTGTTACTGCTTGCCAATCGTTCGTTTACGGAGGATGAAGAAGAGGTTGTCTCTTTCTTCGATTCATTGTTGAGAGTTGTAACGATGAGCGAGCTGAGTTCGTCAACATCAAAAGGTTTATTTAAAAAATCAATGGCTCCATACTTCATAGATTGGACGGCAGTTCTTACTGTATTTGCTCCGCTCAGCATAATAACTGGTATGGTTGAATCAATTTGACGCAACTCTTTGAGCGTCTCAATCCCATCTTTTTTGGGCATCGTAATATCAAGAAGAACGAGGTCCGGTCGTTCGCTGGAGAAAAGGGTAACTGCTTCCTGACCATCTGAGGCAGTTACAACTTGGAATTGATTTTTGAAAAGTAGAGAAAGAGAGCTCCGTACACTCTCTTCATCATCGACAATCAAAATACTCTTCATTTTTACCAACCCTTCTTAAAACGCTTAGGCCATGGTTATGACCAGTTGAGTGATGAGGCTTGCGAGGAAGTATCGGCTACAAGCTCTCTATCTTCTTGCAGGGGACGAGCCTGACACACACACTTCAGTTCCATATAATAAACAGGCCTCTGAGGTTCACCAGCCTTATTCTGTTAAGATGCTGGTATGTTCAAAAACGAACCACCCATGGTAATAATTGTACACGTAGTGCCCGCACAGAAAAAGTTCGGTATTTCCAGACACTAATCCCCTCATTCTGGCGGCGGACTATTGCTCAGTGCTACTTGCGCTGCTGGGAGTCTAAGGAAGACCTCTCCCGCATGAAGATTTGGGAATGTTAACGCAGTAGTACCTGCAACACCTCTGGATGGGGTGCATTCTCTACTGGAGTCATAAGAGCACTAGACAGGCTAGACTTTTCCTTTTCGGTTCGTGGAATATTACGCATACAGCGAACGAGGTCTGGCAACGCGGCCCTGACGGTTGCCGTTGAGCTCTGAAGGACTTCAAGAACTCCAGCGACATTCACGTCATCAGCACTGCTGTGCCAGCAGTCATAGTCAGATACCATCCCGAGTAAGGCGAACTTCATTTGAGCTTCAAAAGCTAAGCGGACTTCTGGGCAGGCCGTCATTCCAATGATTGAGACCCCGAAGCTTCTGTAGATTTGACTTTCAGCCCGTGTTGAAAGATGTGGTCCCTCAATGCAGATGTAGGAGCCTCCTCGGTGGACTTTTGCTCCACTACGTTCAATGGTCTGATTCTTTGAGAGAGTGAGAGACAGATCCTCTATCAGGTCGAGAGCAAAGGGATCGGCTGAAGCAGGATATCCAGTAAGCCCATCACCAAGATACGTTTGATTTTTTCTGAGCGTCCAATCAATGAGCTGGTCTGGGAAGAGGAAATCACCCGGTGCCACATCTTCTTTCATGCTTCCAACGGCAGAGATGCTTAAGCAGCTTGTAACACCCACTTGCTTAAGAGCGAAAATATTCGCTTTATAATTGAGTTCGTGCGGAAGGTGCTCATGATGCTCACCGTGTCGTGCAAGAAAGAAAACTGGTTGCTGCTCAAAGTTCAGCTCGACAATGGATGCCGAAGGTTTTCCGAAAGGAGTTGTAATATCGTGTTTCGCTTTAAACTCAAAGCCTGGCAGCTCGTACATTCCAGAGCCACCGATAATACCAATTGTTTCCATAGTCATCTCTTACTCCCTACCATTCCTTCATATGGACTCATTATCAGATCTGACAATCTTCGTATGTCGAACTCAAGTCATCAAAGGACTCGAATCCCATGATAGCTATTCCATAGCTGTTCGCCAATCGCATAATCTCTTGAACATCTGAGAGTATTGCGCCATTCATCTCAAGTATCAAAGCTGAACACCCTGAATCCTGCATGAGGGTAATTGTTTTTGGACCAATAGCAGGGAGATCGACTCTTCTATCTTGTTGAGGTTTAGGAAGCTTCACAACGACGCCTTCGCCGGCAGATAAATACTTCTTCGAGCGACGGATGCAACTATCGGTCCCTAAGAAGTTTTCTTGAGCAACAACCAAATGATCCTTCACAACTACAGTCTGTCCCTTATCCGCGGCACCGAGCTTTTTTGCTGCCTCCCAGCCTACCATAGCCGCTTTCCACTCTGATTTTGATAGAGAGCGATTGGTCAGTAATTTCGTAGAGAGGATGTGATCAGACAAAAAATCAACTGGATTGAGGACCTTGAATCCAAGCGCCTCGAATGCCGTTGCCACATTTCTGAGTATGCCATCATCTCGTAGGGAGGGAAGTTGTAATGCAACCTTTAGCCCAAGCCTATCTGGCAAGAAATGTTTCCATAAGGCACTTCTTCGTATTCCACCGAGAAATACAACATCCTGAACCCCATGATGACGAAAGAATCGAGAGATTTTCCCAAGTTGACCTACCCGAACTGGAATACTTGCGGTTGCCTTTTCCAAGACCTGAGGCTCCGTCTCCCCGCTATGGTAGGCGACCACAACAGAAAATCCTCTGGCAACAGCGCTATCCACGAGGAGACACGGGAAAGATCCATTTCCTGCTATGAGACCGAGTGGAGGTTCCTGTTTTGATGTAGCATCATGCATGCTTTCATCCATTCTTGCTATGAGCTGGTTGTATCACGTTCTTGCTGTGAGGAAGACCCTGAGCGATCGGTAGAGAGGCTTGTAGAGGCAACTCCGCGCTCTGACTCAGAGATGAAGGATATGAATTCCGCAGTATAGGGAGACTTAAAATCTTGCTGTCTTAGCTGCTCAAGCTTTTCTTTCATCTTCCCTTTCTTCAGAAGGAGTTCTCGATAAACAAGTTTGAGTTCTCGAACGACATCTGGCTCAAAACCCCTACGCCGAAGACCGATAGTATTGAGGCCATACAGTTGCGCACGATTTCCTTCTGCAAGACAAAACGGGGGGATGTCTTGAACGACCATAGCTCCGCCCCCGATGAAAGCATGATTGCCGAGGCGAACGAACTGGTGTACTCCACATAGACCACCAACGGTTACAAAATTTCCAACTGTGACATGACCTGCTAGAGCCACATTATTCGCTATAATGTTATTGCTGCCGATGATCGAGTCATGTCCAACGTGACTCGATACCATGAAAAGATTTTTATCACCAATAGTAGTTGCCATTACTCCACCCGCTGTACCCGGCTGGAGGGTTACATATTCTCTTATAAGATTATCATCACCGATGATGAGTTCACTGTTTTCTCCGGAGAACTTAAGGTCTTGTGGTTCTGAGCCGATGGAGGCAAACGAAAATACCTTGTTGCGTGCCCCGAGTCGCGTCTTACCACTAATCACGACATGAGCGGCTATTTGTGAGCCGTCTCCCAATTCAACATGAGGACCAATGATAGAATATGCACCAATTGAGACACTCTTTCCAAGGCGTGCTTGGTGGTGGACTAGAGCAGTCGGATGAATTTCTGAGGGATCATTATTAAACATGTGTTCTCTTTTTCCTCGCTAAAGGGAAAGTGATATCTCAGTCTCTCTATAGCTTCTCTGATGTAACTCTACACCTCTACCTCAGCGGCATTGATAATAGCGCTAGCTGCAAGTTCTCCGTTTACGGTGGCAGTCCCTTGAATAATTAGCAATTGACGCTTCTTCTTAACCAGTTGGGTTTCAAGTACTAGGGTGTCACCGGGAACTACCTGTCTTCGCCATTTGACATCTGTAGTGCCTACTAAGAAATACTCCCGCCCTTCCTCTGGCTCAAAACCTGGGCTCATTTTTGATAGAATACAGGCCGATTGTGCAAGTGCCTCTATCATGAGTACTCCTGGCATAATAGGCTTTTGAGGAAAGTGACCTTGAAAAAACTCTTCGTTTGCGGAGAGATTCTTTATGGCTTTAATCCGTTTCCCAGGCTCCAACTCCACGACCCTATCAACAAATAGAAAGGGATATCGATGGGGTATTAATTTCTTAATATCATTTACATCCAAGACCGTCTCTCCAGCATGTGCCTGAGATTCTATTTCCTGTGATTGTTGTTCTGCCACTTCCACTTCTCCTCCTATCTTCACGGTGACGAGCCGCCCGCTGAGCTATGCAACTTACCGCTTATTCAGACTACAAAGACATAACCTGTTCATTCAATAGCTTTATAAGTTTATCTGTAATATCTCTATTCGGAGCCGCATAAACCACTACCTGCGGATCCTTCTCCATGACAATTGCTGTGGCATTTCCCTCGACACACTGCGGGATAATCTCGCGAATCTTCTCCACGAGCTTTGCGATTTGCTGATTACTCTTGCGTCCCAGTAATTCTTTTTCATCTTGCACTTTTCGAGCAAGCTCTTTTTGTCGGAGGACAATGCCATCTTTTTTCTCCTGTAGAGCATCTGGAGAAAGAAGAGAGGACTGTTTTTGGAGCTTTTCTTCGTCAGCACGAATTTCTTCTGAAATTCTTTCCAATTCAGAGCGGCGCTCAAGAGCCTCACTTTCCATTTTCTTTCGAAGTGCTTTCCCCGCCTCACTCTTTGAGATCACATCTTGAATGCTCACCACAAAGATCTCTTCGGCAATAGCGAGAGCAGTTTTCTCTATGGGAAGGATAGGTATGAGGAAAATGAAGGTAAGTGCTATTTTCGCTCTTACATACAAGGTTTGAAGTATATTTCCTGAACTACCCATGCGATTTCACTCCCTCTCTCTTTCTTTAACCCTACTTCGAGTCAGGTAGACTATAAAGAAAGTTCACGATAGAGACAACCAAGCGCCAATTTAGAAGTATTGGGGGAATCTGCTGTTTGCTCCAAGGGTTATAGCGGCGCACCGAAAGAAAAGAGGGTTACCATTCCGTCCTCGCCATCCTCTTTATCAAGCGGAAATCCGAATTCAACTCGAATAGGCCCCATCGGTGAACTCCATCGTACGCCAAATCCATACGCCTGGCGCAAAGCTCCAAAGTCTAGGGACTGATTGTCATCAAAGGCTTGCCCGATGTCGTGGAAGAGCACTCCGTTAAGACCGGCAGATGTCAGGACCGGGAAAATGATCTCAAGACTATTCACGACTTCTTTGCTTCCCCCGTACTCATTGCCATCAGCGTCCTTGGGACCAAGTGTTCTCGCTTGAAATCCTCTTACCGAATTAATGCCTCCGGGAAAGAACCGTCGAAATAGCGGCAACTGGTCATTCTTATCAAACGTTTCGCCGTAACCGAATCGTGTTCTCCAGCCAAGAACTACCGATGTTCCATTTTCAAAGCTGGTCAGTGGACGGTAAAACTGATTTCTAAAGGAAAAAAGGTAGTACTCCTCAGTGCCCCCTAGTCCCGTTAGCTCCAATGACAATCTCTGACGTGATCCATTTGTTGGATTTAGGGGATTATTGATGGTATTTCGAAATAACTGCGGAGTAATGCCAGACGCAGTAGAGCGTCCTTCTGAATCAATAACGAACTGAGCCGCATCTGCAGGATCAACATTGGAAATCTCTACTTCAAGATATTCATATTGCATTGAGAAATTTATATCTTGAGACCATTCTCCAAAGAACTCCTCCAACGGATATCCGAGAGAGAGGCTTCCGCCATTGATCTGCCGATCGAAGTCGATGAATTCCCTTTCTGTGAAACTGAGTTCAGTACCAAAAATCCAATATGAGTCACGGAATCTTCTATCTCGGTACGAGAAAATGAAGTTCTCACGTTGGGCGCCCAGGTCCGCATTGAGCGTTATTGCCTTCCCCGAACCAAAGACATTGTTTTCAGACAAGCGAGCATTAAATAGAGCGC
>Ga0075480_10002161_pt1 | contig 12630 bp, 6 predicted proteins | sample DEB08_DNA_7_FD_81590 | JGI IMG/M metagenome (GOLD analysis project Ga0075480, IMG submission 81590) | Aqueous microbial communities from the Delaware River and Bay under freshwater to marine salinity gradient to study organic matter... | ecosystem: Environmental > Aquatic > Marine > Coastal ... | reverse complement strand
GATAGCAAAATGGATTCGACTTGATGGTTCCCCGCGCTGCTCATCGAGTGGAAATCCAAGATCAAAACCGATCGGACCGATTGGAGAAATGTATCTCAGACCTACCCCTGCACTAAGGCGCAGGTCTTCGGAGTGTATAGGCTCATCTTGGAGATAGACTGAACCGAAATCAAAAAAGGTGTGTAGTGAGACTGTGTCTGATGGAAAGTATCTCACCTCGTTGTTTGATGCGAATAAGAGGTCCCCACCGATCACTGCGCCGAACTCACCTGTAGGTCCCAAGGAGTTCTCTCGAAAGCCCCTGATCGTCGTTCTTCCACCGAGATAGTATCGTTGACTGATAGGAATAATATCTGTTCCGGCAAAGGGCGTTGCAATGCCCATGCGCAGAGCGGATGCGAATCCAAATTGAAGATTATTAAACTCAATCGGATGAAGCCAACTCGCTCGAGTGAGAAGGGATAAGTAGTTCGCCTCTGAACCAATTGCATTAGCCGAAAATCGGAGCTCGGTACCGAGATTATATCCAGAGCGAGGTGTCAGCGGATTATCTCTGCGATCGAGTGCAGCGTTTAGGGAAAGGAAGCTCAGTCTCACATGTCCCGTATCAAGCTCTCTGTCAAGAATCGCATCTGGAGTAACATCAGAGAGATCCTCTGAGAAAATAGTATGAGTCAAAGATAGTGAAAGTTCTTCTTGTGTGTAAGCAAGAGATGAGGAAAACGAGATGCGATCAAGATCGAACTCCTGGGTTGCAAGGTCTAATTTTTCATAACGAATATCCTCCGTATGATTTAATCGAAATCGACCGAAGTGTGGATTTGAATACTTCAGCCCAGCGAGACCCCTCGAGAGCTCTCCGCTGGTATCGTCGTAAAATGTATCGAATCGGAGCGAGAGGTTTCTTCCATCAAGAAACAACTCTCGCTCAATTGCCTCACCAAAAAAGTGTAGCCCAAATACCGAATTTGCCCCCATCCCAATTTCAAGGCTTTGAAGTGGCCGCTCGAGTACCGTTACTGATATATCTGAAATGCCTGCTGAAATAGGCTCCCGTTTGACGGTAACTCTGGAGAAAAGGCCTTTTTGAAGTAACGAGTCTCGAGTTTTCTCTTGATTTTCTTGGGTCCAATAAGCCCCTGCAACAAGTGTTAAGTCTTTACGAATAATCGACTCAGGAATGTGAGTGGTACCGAGAATCTGGACAGAGCGGACTTTTTCTCTGGGGCCCTTTTCCACGTGGATGATTAGCTGCTCATCTCGAAACTCTGTCCAGAGAGCAGCATAGAGATATCCAGACTCTTGAAGCGCTGTCAAAAGCTGCTCTATATATATATTCGCTTTTGGGATTGAATAAGGAGATTCTGGTGGGATCGGTATCGACACATTTTTTGGCCATTCTGCAATTTGAAGATGTTGTGCGAACAACCGCTCGTTTTCACTGATAGTATAGTGAATCTGAACGGAGGCTTGCTCTATATCTGGAATAATTTCTCCTCGAACCTGCGCATCAGGAAATCCAAGCAGGTTTAAGGTTTGAGTAAGCAGCCGGCACTGTTCAAGAATCTCTTCGCTCACCGCTGTCTGTGGAGCGAGAAGTTCTCTTTTTGCCCTTCTCGTGAACTGTCTCTGAAGCTCCCTTAAGATTTCATCTTTCGTAATTTCTTTTAATCCATTGATAGCTACAGAAGAGACTGACACCTGAGATTCTTCTCTAATTGAAAATGTATATGTCTTACGATTATCCTTTTGATTCAATATTTCCCTGATACCTACTGTTGCATAGAGATATCCTTCCTCTCGGTATCGTTTTTCAATGTTTCTTGCGAGAATTCGTATTGTATTTGCTCCAAACGGATGTTTTCGCTTAAAGAGATTGATCGTCTCTAGTAATTCACGTGAAGAAAAGCGTGAATTACCAACGAAATTAATCGTAATTGGTTCTCCGCGAGAAAGCGCTACTGTTAATACGCGATCAGGAAGGAGCTGAGCAGTTGTGTCATAACTGACATCACATTTTGCTTGCAAGAAACCTTCGGAGCGAAGGTGAGTGATAATTTGTTGCTCGAGAATTTCTCGAAAAGCTTTTGTTGCAAATACGTTATGAGAGAGCTGCTCCCTCAATGAATTCTGAATATGTTGAGGGAGTGGCTCATTGAGCGTGTTAAGAGAAAGGATTTTTGAGCGCGGACCTTCTTCTACCATCACATTAATGGTTTTGCAGATATCACTTTCTCCTATACATTCAAGCTGAAAATGAGGGTCAAAAAATCCTTCTCGTTCATATGATTCTTTGAAGCCTCTTTCAATGCGTGGGAGATCTTTTCTCAGAATAAGTGCATTTTCAGAGAGCCTTTGTCCATCGAGCAGTGTCTGAGCTTTGAAATGGGTAACACCTGCAAAATCAAATCTGGTAAGTTTAGCTCGCTTTGAGAGCACTGTGTAGGAAAGATCTGCTCCCACGGAAGCTTGCGATTGGCTCGTTACAGTATCAAGAGTTCCTATGGCTTGTATCTTTGGCGTAAGCTGATAACGAAGGAACAGCTGAGATCCCTCCTGTGGTTGACTCAAAAAGCTTTCGGCAACGAGATCAAGATCGTCGAATACTTTCTTTTCTGCTACCAGAGCTGGCTCTAACTGACCTCGACGTGCGTTGAACTTGGGTTGAAATGAGAGTGCATCAATCCGTGTCACTCGTTGAATAAGGCGACCAAGCAAAGACTTCTTGCGCGAAGAGTGGGAGTCTGAAGGGAGTTCAAGTGAGCCTGTTTCAGAGAAGCTGCCCGAGCTCACTCGAAAATCTGAGCGGGTGCCGAGGAGCGCGAGAATTTCACGTTGTGAGAGCCCATCGTCTGAGATCAATGTTATTTGCGGCCGTAAGAGCGAGCCCTTCGTCTCTAACACAATGAGTGTGTTTTCTCCTCGTGCTCCACGGACATAAGTCTCTCCAATGACTGATAGTGATGGTATTATGGCCGGCGGCTTAAACTCTATTGCACCTGACACAATGTCAAAACGCACCTCATTAAATCCGAGCCATCCACGTTTTGTCGCTATATTTCCGCGCAAGAGCGGCTGATTTAAATTACCTCGCACTTGAACGTTCCCAGTAGCTTCGATTCCGAAGTACGAGGTAATAACGAAAAGACTTCCGTCAGAATTCATTGTAATGTCGATATCAATATCTGGAAATGCAGTGCGTGGGGGAGCCTCTCCACTCGAGGAACGACCGAGGAGAGTTTGAGGAACCCTCGAGATGATATCCCGGATATCGAACTCCTGAATGATTTCCCCGTTTTCAATGTTAACCTCACCCGTCAAAAATGGCTTGCCTGTTTCTGAATGCGTGAAGAGGAGTTCGCCTGAAATACCGCCATAGATATCGAGAGAGGGTTGAAAAACTATATCCTCGAATTCAACAATGATATTGGAATCTAGTATGTGTTTTTGATCGATATTACCGCGTATGACAGTGCGACCGCTGTTGAGTTCTCCGAAGATACTATCAATTTTGATTCCATCCGATGTGAGCAGTAAATCTCCCTGGAAGCCTGTTCCTAAAATATCAAGTGATTCTGCCGCAAATGCTCCATCTTTAATGGCAGCAGTTCCTGACAGTTGTAAGTCAGTTGGATTTCCATTTGCTTTTACAGCGAGCTCTAATCGCCCTGACAGGTCATCGAGGAAGGGAGTAAGTGGCAGGAATGTCTTTAAAAGGATACTTCCAGTGGCTGAGAGATCGAGGGCATCAATGCTCGCTGTTCCTGCAATATCAATATCTGAATCAGCTGAGCGAAAAGTGATACTCGGGAGCATTATCTGTCCCTGCTCTATTCGAATCAATTGGGGATGCACCAGAGCAGTCTGATAGGGATTGCACCCGACCGTTAGCTTGGAGAGTTGTAGAGTTCCTGAGCCACGAAAGGGATCACGAAAAGAGAACAAGTAGTCAGCATCGAGGTCCGCCAGTAGGCATTGAAGTTCAGGAAAATAGTCTTTTGGTTGAAAGTCTACGAGGCGCAATGCAATCTTGGCGGGACTATCCGTTGAGATTGGGGCTTCGAATTGTACCGAGATTGAACCATTTGAGCTCTCCATTTGCGCTGTTGCTACTCCAGATGTGAGCTGCAATTTTCCATTGAGTGCAGATTCTCCTCTGAAAACTGCTCCAGAGAGCGCCAGTGATGCTGCTCCTGAGAGCTGCTCATAATCATCAAGAGGACCAGCGAAAGAGCCGCGTCCGCTGAGGGTGAGCTGTCCCCACCGTTTTGTCTTTGGCGCCGGTGTTATTCGTAGTTCGGCAATATCAAGCCCGAGTTCTGTCAATATGGGGTTTGTTGTGTAGGCTTCGACGTTTCCTGTGATCTGAAGACGTCCATTGTCAGACGACGCATGTTGGATGGAGAAGTCGAGACTCTCATCAGAGATCTTGGCATCAATGTGTAGTTTTGGTGAGCGAAGTTCATGAACTTCAAAAGCTGCAAGATGTGCATCAAGATGGAGCGGTTCCTTGCCTTTAAATAATAACTTCGCATCACCTCCATGGAGAACAAAGTTACTGGTCTGTATAGTATCGAACCGAAATCTGACTGTGCCGAATAGAGAGCCATTTTCAAGGGTAATCGCATCCTTTGCTATCAATGATGCAGTGGGAGAGGAGAATTCCATTGGCGTGATTGAAAACTTGGCTCCACCATCTTCTGAGGTCTCAAGGGCACCCTTAACCTGTACTGTTGTCGGAGAGAGCTTTGAGTTGCCGACAACAACGGTAAGTGGATGTCCCGTTTCCTGGGAAGAGAGTTCAAAAGAGCCTGTGGGCTCATCGATAGAGCCATTCAATTTTCCGCTTCCGCTGAGATGTCCCTGGGGCAGAAGCGACAGAGCGAGATTTTCAGTAAAGATCTCGGTATCTCCCGTAATCGAGAGGAGATCGCCGTTCTTTTTATCAATTATTCCAGATATTTGAAGAAAACTTTTCTTCAGCGTCAGCAATAGCGTTTCAATAGAGACTTGATCATCGGTTATGTACAGTGCGCTTTCAATATTCCCAAAGGAGATTACCCCGTTGTTCCGCCCACGAAAAATGAGATTACGCGCTGACGGAGTAAGACGAAGATTATCTTGATTGTCTCTTAGGAACTGAAGAGATACTCCTTGGCCAATGAGCGAACCGAATGGTAGTGGTTGTGTGACTTCTCCCTCTATTACATCGAGTGAGAGTAGTTTGATTCGAATTTTAAATTCTTCCTTTTGCTCTGGGGTAAGTGGTCGAGCAAGTGAGCTGATAAATCGTACGCCGCCACTATCTGGATGAACGCTATTCACAAGAGGCGAGAAGAGTTTGAGTGATGTTAACGCAATCCTTTTTTGAGTTATCTTTTTTAAGAGATTAAAGTCAGCAGTAATCTTTGGAACCGAAATTCGGTCAATTCCCTCTTCAACAATTTTAGCATTGATTGCAGTACCTCTCATGGTCAGGAGTGAGAAGTCGACCTCCTCTGCTTCGAAGGAGCAGGCACAGGCTTTTTGTGCTTCATCGTTAAGAAGCGTAAAAAGAAGATCTTCTACTGAGCGTTCAATGAAAACTTTTCCGATCCCCAGGAGGATCCCGAGGAATACTCCAATTGTAGCGAGACGAAGACCATTTTTTCGACGAGGCGAAGAAATTTGAGATGTCCTTATCCTGCGAAAGATCATGTTCCGTCTTTTTGAAAATTTTCGCTCTCTTTTTTCACTGTGAGTATACCTTGGAGAGCTTACCGCACCCGGATTCCCAGTAAACAGGCTACAGGGGTTCTACCGTTTTCGGTATAGGTTCACTTACATCGCCTCTCTAGGCCTCCTCCTTCTAGTAGTGACATGCGGGCACTAAGCCTCGTCGCTGGTGTGCTTCCATGCGTGATAGGAGCTACGGACAAGAGGGCCAGATTCGACAAAAAGAAATCCGCGGCTTTCCCCCTCTTGGCGATAGTCTTCAAATTCTTCTGGAGTAATGAAGGCTTTGACCGGCATTTGTTTGGCAGTAGGGCGTAGGTACTGACCAATGGTCATGATATCAACACCTGCGTCTCTCAGATCGTCCATAAGAGCTAAAACTTCATCTCTTTGCTCTCCCAGCCCAACCATAATGCCCGACTTTGTCCGTACAGCGGGATCTATCTCTTTTGCCCAGCGAAGAATAGACAGGGATCGAATATATCCAGAGCCAGGTCGTACCCGCTTATAGAGGCGTGGTACGGTCTCAACATTGTGATTAAGGACTTGTACCCCAGCCTCAAGGATGCGCTCAAGAGACCGGCGTTCCCCACGAAGATCTGGAATCAGCAGTTCTACATTACAATCTGGCGCGTTTCGATGGACGGATGTGACGGTCTGCAAGAAGTGCTCAGCACCGAAGTCACTGACATCATCTCGATCAACCGAGGTAATGACGGCGTGTTTCAGCTGTAGTTTTTTGATTGCTACCCCCACTCGATGAGGCTCGAACGGATCGAGCGGCTCGAGAGTTTCAATAGTACCATCTTTTACCGAGCAGAAGTGGCATCGACGTGTGCACTGTTCACCCATAATCATAAATGTTGCAGTATGATGCGACCAGCATTCACCTATATTTGGGCAATGGGCTTCTTCGCAGACGGTATGAAGTGAAAGCCCTTTTACGATTTTCATCGTATCAAGATATTCTGGCGACCCCGGTGCTTTCACCTTCAACCATGGAGGCTTGACCAGCCGTTCTTTCATGAGTTGTTGGCTTCTTGGTACATCAATTGCCATTGAGTTGCCTTTCTTCAATGTTGATGCCGAGTGTGAGCATCATTTTTAATCTTCCTGATTATACTCTACAAAAGAAGTAAAGCGGGATTTTCTAGAGCCTCTTTAAATGCCTTCAGAAAGTTTCCAGCCATTACACCATCAATGATTCTATGATCAACTGAGATAGTAACTTTCATCATATTTGCAATTCGAACCGAACCATTCTCTGCGATCGCTTGCTCTTTAATGCTACTCACGGCTAACACCGAGCCCTGTCCTGGATTGATTACCGCAGTAAAACTTTCAACATCAAACATTCCCATATTCGAGATACTAAATGTGCCACCCAGCAAATCTTGAGCATTTGGTCGCCCAGCTCGAGCTCGCTCTACTGCAGCATTTGCCTCGAATACGAGGTCCTGAAAACTTATTCGGTCAGCGTTTTTAATAACCGGAATCAGGAGACCGTCATCGATAGCAGTTATAATGCCGACATTGATATCTGCTGGTTGAAAAACAAACTGCTCATCTCGCACTGCATAGTTTACCCGAGGTTCAGCGGCGATTGCACATGCTGTTGCCCTTAGTACGAAGTGATTGATGCTCGTTTTCTCAAAGCCTCTTTTCTCTTTCAGCAGCTTTCTCAGGTTTAAGACAGCGTCCATATTCACAGAGGTCGTTACGTAAAAGTGCGGAGCCTCTGTAACACTTTGCTGCATTCGCTTCGCAATCGTCGTACGCATTTTCGAGAAAGGGACTAAGCTTCCTCCATCTGTCGGGGCACTCACCTCAGCTGGTGTTGCTGGTATTTCTGAGGGAACTTCTTTGGCGGGTGCTACAGGTTGAGTTTGCGGAATCATAGGAGCACTTAAAGGAGTCGCACTTGCTGTTCCATCAAGGTCTTTCTTCACAATCCTTCCATCAGGTCCAGAGCCCTGGACTGTCGAAAGATCTATTCCTTTCTCTTCTGCTAGTCTTTTCGCTAGAGGTGAAGCTTTAATCCTTCCTGAGGAAAAAGAAGTTGATTGTCCACTAGCGGTTGCTAGACCATTGCCGTTTCCGTTGGTGTACGTGGGTTGGCTTAGAGCAGGTGATGAATCGGATGGAGTTTGTTTTAGCGTTTCACCAGATGTTGCGGTACTCGCGATAGAAGCAGTGCTTGTAGTCCCTGCGGGGATCGCTTCACCTGCTTCACCGATGTAGGCAATGGTCTCTCCGACGACTGCCGAGCTATCCGCTGGGGTTACGATTTTTAGGAGAACACCATTGTGGAACGACTCAATCTCAAGATTTGCTTTGTCGGTTTCAACTTCCGCTAAAATATCACCACGGGTTATCTGGTCTCCCTCCTTTTTACTCCAGGAAAGAATCTTGCCAGAGTCCATCGTATCGCTCAGTTGAGGCATCTTAATCTCGGTTGCCATGCTCTTCTCCGTGCCCAATAAATTTTGACCTCTGAGACTATCAGGGATTTACAGTAGGGGCAAAGTGAAGAGCGATTTTAAGGGGTTCTTGGCCCATAATTCGGCCTTCCAGGGGCGCAATCTGCAGGGTAAAGCCTCATGATGGGCTCTGGCTATTCTTTCTTGACCCTCCCTTTGCTCTTTTCGTCCGTTGTTTTTCTGACGGTGGCATCCAGTTTTTTGGATTGAGTTTGACTTCCATCTGTTCGATCAGATTATCAAAACGCTCAAAGAGAGTGTAGAATTGGGTGTGACTCTTGTTCCGTTGGGACAGGGTATAGCTCTTAAGCCCTAGCTTGTGACACCCAGGACACTTCCCCTCGATTTGAAGTGTTCGATGACTCCTATAGCCACACCTTCGACACGTTTTATGAAGATCTGCGCCTGTAGGTTTGGCACTGAAAAAGAGAAGCAAGGCAACTCCCGTTATTGCTACTTGGTGCCCGCTTGACAGTTGGCATGTGTGCGCGAAGCCAATAGAAAGAAATGCACCAAGGCGAGAAGCAACGAGTAACAGAGTATACAAGAGTTCAAATTGTCGAAGTGCGCGAACAAAGTTTTTAAGCTCTGTTTGGGGAATGGTGGGATGAATCTTCTTTTTGATATTTTGTTTAAGGTGTCGATACCAGAAGGGAAATGCAAGAAGTGATACAACAAGGACTCCTATTGTCCACTTCCACCCAAAAGTGCTGGTTCGTATAAGCAGATCGGCGCCAATCGACATTGCAATAAGAGTGGGGAGGGCCCCTTGAAAGTTTGAGGCAATCAGCTGGCTCTCGCTTTGTGCTTCCTGAGAGGAGAGTAATAAGTGGATAAACTGCTCCCGAAACATGAGAGGGGCGGCCATCAACAGGAGGGAAAGGACGAGGAGTAATTCTCGATACGAGTCTGTAAGTGGAGCAAGAGCATCAGCAAAAAGAGAGAACATAACTGGGGCCACAATTAGATCAAGAGGCAGGGTGACGAGGCAACCAAGCCATAAAAGAAGGAAAAACTGCAAGGACCGAGGAAGGAATACGGGAATAGTGTTCAAGTGTTCAGAAGATCGCGGTCTGGAAGGCGTCTTTTCTGTTTTTGCTCCCTTGTCCTGTGTCTTTCCTAGTTGGGAAATGAGCTTCTTGACGAGTGCTATAGAGATATTCGACTTTGACATAGAGCGTTCGATGCAGAAATGCAGATAGTTCTGGGTCGATTTTTTGTGTGAATGTACTATTGTAGGCATGAACGAGCAGCTTGGGAAATAGATTCTTCAGCGCCAGAGATTCGGTGAAGAGTATTATTGTTTCAGAGGGAACATGGGCACGAGAGAATATCTCTCAATATCGGAATTAACGAAGCAGTTTAATGCAGTCCTGAAGGGAGAGTTTCCCTCCGTTGCCTTTCGTGGTGAGATCTCGCAGTGCTATGTCTCTGCAAGCGGGCACATGTATCTCAGCATTAAAGATGAGCAGAGTCTGATATCAACGGTGCTCTGGAAGTCTACGGTGGCGAGACTTACCTTCCGTCCAGCAGAGGGCGTCGAGGTGTGTTGTATTGGCTCTCCCACTATTTATTCTGGTAGTGGGAAGTTCCAAGTTGTTATTTCGCGAATGGAGGAGGCCGGCGAGGGGCTTTTACGAAAACGGTTTCTGGAATTAAAGGCAAAACTTGAGAAGGAAGGATTTTTTGATGCCAGTCGGAAGCGGCCACTCCCTTTTTTCCCGGAGCGGATTGGAATTGTAACTTCAAAAAGTGGTGCTGCTATTGCGGATATGATGAAAAAGATTCGTGAGCGTATGCCCTCCACCGAGGTTTACCTTTACGATACTCGAGTTCAAGGGAGGGGCTCTGTAGAGGATATTGTCGAAGGAATTGAGTACTTTCAGACGAATTGCAATGTTGAGGTTATTATTGTTGGTCGCGGAGGTGGCTCGCTTGAAGATCTCTGGTCATTCAATGAAGAGAAGGTAGTCCGTGCCATCTTCTCTTCACGTATTCCTGTCATCTCGGCGGTGGGTCATGAGGTAGATACGAGTCTTTCGGATTTAGCAGCAGATGTCAGAGCTCCTACGCCTACCGCAGCTGGAGAGATGGTGGTTCCGAAGAAAGAAGAATTACTTCAGGATGTGTCGCGATACCAACAACGGCTATTGGCTCATGAAAGCTGGTTTTATCCTTACGCCCAGCGAGTAGATGAGCAAGAGGAGTTGTTGCGAAGAGTATTTGCGCTCCGGGTTGAGCAGCACCGATCCCAGCTGGAGAAGTTTCGAGCGGATCTTGGGAATTTACGACCAGATCGGTACCTCTCTCTCATGAAGAATCAATTATTTGAGTGTGAGAGAAGGTTAAGAGAAATCACGCAGCGGCAGCTCCGTTCCTCGCGAGAGGGACTGCAGACTCTAGCTCGTCAGTTTCTCGTACATGATCCAAGGCAAAAAATTCGAGTAGCTCGAGAACAAGTGGAATTCATAAACCAAAGACTGTGCTCGGCAAGCTCTTCGTTTATACGCGAGAAGCAGCAGCGTATAGGGGAGCTTTTTAAGGTGCTTGAAGCACTGAATGTTGACCGAGTGCTGCGTAGAGGGTTTTCTTTGGTAGAGAGAGAGGGATGTTTTGTTCGCTCAGCCGCTGCGTTAGTTCAGGGAGACGAGGTGCGCATTCGTTTTGCCAAAGGTGCAGCTGGAGCCAGTATTACGTCAGTTATGATGGAGGCTGAAAGTAGTGAACGGGACAAGCTCCGAAAAGAGGAGTCGGCAAAGAAGCAGCAGCAATCAAAAAGAAAGTTGCAAAAAGAGGTTCGCGACGAAGGACGGCAAGAGACCTTATTGTAGTGAAAACTGAGTTTCTTAACGGGAAGGAGGAGAACATGGCAAAAGAGAAGAAGATTGGACTTGAAGAGTTGTTAAAGAGTGAAGATCCAGCAAAGCTCATGAGTGGTATCAAGTTTGAAAATGGAATGCATCTGCTTGAGGAGCTGGTGGCACAAGTTGAAGAGGGTGGATTAGACCTTGAGAAAGCGATGATGTCTTACGAGAGAGGAATTGTAGTTTTAGATCATTTGCGGGAAGTGCTCTCACGTGCTGAGCAGAAGTTGCAAGTTGTTCAGAGTGATGCAAGTGGTCGATAGGCTGACTGGTAATTCGTATCTCGCGATGTACAGTCACGAAAGGAGATTCCACGAGAGAAGATTCGAGAGACAGGTTGAGGCCCGAGCCGGATTCGAACCGGCGAATGATGGTTTTGCAAACCATTGCCTTAGCCAACTTGGCGATCGGGCCTCATCTTAGAAATCGTTTCTGTCAGCAACTATTCCCTCGCGAGCCAGTCTCAACGAGGAGAACTCCTTCAGCAGCGCATTGCCACCCGTGTCGAACTCGTTAACCCAGAAGCATTTCTAGAAGGAGGGTTGTACACACTTACTAAGGTTTTTCCAAGCATCCTCATAAGTGGCTGAAAGAACTGTAGTATATGTGGTGTATACATGCAAGTACTGGGAGCTGATGCGACATGTTTCAGAGTGTTGTAACGGTGGGCTCGACCCTAAAGCGTTCCGAGCTCAAAGCGAATCGGGACAAGCACTTGTGATGGCATAGCGCGCCCTTCGCTGATAGCGGGTGCAAACCGCCACTTTGAGACGGTAGCGAGTGCGCAGCGGTCAAGAGTGGCGAATCCAGAGCTTTCTTTTACCGTTACTTTCTCTACCTGACCAACGGCATCAATGTGGACGAGTAAGAGCACTGTTCCCTGTTGGCGTCGTCTTCTTGCTTGTTCTGGGTAGGTCGGTGGTGGGTTACTAAGATACTCTGCTTCACTTACTTCTCGAGGGGATGTTGAGTTACTTACATACTCCTCAACTCGAGGTGATGTCTCTTGAGTCTCCTGTTGGTCTTCTGTTTGAGTCTCTTTTTTGGCTGCTTGGTGATCAATCGCCTCTTCTTTTTTCTTTTTAACCTCCTCTCGTGGCGTGGAGAGTATCCGGCTTGAAGGTTTCGGTATCGTTTTGAGTTGAACTGATAGTGGCGGTGGAGTAAGTGAGACCTGAAGAGAGGGAAGGAGAGGGGATTCTCTAGGAGTAAACGAGAAGAAGAGCAGGTGAATAAGAAGCGTCCCAATGAGACAAAGCGTTAATCGCACAGCATTAATCCCGTGGCTCAACCGCAAAGACAACATTATGAAGGCCAGATTGTCGCACAAGGTCGAGTGCGGCAATCACACCCGCATGCGCTGCTTGTTTGTCTGCATTGATAATGACAGCTATATGAGGAGTGTCTTGTGCTTTTTTTGACAAGACAGCGGCGAGTTCTCCCTCTACTATCTGCTCTTTATTGAGATAAAAAGAGCCATCTGCATCGACTGAAATCACAAGCGCTTCATCACTCTCGATAGAAGAATCCCCAGTTATGGCAGGAGCGAGATCAACAAAAATACCTTTTTG
>Ga0075480_10002160_pt1 | contig 12631 bp, 11 predicted proteins | sample DEB08_DNA_7_FD_81590 | JGI IMG/M metagenome (GOLD analysis project Ga0075480, IMG submission 81590) | Aqueous microbial communities from the Delaware River and Bay under freshwater to marine salinity gradient to study organic matter... | ecosystem: Environmental > Aquatic > Marine > Coastal ... | reverse complement strand
TTCTCTTTCATTTCAGAGTCAGGTCTCATAGGACTTGAATATGGAAAATTATGATACTCAGTATGACCTGGATTTTAGCAGGGGCAGCAAGTGGGTTATGTCTGGAGTGGACGAAGACTACTGCAAGCGCTTTGCTGAAGCATACCCTCTAAAAAGGTCTATAATAAGAAGTCTTCTCCTGCGTGGAGTAGATGAAACTCAGGCTGATATTTTCCTTCGTGCTCCTCTTGATGTTCTTACAGATCCATATCGTATTCCAGGAATGGATAAAGCTGTTGGTCGAATTTGGAAAGCGATAGATAACAAGGAAAAAATTGTTGTTCATGGCGATTACGATACTGATGGTGTCACTTCTGCAGTATTATTAGAGTGGGTTTTATCTTCTTTTGGCGCAGATGTAGAAATTTTTGTTTCTAATAGAATGGAAGATGGTTATGGTCCGACTCCATCCACAGTAAATAAAATAAACTATCAGGGTGGTAAGGTAATCATAAGTTGCGACTGTGGTATTACTTCATTTGATGCATGTAATCGCGCCAAAGAGCTCGACATAGATATCATCATTACTGACCATCATAATCCAGGACGAAGATTACCAGATGCTTATACAATTGTTAACCCAAGGTTAGATAAATCTTTAGTTGATTTACAGGGCTTAGCTGGAGTTGGAGTTAGCTTCAAGGTTTGCCATGCTTTTATGAAGTCTTCGCTTTCCCGACAGGGAGTAGATGTAAATCTTGATATAAGAGTTGGTCTCGATTTAGTGGCCATGGGGACCGTTGCGGATGTATCTCCTATGGTTGGAGAAAATCGTTCCTTGGTAAAAAATGGTCTTAAGCTCATTGAATTAAGAAAGAGGCCGGGATTAAAAGCTTTGGCCGATGTTGGATATATTGAAGGTCGCATCACCACTAATGATATATCAAGAAGGCTTGCTCCTAAAATAAATGCTGCTGGTAGAGTTGGGGATCCAATGGTTTCTGTAGACTTGTTAAGGTCTGGAAGCTTACAGGATGCTCATAGGCATGCAATGACTCTTGAAAAGTTCAATCGCCAGCGCCGTCAGGCAGAAAGAAAAGCTTACAAAGAAGCTCTGGAGATGGCCCGAGAAGAATTATCAAAGGATAGTAGGGGTGGTATTGTCATTGCAGGAGAAAATTGGCATCCAGGGGTAATTGGTCTTTTAGCAACAAAGGTAAGTAAGCATTTTTCTAGACCTGTAATTGTTCTTTCAAATGACAAGGTTTCTGGTGAGTTATTAGGGTCAGGGCGTAGCTGCGCTCAGTTAGATATTTTAAAAGTCTTAAATGGCTGTCAGGACCTGCTTTCGAGTTTCGGAGGACACCCAATGGCTGTCGGTGTTAGTTTGCCACATGAGAATTTAGATGAGTTTCGCCGTCATTTTATTGAGGCATTTTTTGGTTCAGACTTTAAAAAGTATGAAGAAGAAGAGAGGCTTTATGCAGATGATGAAATGATGTTCTGTGAAATTGATTCAGAATTTATGAATCAGTTGGAAAGTCTTGAGCCTTTTGGAACTGGAAACAAAGAGCCTGTTTACTTTTATAGAAGAGCTAAAGTCGTAACAGTTATTCCTCTTGGAGAGAATCATTGCCGTGGAACTCTGGAAGATGATAGTGGAATTCAGATTCCATTTGTCTGTTATTCAATATCTGACGTAGAATTTTATAAAGGTTATATATCTTTATTAGCCAGCCCAAGACGAGTTACCATTAAGGGTTTTACAGAGGTTCAGTTATTTATAGTGGATGTAAAGAGTTATGAGCTCCCTTGAAGACCTGCAAAAGCTAATAGGTTATACTTTTCAAAAACCATCATATCTTCGAGAGGCATTGACACATAAGTCATATGCTTTTGAGAAGAAGTCTATTGATCAGGATAATCAGCGTTTAGAATTTTTTGGAGATGCAATTTTAGAGGTTATCGCTTCAGAGTACTTATATAAGAGGTATGAAGATGCTGGAGAAGGGGAGCTGACTAAGATAAGATCGGCAATGACTCGAGGTGATGCCTTATATGAGTTGGCTCAAGCCATTAACCTTGATGAATACATGTACCTTGGAAAGGGTGAGAAATTACTTGAGGGTAAAAATCAGGAAACAAGAATAATTGACGCCTTTGAGGCAATTGTAGCCGCAATCTATCTAGATGGAGGCTTGGGTGAAGCTCGTAAATTTTACCTAAATTTAGTAGCTCAACAGTGGGAGGATCCTTATCAGTTGATGTTGGCCCAAAACCCTAAGGGGAATTTGCAGGAGTTAACTCAGAAGATGTACGGAGTTCGCCCTGAATATAAACTCAAAGGAGTAAGTGGCCAGGAGCATGATCCAACTTTTGAAATAGAGGTTTATGTAAAAAAAGAAGTTGTTGGCCTTGGTTTAGCTAGTAGTAGGAAGCGTGCAGAAGAGGAAGCAGCGAGGCTGGCTTACAAGCATTTGAAGCAGAGATAAAAACGGCTCAAAAAAGTTTATAAAGCCATTTGTAAATGTTTGCATAGCGACTATTGTTACCGCTCGATTTTGATAATCAACAATTTATTAAAGATATTATAGCTGGATTTTATAGCGATGAAAACATATTTACCGAAAGCATCTGAGATCGAAAAAGACTGGATCGTGTTCGATGCTGAAAACGAAGTACTCGGTAAGCTGGCTGTTACTGTAGCGAATTCTCTAAGAGGTAAAGACAAGCCAACTTACACTCCGCACCTTGATACTGGTGCAAACGTTATTGTTATTAATGCTGAGAAAGTAGTTTTGACAGGTTCTAAGGAAACTAAGAAAGAATACGTCAGATATACTGGATACATGGGCGGTCGTCGCGTTATGACTGCAGACGAGGTTAGAGCTAAAAAGCCAACTTTCATGATCCGCAAAGCAGTTGAAGGAATGCTTCCTAAAAATCGTCTAGGACGTCAGATTGCCCGCAATCTTCACGTTTATGCAGGTAGCGAGCATCCTCACTCAGCACAAAAACCAGTTAAAGCTAATTGAGGATAAACAATGGCTGATAAAAACGGATTTTGGGGAACAGGTCGTCGTAAAACTGCAACTGCCCGTGTTAAATTAACTAAAGGCACAGGTAAGATTTCAGTTAACGGCAAGAAACTTGCAGAATATTTCCCACTAGAATCAATGCATTCTTACATCAACCAGCCATTCCAGATTTCTGGCTTGGAAGGTCAATTTGATATTCACGTTAACGTTAAAGGCGGCGGACCAATTGGTCAGTCAGGCGCTGTACGTCATGGTATTTCTCGTGCTCTAGTTGAGTATGATGGCGATCTAAGAACTGTTCTTAAACAGAGCGGTATGCTTACTCGTGATGCCAGGTCTAAGGAAAGGAAGAAACCGGGACAACCGGGGGCACGTAAGCGTTTCCAATTCTCCAAACGTTAATCTGGAAATTCAGCTTTCAAAAAAAGACCTCCGCAAACACCGCGGAGGTTTTTTATTTTCAGGGGATGAGATTTGCCTGAAAATTAATCTAAATCGACTTTTTCAATTAGTTTTATACAGGATATTAACCGTTCTCAAACGGTAGGAATTTTTAAAATGGATACAAAAATTAAAGCAGCAATCATTGGGGCTAGTGGCTACAGTGGTGAAGAACTCTTACGAATATTGTTAAAACATGAAGCTGTAGAAGTTACTTGCATTACTTCTAGACAGTATGCAGGTCAAACAATCGGAGAAGTTTTTCCAAGGTTTGCTGAATCCACTTTGAAATTTTCAGCTCCTTCGATTGATGAAATAGCTTCTAGCTCTGATGTAGCCTTTTTGGCTTTGCCTCATGGAGTTGCTGCAGAATTTGCAGTACCTCTGATTGAGAAAGGTCTAAAAGTTATTGATATAAGCGCAGATTTCCGTTTAAAGTCGAAAGAAAAATACAAGCAGTATTATGGTGCTGAGCATCCTGCACCACATTTAATGGAAATGTCTGTTTATGGAGCGCCTGAACGTAAGCGCGAAATGATTAAAGGTGCTCAACTTGTAGCTTGCCCAGGTTGCTATCCAACAAGTATTACTTTGCCTTTGCATCCCCTATTAAAAGAAGGTTTGATTGAGTCAGATAATATTATCTCAAGTTCAATGAGCGGAGTTAGTGGCGCAGGACGTAAAGTTGCAGTGGATTATATATTTCCAGAGTGTAACGAAAGTGTGCGCCCATATGGAGTTACAGGACATAGGCATTTACCAGAGATAGAACAAGAATTGGCAGAAAGTGCCGGAGTAGAGGATGTGAAAATAAACTTCATACCTCATTTGATTCCAGTTAACAGAGGTATCCACAGTACGATCATTGCAAAGTTGAAAGATGGCGTTACTCCAGATGATATCTACAATTGCTGGCAAAAGTATTATAAAGATGAAAGTTTTGTTAGAGTTCTACCTAAGGGGAAGTTGGCAGATACTAAGCATGTTACGTTAACGAATATTTGTGAAATTGCTTTTGCTTGTGATGAGCATACTGGAAATATAATTTTAAGCAGTGCAATAGATAATCTGACCAAAGGTGCTTCTGGTCAGGCAGTTCAGTGTATGAATATTTTATTTGACCTGGACGAGACAACAGGATTATAAAAAATGATTGAGCTCATTGAAAAAGCTTCAGTTCTCATCGAGGCTTTACCTTATATACAAAATTTCCGAAAAGCCATAGTCGTTGTTAAGTTTGGCGGTAGCGCTATGGAAGATCCAGATCTAATTGAGTCAGTAATTAGAGATGTAGTTCTTATGGAGTGTATTGGCATGCGCCCAGTGATCGTTCATGGTGGCGGCAAAGCAATTTCTGCTAGACTCGACAATATGGGAATTCCAGTTAAGCGTACTGGTGGGATGCGACATACTTGTGATGTAACGATTAAGGTTGTTGATGATGTTCTTCACAATGAAGTTAATTCGAACCTTTTATCTTTAATGGATAAGTTACAAGGAAAAGCACAGAGAGTCTCAGGCAAGGATATTCTTAAGGCCAATAAATTATACGTTAAAGACCCCGACTCTGGTGAAGATGTAGATATTGGTTATGTAGGTGATGTTAGTCAAGTTGATGCAGATCATATTGAAGAGATTATCAAAGCTGGTGAGATTCCAGTAATCACACCATTGGCTAAAGATGAAGATGGAAACGTTTATAACATCAATGCTGATATAGCAGCAGCTAAGATTGCAGAATCACTAAAAGCAAGAAAGCTTGTATTCTTAAGTGATGTTCCTGGATTGTTGCTGGATCCAAAAGACGAGTCAACTCTTATTCATTCGATTAAAGTTAGCGAAGTAGAAGATTACATAACTAAAGGCATTATTGCCGGTGGGATGTTACCTAAAGTTCTAAGTGCAGTAGAGGCTTTAAAAGCAGGTACGAGGAAAGTTCACATGATTGATGGCAGGATGAGCCATTCTTTACTTTTGGAATTATTTACTGATAGTGGTGTAGGAACTGAAATTATCAATAGTTAGCAGGTAATTATGAATACTCGTGAACAATTTAATAAATACGTTTTAGGAACATATAAACCATCTCTTCTCATAACAAAAGGTCAAGGTAGTTATGTTTGGGATGAGACTGGTAAAAAATATCTTGATTTTGGGTCAGGGATAAGTGTTTGTAATCTTGGGCATGCTCACCCAGTCATAGCTGAGGCTGTGTCAGAGCAATGCAAAGTTTTACTTCACACTTCCAACTTATATATGACTGAAAATGCTCCGGCTTTGGCAGAAAAGATCTCAAAGGCCAGCTTCGGAGGTAAGGTTTTCTTTTGTAACAGCGGTGCTGAAGCGAATGAGGGTCTAATAAAATTTGCCCGAAAGTGGGGTAGTGATAAAGATCGCTATGAAATAATATGCATGGAAGACTCTTTTCATGGCCGCTCACTGGCAACTCTAGCAGCAACAGGTCGTAAAAAATACCGTGAAGGTTTTGGACCGGATGTACAAGGTTTTCATCATGTTCCATTTGGAGATTTAGATGCAGTAAAGTCTAAAATTTCAGAGAAGACTGCAGCAATAATGTTAGAGCCTGTCCTTGGTGAAGGCGGAGTTCGTCCAGGAACTCAAGAATTTCTTAAAGGAGTTAGAGAGCTTTGTGACGAAAATGGAATTCTAATGATGTGCGATGAGGTTCAAACAGGTATAGGCCGAACAGGGACTATGTTTGCATATCAGCATTTCGGAATTGAGCCAGATGCCATGAGTTTGGCCAAAGCTCTTGGAAATGGTGTTCCAATGGGAGCGTTTACATTGCAGAGTAAATATGAAGGGATTTTAGTTCCTGGCACGCATGCGACTACTTTTGGTGGAACACCTATAGCATGTGCAGCAGGATTAGCAGTTTTTAATGTCTTTGAGAGTGAAACTGTACTTGAAAACTGTAATAAACAAAGTGAAAAAATTATCAAGAAGTTGAACTCACTTAAAGATCAATTTGACTTTATATCCGAGGTTAGAGGTCTAGGCCTTATGATTGGTATTGATGTTTCGGTGCCTACTGCTGATGTTTTAGTGAAAGCTTTGGAAAAAGGCTTGATTCTTTTGACTGCTGGTGAAAATACGGTTCGTCTACTTCCTCCATTGAATTTAACTGATGAAGAAGTTGATGAAGCATTAACGACTATTAAAGAAACCTTTCAGGAGGTGAAAAATGGCTAAAGATGTAATGAGCCTTTTGGATTTGACGAAGGATGAACTACGTGAAGTTTTAGATTTATCCCATAAATATCGTGAAGACCGTACGCTAAACAATACTCAGCTAAGTGGCAAAACTATTGGCCTAATTTTTCTGAAAAACTCAACAAGAACGAGAGTTTCATTTGAGACTGGAGTAAACCAGCTTGGTGGGTACCCAATGTACATGGATCAGAATAGCTTACAGGTTGGTAGAGGTGAAAGTTTTGAAGATACAGCTAGAGTTCTAAGTCGTTATTTAGATGGCATCGTCATTCGCGGACATGAACATACTGATATTAAAGAATTTGCAGATAAATGTACTGTTCCAGTCATCAATGCTTTGACAGATACTTATCATCCTTGTCAACTTTTAGCTGATATGCAGCTGGTTGAAAACCTTCGAGGAAGTTTAGAGGGGGCAAAAGTCACATTTTATGGCGATACAGCCTGTAATATGGCGTTGTCATGGATCAATGCTGCTCATATGACTGGCATGGAGTTGACACTTGCAGGTCCAGAGAAGTTTCACCCTCCTAAAGAATTTTTGGATAGCCTAGGGAATCCTTCGAATGTTAAAGTAACTTCAGATGCGAAAGCTGCAGCAGAAGGTGCAGAGTTCTTTTACACTGATGTATGGGTAAGTATGGGCTTTGAAGAAGAGGCTCAAGAAAGGTTGAAAATTTTTAAGCCATATCAAGTTAACTCTGAGCTTGTGGGCTTAGCTGTTAAGAATGTTAAAGTTTTACATTGTCTCCCGGCATATAGGGAAAAGGAAATAACTGCTGAGGTATTAGAGGGGCCTCATTCGGTAGTATGGGATCAGGCTGAAAATCGGCTTCATGCTCAAAAAGCTGTAATGACTTTAAAATACTAAATGAATACAACTTCTCTGTTTTCTGAACTGAGAAGTTGTTTTGTATTAACTTAAAGTGTAAAACTTCTAAAGTTGAATTTCTTAAATTTGTGAGTCGAAGTTAGTTTTATGAAAAATATTTTATGTATAGGGGCCGGATATGTAGGTGGGCCCACAATGGCTATGATAGCCTCAAAGTGTCCTGACTATAAAGTAACTGTGGTTGATATCAACGAAGAGAGAATTGACGCTTGGAATTCAGATGATCTACCAGTTTATGAACCCGGTCTATTAGAGGTGGTTAAAGCTCAAAGGGATAAAAATCTCTTTTTCAGCACTGAAGTATTCAAAGGAATTGAAGAAGCTGATATTATTTTTGTTTGTGTTAATACTCCAACAAAAACTTTTGGTAAGGGTGCAGGACGAGCTGCTAATCTTCAATATTGTGAAATAACAGCCCGTCAAATTCGAGAGCATGCAAAGCGTGATATCATTGTGGTTGAAAAAAGCACAGTTCCAGTTCATACATCAAAAGTTATTGGTCAGATTTTAAGTTCAGGAGACCCGAAGTATAAATTTGAAGTTGTTTCTAATCCCGAGTTCTTGGCAGAAGGTACAGCTATTAAGGATTTAAATAATCCTGATAGAGTTCTAATCGGTGGGCGTCCCAATGGTACTGGAAAGGCTGCCGTTGATGAACTAGCTAAAATTTATGCACACTGGGTTTCAGAAGAAAGAATTATCAAGACAGATGGTTGGTCATCTGAAATGTCTAAACTCACAGCAAATGCATTTTTGGCACAAAGAGTAAGTTCCATTAATAGTATTTCAGCTCTATGTGAAGCTACTGGTGCTGACGTTGAAAATATAGCTAATGCAATTGGTGCTGATAGCAGAATAGGGGCAAAGTTCTTAAAGGCTGGTCCTGGTTTTGGTGGATCTTGTTTCAAAAAAGACATTCTAAACTTGGTTTACCTTTGTGAAAGTTTCGGTTTGCAGGAAGTTGCCGATTACTGGGAACAAGTAGTAAAGATGAACGATTACCAGCAGAATAGAATTGTTTCAAAAATTATGAAGTCTCAATTCAATACTATTGCTGGAAAGAAAGTTTTGATTCTAGGTTTTGCTTTCAAAGCAGATACTGGAGATACAAGAGAAAGTCCAGCGATCAATATTGTTAAACAGTTGGCAGATGAGCAGGCAGAAATCGTTATCTGTGACCCTAAAGCTATTTCTAATGCAAAGCTTGAGCTGATAGGTGTTGAAAATGTTAGCTATTCTGAAGATCCATATGATGCTGCGAAAAATGCTCACTTGGCAGTATTAATGACTGAATGGCAGGAGTATAAAGGTTTGGATTATCAAAAGATACTTACAAGCATGGAAGCACCTGCATCGATTTTTGATACAAGAAATGTTCTTGACCATGAAGATCTTTTTAATTTAGGTTTCAATGTCTACCCTCTGGGTAAAAAACCTTTAATACAATAGGGGATATTTTGGAATTAGCAGGCTTAAGGATTGCCGTTATAGGTCTTGGATATGTTGGTTTACCACTAGCTGTTGAGTTAGGGAAGAAATATCCTACAGTTGGTTTCGATGTAAAGGAATCCAGAGTTCAAGAGCTGTCTCATGGTGAAGACTCAACTTTAGAAGTTTCACCAGAAGAGTTAAGTCAAGCGAGTAAGCTTACTTATAGTACTCAACTTAAAGATCTTAAGAAATGCAATTTTTATATTGTTACAGTTCCTACTCCAATTGATGCTAGTAATAGACCTGATCTTAGTCCTCTACAAATGGCAAGCACTAGTGTTGGGAAAGTATTATCAAAGAATGATGTTGTTGTTTATGAATCTACCGTTTATCCAGGTGCAACAGAAGAAGTTTGTGTACCGATATTAGAGAAAGAGTCGGGCCTGAAATTTAATAAAGACTTTTTCGGAGGATACTCTCCGGAGAGAATTAATCCTGGTGATAAAGCTCACCGTTTAGTAAATATTTTAAAGGTGACTTCAGGTTCCACTCCAGAAATCGCAGATTTCATAGACTCCTTATATGGCAGTATCATTACTGCAGGAACTTACAAAGCGCAGTCAATTAAAGTGGCTGAAGCTGCAAAAGTTATCGAAAATACACAGAGAGATTTAAATATTGCACTTATTAATGAGTTAGCCTTAATTTTTGATAGACTTGGAATTGATACTGAGCATGTGTTAAAAGCCGCTGGAACTAAATGGAACTTTCTAAACTTTAGGCCAGGTTTAGTTGGAGGTCACTGTATTGGAGTTGACCCATATTACTTAACTCACAAAGCTCAAGAAGTTGGCTATAATCCAGAGATTATTTTAGCCGGACGAAGGATCAATGATCATATGGCTTCTTATGTGGTATCTAGATTGATCAAAGAAATGATCAAAAAAGGTATTACTGTTAGTGGTTCAAAAGTTCTTGTTCTAGGATTAACTTTCAAGGAAAACTGTCCAGACCTTAGAAATACCAAGGTAATTGATATTGTTTATGAGCTTCAGGAGTATGAGGTTAACGTAGAGGTTGTTGACCCATGGGTGGATGCAGAAGAAGCTCAAGAAGAATATTCTATAAAAGTAAATTCGGATATTGGAGCTTCTTATGATGCTGCAATTGTAGCAGTAGCTCACAAAGAATTTGTAGATGCTGGAATAGATTATATTAAGTCATCTTGTAATAAAAATCATGTAATCTATGACCTAAAGTATGTGTTACCTGAATCTGAAACTGATTTAAGGCTTTAGACCATTATTTCAGTTTGAAAGTTTATGAATTAACCGAATTCATAAAAATTGCTTTCTTTCATGTCATTTCACATTATTTAACCTATGAAATTTTCATAATTGTGTTACTAATTAGGGCGCGTGGCTCGGATAGATTAAATTCTTTTTAACAAAGAATTTAGCAAATGTGATGAATATTTTGAAAATTAATATATTATGCGAGCCGGCTAAAAAATTTTAAGAATAGATTTGGATTCTGAATTAATGACTGATCATAGAATGACACACCTCAAAGAGCTTGAGGCTGAAAGTATACATATAATCAGGGAAGTTGCAGCTGAGTTTGATAACCCTGTAATGCTTTATTCTGTAGGAAAAGATTCAGCAGTAATGCTACATCTAGCAATGAAAGCTTTTCACCCTGGTAAGCCACCATTTCCACTAATGCATGTTGATACTATGTGGAAGTTTAAGGAAATGATCGAATTTCGTGATACCCATACAAAAAATCTTGGCTTGGATTTGATCGTACACATCAATCCAGAAGGCAAGGCTATGGGATCTAATCCGTTTGTTCACGGAAGTCAGAAACATACAGACATTATGAAAACTCAAGGCTTAAAGCAAGCTTTAGATAAATACGGCTTCGACGCAGCTTTTGGTGGTGCTAGAAGAGATGAAGAAAAATCTCGCGCTAAAGAAAGAGTTTATTCTTTTAGAGATAAAAACCATAGATGGGACCCTAAAAACCAGCGTCCAGAACTTTGGAATGTTTACAACGGTAAAGTGAATAAAGGTGAGAGTATTCGTGTTTTCCCTCTTTCAAACTGGACTGAGTTAGATATCTGGCAATACATCTACCTTGAGCAAATTCCAATTGTTCCTTTATACTACTCTGCTAAGAGGCCTGTTGTTAAACGCGACGGTGTTTACATTATGGTTGATGACGAGAGAATGGAAGTTGGCCCAGATGAAGAAGTAGAACATAAAATGGTTCGTTTCAGAACTTTAGGTTGTTACCCACTTACAGGAGCGGTTGAGTCTGAAGCTGCTACTCTTCCAGAAATTATTCAGGAAATGCTACTTGCTACTACTTCTGAAAGACAAGGTCGTGTCATAGACCAAGACCAAGCAGGCTCTATGGAAAAGAAAAAGATTGAGGGGTATTTCTAATGTCACATCAATCTGAACTTATAGAAAAAGATATCATGGCTTATCTTAAAGAGCACGAGAATAAAGAGCTCTTAAGATTCCTAACATGTGGAAGCGTTGATGATGGGAAATCAACTCTAATCGGTCGTTTGCTCCACGACTCAAAATTAATATACGAAGATCAGCTTAATTCTATTAAGCAAGATTCAAAAAAGTTTAATACGACTGATGAAAGCTTCGACTTGGCCCTTTTAACAGATGGGCTTCAAGCTGAGAGGGAGCAGGGGATTACAATTGATGTAGCTTACCGATATTTCTCTACTTCTAAGCGTAAATTTATTATAGCAGATACTCCAGGACATGAGCAATATACAAGAAATATGGCAACTGGAGCTTCAAACTGTCAGCTGGCAATCATTCTTGTAGATGCAAGAAAAGGTATTTTGCCTCAAACTAAAAGGCACAGCTTCATTGCTCACCTTTTAGGAATAGAACATATTGTTGTCGCTATTAATAAAATGGATTTAGTCGATTTCAGTGAAGACGTTTTCAATGAGACTTGCAAAGCATACGAAGAAATCGCAAACACGATTGGAATTGATTTATCACAAGTATCTTTCTTGCCGTTATCAGCCTTGAAAGGAGATAATGTTGTAGATAAAGGCGATAATCTTGATTGGTTTGACGGTCCAACCGTAATGGAATATTTAAATACAGTTGATATCAGCCATGATAAAAATTTAGAAAATTTCCGTTTGCCAATTCAGTACGTTGTACGCCCTAATCTTGATTTTAGAGGGTTTTGCGGAACGCTTGCAGCTGGTATGGTTTCTGTTGGAGATGAAATTGTCACTTTACCTTCAGGGAAAGAAAGTAAGGTTAAAGAAATTGTCACTTACGATGGGAATCTGGAAACGGCATTTGCAGGTCAGGCTGTTACTATTACACTTGAAGACGAAATCGACAGTAGTCGTGGAGATCTCATCGTAAAGAAGAATGATGTTCCTGAAATAACTTCAGCAGTAGATGCCCATGTAGTTTGGATGGCTGACACAAATTTTGAGCCAGGGAAGCTTTATGACTTTAAGTTTGCATCTAAAGGGACTAGTGGAGAGCTAATTGAAGTTGACCATAAAGTTGAAATTAACACTTTAGAGAACGTTTCTGGTAAAGATCTTCAGCTGAAT
>Ga0075480_10002157_pt1 | contig 12635 bp, 11 predicted proteins | sample DEB08_DNA_7_FD_81590 | JGI IMG/M metagenome (GOLD analysis project Ga0075480, IMG submission 81590) | Aqueous microbial communities from the Delaware River and Bay under freshwater to marine salinity gradient to study organic matter... | ecosystem: Environmental > Aquatic > Marine > Coastal ... | reverse complement strand
TCACTCAGCAAAACCATCACCGGTCTGACTGCGCTCATCGCTGCGGAGGAGGGCTCGGTATCTCTCGACGAACCAATTGACCTTCGAGCATCGTCGGTAACCATCCACGACGGAACGACGTTGCGACACCTTCTTGCGCATGCCAGCGGGCTTCCCTTTGATGGAGCGACACCAATCGCAGGTCTCGGCCGCAGGCGCATCTATTCGAATACCGGCATCGAACTCGCTGCCGAACTCATTACTGCGACAACTGGTATTCCCTTTGACGAATACCTTCGTGAAGCGATCTTCGAACCGCTCGGCATGTCAGCGACAGAGTTGCGTGGATCCCCAGCGTTTGCAATGTGGTCAACCCTTGATGACATGACACTGCTGCTCGGCGAACTCATCCAGCCACGACTCATCAGCCCGGCAACACACAACGACTTCATAGCCGAGCAATTTGTTGGCATTTCAGGAACGATTCCCGGGCTCGGCCGATTTGACCCCTGCCCTTGGGGTTTGGGGGCTGAACTGCGCGGAACTAAACATCCACATTGGACCGGGTTACGCAACTCCCCTTCTACATTTGGGCACTTCGGTGGAGCCGGAACAATGATGTGGGTCGACCCAACGATCAGATCAGGTCTCGTTGCGCTCACCGATCGCCAGTTTGACGAATGGGGAGATGAAGCCATCGCTCTTTGGTCGGAACTCTCTGACGCCGCAATCGAAGACCTGCAGCATGCAGAGGCACTGTCGTGACAACGATCGGCCCGATCATCTTCCGAGCGGGAGACCGAATTTGCTGGAAGGCAATAGGTGACGACGGGCTGCCCATTCGCCGTTACGGATTTATCAACGGGCGACCAAACGGAAACGGCCGCGTTGTCGTGATGTTCGACGGCGAACTGAAAGGTGAAACCGTCGTCGCCATAGGTGAACTCGAACCCGTCAACATCATGACGGTGGATCTTGTCATCGACGACGTCGAACTTCTCAACGACCCAACACTTCGTCAAGCGCTCGTCGGCCTGTGGTCATCTGAAGCAGAACTCGCCGGCCTCGTGGTCGAAAATGTGGTTCAACTCGGTACTGGCGTTCGCGACGTCACCGGGCTCGGATACGCCCTTGCTGAACTCCAGTCTGCCGGTGAGCTCTATGTGCTGAGAGCGGTGATCGATTCGACCTATGTCACCGTGCGGGCCGACGTTCCACGCCGCTTTGAACGACCACGCCGCTGACCCGAAGGCCAGCGGCGCAGCAACAAACCGTGTAACAGTTATGAGCGATCAGGAAAGACGCTCAACGACCATTGCCATTCCCTGGCCACCACCGACACACATCGTCTCAAGTCCGTACTGCTTGTCGGTCGCCTGCAGGCCATGGATGAGCGTCGTCATGATGCGTGCACCGGTCATACCAAATGGGTGACCAACTGCGATCGCACCACCGTGCACGTTCAGTTTCTCGTAAGGAATGCCAAGGTGCTTCGCAGATGGAACCACCTGTGCTGCAAATGCTTCGTTGATCTCAACAAGATCAATATCGTCCATTGTCATTCCTGCACGGCCAAGCGCTTGGCGGCTTGCCTCAATCGGGCCAAGGCCCATGATCTCAGGGTTCAGACCAGACACACCAGATGACACAATGCGAGCGAGAGGCGTCAGGCCGAGCTCTGCTGCCTTGCGGTCACTCATCACCATCACAGCAGCTGCGCCGTCGTTGAGTGGGCATGAATTACCTGCAGTGATTTCACCATCGGGGCGGAAAACTGGCTTCAGGCCGGCAAGCCCCTCAGCGGTCGTACCTGCACGAGGACCATCATCTGCGGATACAACAGTGCCGTCAGGGAGCGTGACCGGGATGATCTCATCGGCCCAGAAACCATTCTCGACATTTGCAACTGCACGCTGCTGCGACAGTGCCGCGAACTCGTCCATTTCTTGGCGGCTGACGTTCTCAACCTCGCGAACGTTCTCAGCGGTCTGACCCATTGCGATGTACATGTCGGGAAGGCCCGATGGTGCGGTCCAACCGCCCTGTCCGCCACCGGCACGTGAGGCTGTGCGCTCCCCTGCCGACGAAAAGATGCTGTTAGGGGCGGTATCGCTCGCACCCGAGGCGTATCTGCTCACCGTCTCAACACCGGCTGCAATAAAGCAGTCGCCCTCGCCAGCCTTGATCGCATGAGCGGCCATCCGGATCGTCTGCAACGATGAGGAGCAATAGCGGTTGACGGTTACGCCAGGAACATCGCCGAGGCCGGCAAGCACTGCCGTGATTCGAGCGATATTGAATCCTGCTTCACCTGCAGGCTGTCCACAACCCATGATGAGGTCTTCAACATCAGATCCGGAGACACTTGGAACTTTGGCCATCAGCGCCTTCACAATCTGAGCTGACAGATCATCAGGGCGAATCGATACGAGCGAGCCTTTCGCGGCACGGCCGATCGGGCTACGGGCGGTTGCAACAATCACTGCTTCAGTCATGACGACACCTTAGTGACCAATCCACCCTCCGGCCATACCCGCAGGGCCGCGAGCTGTGAGCACAAACTCTCGCCCGTCAGCGTGTATCCACGACCGTGAACGCCTCGGCGAACCTGTTCACACCAAACCCGGCAACCTGAGCAGTTTCAGAATTCCATTCACGAACCCGCTCCACCATTCCAGATGGGTCGCGGTGCTGGCTTTCGTGACACAGCAAGGCCGCAATTTTGCGATCGATCTGAGAGGTGATGTCGACGAACTCGTCAGGTTCAGGATGCCCCATCACCCAAATCTCATCAACCGACCATGGCTCCAGTCCGTCTGCGAGCAAATCGGTGAAGGCGTACGGATTGCGTGCATCTGGGTACACGGCCGCAATCGCCGACTGCGCAACCGCAAGATGGTCTGGATGGCTGGCATAAATTCGACGCAGATTTAACGCTGGCGACTGAGTAAGCACCACTTGCGGACGCCATTCACGAATGACACGAGAAAGGTCATGACGAAGTCCAAGGCCTGACTCAACGGCTCCATCCATCCAGCCGAGGAAAACGAGATCAGTCACACCAACTGCTCGAGCAGCATTCGTTTGCTCCTCTCGACGGATTGACGCCATCTTCGGACGGGGAATCGAATCGTCAAACCCACCGGCCTGGCCGTCGGTCACGATGCAATACGTCACCTTGGCACCGCGGTCAGTCAGATTGGCAATTGTTCCTGCTCCGCCAAAATCAACATCATCAGGGTGGGCAGTAATCACCAACGCACGGTCAATCTCGTCAACGCTCAGCACGACCCACACCCTAGAACCGATCTACGCTCCGCCCATGGACGAGCTCACCTTCCAACCGCCCACGGGACTTCCCGATATCTCAACAATGGAATTCTGGACAGCGCCGAGAAGTGAGCGCTCAGAGGCCTTTCGCATTCTGCGCGACACCCCCGGGCTACCGAAATACCCGGAACGGTTTCTTGAGGGATCACCATTCCCACCCGGACCGGGCTACCACGCTGTCACCCGCCATGAAGATGTGTGGGCAGCAAGTCGAAACCCAGAGTTGTTCTGTTCTGGTCTTGGCTCAAATATCACCGACCTCCCTCAAGAACTAAACGAGTTTTACGGGTCGATGATCAACATGGACGACCCAAAGCACTTTCGGTTGCGTTCGATCGTGTCAAAAGGGTTCACGCCGAAACATGTCACCGACCTTGAAGACATCATCAGGGCGAAAGCAAAAGAAATCATCAACAGGATGGTCACCAACAACCCGTCGGGCACCGCAGATTTTGTTGAACAATTTGCCGGGCCGCTACCGCTCGAGATCATCTGCTCGATGATGGGCATCCCTGAATCTGATTACGCATCCATCTTTGAATGGACAAACACGATTCTTGGAGCAAGTGACCCTGAATTCGGGGGCACCTACGAACGCCTGATGGAAGTCTCGCTCGAAATTTTTGCCTACGCACAAGAACTCGGCGAACGCAGCAGAGCAACCCCAGGTGATGACATCACGTCTGCACTCATGGCTGCTGAAGTTGATGGTGACCGACTTAGCCCACAAGAGTTTGGATCGTTCTTCATTCTTCTCGTCGTTGCCGGAAACGAAACAACACGTAACGCTCTCACCCACGGGCTGTACGCGCTCACGCACAACCCCGGTCAGCGCGATCTCTGGTTTAGCAACTTCGAGAGCCACGCAAAGACCGCTATCGAGGAAATCGTTCGATACTCAACGCCGGTCATTCACTTCAGAAGGACAGTGACCGCAGATACTGAACTTGGCGGACAGCAACTCGCAGCCGGCGACAAAGTGGTGCTGTTCTACTCAAGCGCAAATCGGGATGAACGTGTCTTCGATGAGGCCGACAATTTTGTTGTGACTCGGCCAACCCAACCGACGCAAGTTGGCTTCGGGGCCGGAGGACCCCACTTCTGTCTCGGGGCAAATCTCGCCCGCCGAGAACTCACGATTGCGTTCGAAGAACTGCATCAAGCACTGCCAAACCTTCGCAGCACGGGCGAACCCGACTACCTTCAGAGCAACTTCATCAACGGAATCAAGCGACTTCCCTGCGCATGGAATTAAACGACATAACACACTCCCTTTCGAACCCGACACGAGTTCGCTGGGTGGATGCCCTCACCACAGCCGGATGGTGCTTATGGCTCGCCTACCTCGGAATTGTCGCCATTGAGCTTCGCCGGGCCTTCGCGATCACTACCTCCAGTTTTGAAGACGGTGTGTGGGGACAACGCGTCGAGACTGTCTCATTTGTTGCGATTCCGCAGAACAGCATCGTCCTCGTTGTAGCTGCGCTCTGTGTGGCCCTTGCCAGCATATTGTGGTCAGGCATCCACCCTGACGACAAACCTCCGCGCCAGTCGCTTCAGCGACTTGCCACCATGGTTGGAGGTGTCGCAATTGTGGTGATTGGAGTTGCCCTACTAGGAATTGGCGGTATCCCGTTTCGATACGCAGACCCACTCGCCGATCTTGGAGCGTTAGTTGGTCGAATCGCAGGGGTTGCAGTCGCAGCCGCCTGCCTGCGACTCACCCGACTCGCAGCCGAATAGTCAGCAACTACTTAGGTACCAAGATCGCCAGCAATGAAGTGGCGGCGACACAACAGCTCGTATCGAACAACGTCACCAAACATCTTCTGTGCACCCGGAGCGACCGTGTCACCTACAACCACGGTTTCACCCTCATAGACGATGAAGTCGTTGACGACTCGAGCGTTGTGGGTTGCCCGGCTTCCACACCAACACCGCGCTTCAACTTGCAGTGGTACTCGCTCATCAGCCACTTCGAGCATTCGTTTTGTACCGTCAAACAGCAATCCGCGGAAATCAGTGATGAGCCCGAAGGCGTAGACATCGACTTCCATCTCGTCAACAATTTTCGCAAGTTGGTCGATCTGCTCGATGGTGTAGAACTGCACTTCGTCACATACGAGGTAATGCAGCGGCCATTGCTGTAAGGCCAACTCGTGAATATCGAGCTCAGGAGACACGTGAACAGCGGGGGCCGACACTCCGAGCCTGCTTGACACTTGCTGACCCTCACGATCAAGACATGTGAGCAGCAACCCGTACAACTCCCGCGTGGCCAAGTTGTGATGAATCTGCAAGGCCAGGGTGCTCTTCCCTGAACCCATCGTTCCAAAGCTAAAGCGGAGCGTGCCCATCGGTTGGAACCCTAGTCTGCGGGTGACACATTCTGGCCACGGTAACCCCTCGCTAAAGGCGCAGGTACTCGCTCAGCCGGCACACGTCCACTGCTGCCATCGGCAGGACAACAACAGCACTCTTATGAGTACAAACTCAGGTCGCCGCAACTGCTTCGTGACGCTGACGAAGCCTCGACGCCGCGCCAATCAACCACAGGCTCCCTGCCGCAGTCACAATTGCAACTCCAGCAAGGATCGGAACATACGACCCAACCGACTTTTTGAGGGAACTCACGACAAGCGGCATCATCATCCCGGCGTACGCAACGGCATAGAACGACCCGTTCAATGCTCCCCTGTCCTCGGGGCGGCAAATGATGTCAACGAACCGAAGTCCCGATGTCATTGCAAGACCAGAGGCCGAGCCCATGAAAACTGCGGCAACAAGAACCAGCCCCCACTTATCGGTCGCGAATGCGATCGATCCCAGGGTCGTTCCTGTGGCTCCGCAGGCGAGGGCAATCGGAGCACCTCGGTAGGGGCCAACACGACCGACCAGTGACTGCGCCGGAAGAATCGACCACGTCGCAATGAAGCCGAGCGCTCCAGAGATCAACACGGCAATTCCTGGCATCGCCGGCTTTAAGAGAACTGGGAACAAACCAAAGACCAGCGATGGCATTCCGAACACGCCGAGCGCCGTTGGTGCAACAACTGTCACAAAATCTTTCACCGACTCACGAGGCATTCCAAGGTTCGGTCTGATCCGACGTGAACTGTCACGAGCAACCGTCTCTGGTGCCCCAAGTAATAACGCCGCACCTGCTGCGATGAGCACGATATGAGCAACATATGGAATCACCAGCGGTGCTGGGCCCCATTGCCCAATCACACCAGACACCATCGGACCGGCACCGAAGCCGATGTACATCACAGCTCCCAGTTGACGCGAGGTCAACAGTGGGTTGTCACTGCCAACCTCTTGCATCCACGCACTCGCAACAACAAACACCACCCCGGACACCACACCGAGCAGAAAACGGCCGATGTACAACATGACCACCGTGTTGCCTCCAAAGAGCATCACCAGGCTTGCGACACCCGACAGCAGCACCCCAGGCATGATGACGACACGACGACCAAGCACATCTGATGCTGGTCCCGAAAAGACGAGTGCCGGAGCAAGTCCGATCGGATAGATCGCAAACAACGCAGTCAGCGTCCATGTACTGAGGCCAAGTCGATCCTCGTAAATAAGGAACAGTGGCGTCGCAACATTTGTGCCAAATCCCACAGCGAATAGGGCGAATAAAATCCGTACTTTTGCGGAGGGCACACTGCGAACCTAGACCCGACGCCACCTGACTACTGCACTGGAGTAGTTTTGGGTGGTCGACACAGTCAACAGTGAACAGATTCTCACATGACGATGACCTCACACACCCCTCGAGCCCTACTCGGCGCGCTGCTCATTGCGTCCAGCGCGACTGCCGCCGCAGGCGCAGCCGCTGCCCCCGCCGACACAACCCTCACTGTTGCTGTTCCGGCGCCACCAGCCATCGACTACACAAACGACGATCCGTGGCAACTTCCTACACGACCGCCAATCTGCACTGAGGCCCAACTCGAGATGGGTGATGTGAGGTCGTGTGTGGTGCGCACATACGGCACCGCAACAGACAACGGTTGGCCAATGCCCCCGGCGCCCGGTTCGGGCTCTGCCAGCGATTGGCTCTGGAATGGCTACGACTATCGAGGGTCCCCGGCGCTCAACGACTGGGAGTCTGAACAGATCACTTCAAATGAGCAACGTATTGGCGACGTCTACGCAGGCGACTTCTCATCGCACATAGGAATTGCCGCTCTCTTCGAGGGATTCCTCGCTGAAATTGTCGATCGCGGGTACGAGGTACGCGACGCCATCGGCTATGGATTTCGCTGCACCAACGCATCAGGCGGGTGGAATTGCCCAAGCGGGAATGTCCGAGATTTGTCATTTCATGCGTGGGGACTCGCCTTTGACATGAACTCTGACGCAAATCCCATCGCGACCTATCGCCATCCGTCTGGCGGCAACGCCTGCGAGGTCGCCATGGCAACCGACATGCCGCGGTGGGTGATTCAAACTGCCGAAAAGTGGGGTCTGTACTGGGGTGGCTACGGGTGGGGGGATGGTTGCTCGACGCCGGCGTCATCGGCCTATCGAGATCCACCACATTTCGAATTTCGAGGAACGCCGGAAATGGCTGATCAAATTCTCAGATTCAACCTACGCAACGACCCCGACCTTGGCTGTTACGACGTCGTTGATCTCGACGGCAACGAACGAATGATCTGCAATAGAGAGTTCGCTGTTGAACCAAACTGGCGGGTAGCAATCGATCCGGGGGCGCCAGCAACAGCAACCGCAGCGGTCGTCAACCTCACCGCCACTACGGTTACGCAAAGCGGCTTCTTCAGTCTCGAATCGTGCGCTCGTCGCGCAACCACTTACCCGGAGACCTCGAACATCAATTTTGTCGCCGGACAAGATGTGGCAAATCTCGCAATTATTCCGCTCGATAACGACGGCCGTTTCTGCTTGTTCCACTCGACGCGGGCGCACGGAATTGTTGATGTCATCGCATTTCTTGCGCCTGTCGAGGAAGGCTCCGGACTACGCGTCGTACCTCAGAAACCTCAACGCATCGTCGATACTCGATCGCGAGTCGCATGCGATACCGCGGGGACATGCGGGGCCAAGCCAATTGAACATCGGCGGTCACTCATTATTTCTGACGCTCCAGCAGATCCGTATCTTGCAAACCTCACTGTGACGAGGTCGGGCGCACCAGGGTTCATCAGTGCCGGCGGTTGCGAGTCTGTCACTCGTGGCAACCGCATCCCCGAATGGTCAAATCTCAACTATCGGCTAAATGAAGATCGAGCCAACCTTGCGATCATTCGCCCCGATGACGTACTCACTTCCTGTGCCTATTCCTGGGGAGGTACCGACTTCATTGTCGATATTCTCGGGACTCTCACCACCGCAGATGAAGGACTCGGCTTGGCACTAGTTGAGCCTCAGCGGATTCTTGACACCCGCAGATGCACCGGACGACCATGCACATTCGGTGTCGACCGTAGTGAGGTGCTGCACATCCCGGTCAATACCGATGCTCCTGTTGTTGCTGTCAACATCACTGCAACTGATGCACTGGAATGGGGATTTGTCACCGTCGACAGGTGCTCAACCCTCGATGCGCTCACCGGTTCGCCGATGACGTCAACGGTGAACATTGACAAAGGTGCCACCGCCGCCAACCTCACATTTGCCGAGGTAGAAGATGGCGAAATCTGCATCTGGTCGTACGGCCGGACACATCTCATCGTCGACTTTCAAGCAGAGCTCCTTCCAGATGCGGAACTGGGCATCAAACTCGACGACCCGGTTCGCGTCTATGACGGAAGAAAAGGTGGAAGCCGCCGCGTCAGTCAGTGAGAGCGCCGGTTCGCTTGCGATAAAACTCGTCGAGACGGCGAGCGCTGTCATCTCCAAAGAGAAGTCGTGCAACCTCGGCGAGATCCTCTGACCCAACAAAGTCCTCATCAGGAACGACAAGATCAATTTTTGAGCGCCGTCGCATGAAATCATCGAGCTTGACGATCATCTCATGCTCAGCAGCGTTATGAAGTTCAACGCGCAAGTAATCGGCAGATGACATGACATCTGTTGCCATCGACGGGTCATCGCGAATCTGTTCAAGCATGTCGAATGCCCGACGGCCGTAGCGGCGCCACAATCTCACCGAGAGCGGTTCAGTATCTGGCTTTGACCTCATGTCGTCAAGGCGCATGAGGTGAGCTTGACGGAAAAACTCTGCTCGGCTTGCCGCATCGGGCTCACCGAACCAGTTTTGATCATCGGCTTCCAGTACAACACCAAGAGATTCAATTTCGGCCCCAACCTCGGCACCAACGTTGAGACAGTCGGTGAGCTTGCCACCAAACACGGTGACGACTGCCTGCTGCTCATCGCGCTCGACCTCATGGCGGCGACTTAATGAGGTCCATTCCTTCGAACGCCAATCATCGGCACCTTCGCCTTCAACCTTGACAACCAGGGGTCGTACACCACTGCGCTCAGCAATGATGTCACTCACGTCGAGAGGCTTTGGAAGGTTCATTCGGGCGTTAATCTGCGCGAGTAGGAATGAGCGATCGTCATCGTTCACTGCCGTGAACGGCTCGTCAACTCGAGTATCAGTGGTACCGATTACAGATCGACGACCCATTGGAATGACATAGAACAAGCGTTGGCTGTCATCGAAGAACGCAAGAACTCGGTCGTGGTCAGTTGTCGTCAAACGGGGTACGACGAGGTGAATTCCTTTGGAGTACACAATGCGATGCTGGGTTGAGGTTCCCCATGACTCGTTGAGGCCGTCGACGAAAGGACCCGCAGCATTCACCAACGTTTGGGCTGATGCTGACATCTCGCGTCCCGAGTCAACGTCACGGAGTTGCACATACCAACGGCCTTCTCGACGCTCCGCTGAGACGAGTTCGACATAGTTAGCGGTGACCGCTCCGGCCTCGAAGGCCGAGCGGATAAATGAAAATACGAAGCGAGAGTCATTGTCGATGAGGTACGCATCCTGGTACTGAATCGCACCTCGTGCTGTTGAGGTCGAAATCGCAGGTTCCGCTTGCTCCAACCGGCGACGAGAGAACACCTTTGGAGGTTTTGTCCCAAAACGCCCAATTGCCCAATACGCAGTTGCACCAATCCCTGCGAACCACGGTCGATATGGAGCTGTCTGATCGAGGGTGGCGAGAAAACCGATCTCTCGAACGTTGTCTGGGTAAGCCCTCATCAACGTATTACGAGAACGACAGAGCCCGTAGACAAGACCCAGCTCATAATTTTCTAGATATTTAAAGCCACCCCAGACCAAGTTCGATGACTCTTGCGAGGTAAAGGCACCGAAGTCACCACGGTCAACAAGGGCTACCGATGCCCCTCGACCAGCCAGCGCAGCGGCAGAAACTGCGCCGTTGATGCCGCCACCGACAACGAGTACATCGAAAGAGCCACCATCGAGTCGACGTAGGTTCTCAGACCGCTGTGCCACTCCTATAGCGTTCCACGCAATTGACGCAAAGCCAACACTGAGCGCACTCGATTCGACACAGGGTTGTTGAGGCAGGTAACGATGAGGTCGTGACAGAACTCTCACTACTTGATGGGCTCGCCACCACGCGGGCGATTCGTCGCTACACGAATGAGCGAATCCCCGATTCTGACCTCAACAAGATGCTGTTCTCGGCAACACGGGCTCCATCTGGGTCGAACCGGCAACCGTTCAGATTTATGGTGTTCACCGACTCAGAGCGTTCGATGCGTGTCAAACAGATCATCGCTCAGGGCGCTCAGACCCTCTGGGATTCAAAACGCTCGAACGATGGGTATGACAGCGGATCAGGTGCGCAGGATGACTCACCAAAAGCCCGTATGGCGCGCACGATGCAACATTACGTTGACCACTTCGCGGAGGTCCCTGTCCTTGTGCTCGCATGCCTCATCAGATATCGCGAGCCGTCACCAACTGAAGGCGCGTCAGTCTACCCGGCATGTCAGAACCTGTTGCTTGCAGCGCGAGCCCTCGGCTACGGCGGGGTGCTCACCGGATTTCAGGGGTTTGTTGACGAAGAACTCCGATCATTTCTCAACATTCCCGATGAAGTGGCGCTGTCAGCAACCATCACCCTTGGGGTTCCCGCCGGCTCCCACGGGCCCGTTCGGAGGCGACCGCTTTCCAACCTGGTGTTTGCTGACACCTGGGGCGAGGCAGCTCCGTGGGCGACAGACCCTCCGGGCACCGCCGTTCTCAGCAGCAAGTTTGGACCTGCGTAATCGTCTCGTCAGACGAAGAATGAGCCCACAAGAGCAGCAACAGCGAGCACTGATAGCACGACAACGGCAATGAACTGCTGACGCAGTTGCGTAGCGACAGGCGTTCCTGACACCTGCAACTTCTTCTCTGATCCATCGAGGGCCCAGCTACGAAGCATTCCACGAACCCAGACTCGGTCATTCGAACGAACGACTCGCTCTTCGACCCAGGTTCGGCGGTTTCCTGATGAGATGTTGAACGCTGACTCGCCGCCCAACGACAGGTTGGTTGAGCGTTCACTTGCGGTATGAGTCTCAGGAAAACCAGTGTTGTCGAAGTTGCTTCCCGACCGCACCTCGATTCGCGAGCCTGTCTCCTCGATGAACATCAAGGACCCAGATGTGCCTAGGTTGCGAGTGCGACGCTTTTGGCGATCGCTGGTTTCGTCATCTCGGCGCGGCTCGGTCCACTCGGTGACTTCATCAGCCTCAAACAGGAGGCCGGATGCACCGGTATACGGGCTCGTTCCAGTTTTTCACCTCCAGCGAGTCCGGCAATCACGACTTCCCCGGCCGTCAGGCGCAGCCTGAGCGGCTTCAGGGGTGAGAACGGGGAGTTCTTCGAGTTTCCCACGGCGCCACGACACCAGGGCAGCAATCACCCCAAGCAGGACAGCAACAAGAAGCAGAAGGAGTTGAGGACTCACTCGGAAACCATAACAATGCCCCAACTCTTCATCTGGGCTCGGTGCTCTCTGGCTCTAACTGCGGGGCACGTCCTTCCATGGGCGATCACGATCGACTCGAACATCGCCGGGCAATCCCAAGACGCGCTCTCCGAGAATGTTCCTCATGATCTCTGCTGTTCCACCCTCAATGGTGTTTGCTCGACTCCGCAAGAATGCAACTCTTGAGATCGACGCGAGCCCGCTACCTTCCCCACCTTTGGCGTAGTCGTCGTAGAGCAACGCAGCTGGTCCGAGAAGGTCCATACAAAATTCGTAGACGCGTTTGTTGTGCTCAGCTCCGGCCATCTTGCCGATCGAACCCTCCGGGCCGGGGCTTCCCATTCGGCGATTTGCCGAGGCGCGGAGGTTGTTGAGACGAATCGC
>Ga0075480_10002156_pt1 | contig 12636 bp, 9 predicted proteins | sample DEB08_DNA_7_FD_81590 | JGI IMG/M metagenome (GOLD analysis project Ga0075480, IMG submission 81590) | Aqueous microbial communities from the Delaware River and Bay under freshwater to marine salinity gradient to study organic matter... | ecosystem: Environmental > Aquatic > Marine > Coastal ... | reverse complement strand
CTTACCGCCAACCAATCAAAGGTCTTCTAAAAAGCCTTGGAATAAACTATGATGGACACCAATTAAGTCACTACAACGGTTCTGCTCCAAGAACGGTAGCCTCTGAGAAAAAAGACTTAAAAGTTATGGAGCTATATGCTGCATTTATTGATCGCCTCAAAGCAGTTAAAGAAGTAGATGGAAGCAGGTTGTTTGATAACTGCCTTGTGAGCTTTGGAAGCAATTTGAGAAGTGGTCATATGCTCAAAAATGTGCCGGCATTTTTAACTGGAAATATTGCTAATCAGATTAAGCATGGTCAGCATGTCAATATGCCAAAAGATTCAGCGCTTTGTAACCTTTGGTTAACCATGCTGAAGCTTTGTGACATTCCAGTAGAGAGCTTTGGCGATAGTGATGGAGAAATAAACGAATTATTTTTATAAAGTCGTCAAAATATCTCGGAGATTGCTGATTTTGTTATATTAAAAAAGATATTTTATATGTAGTTTTTCTACTAGTGTATATTTGTCTGTAGGAAAGCTCATGTTTAATTTTATCTTTAAAACCAAATATCTATTCTTCGCTTTATCCTTTTTGTTATTTACTTATTCTTACGCTGAAAAGAAGAAGGACGTCTCGAATATTGTTTTCTGCTGGTCTCCTGATGATCACCCAAAACATACACATGGATATAAGCTTTTTGCGAAAATTATGGAAGGGAAGTTTAAGAGTGTAGAAGATGTAAAAACGACATCTGTTCAAGGTTTTCCTAAAGCTGAGATTTGGAAGGATGCTGATTTGGTAATCTTTTTTCTGACTGTTAAAACTCTTTCTGAAGAACAGTTAGAATTATTAGATAAGCATATAGCTAATGGGAAATCTCTCTTTGTCATGCATCAGGGACTCGTAGTCAGGAAAAACTACGATGGCTGGGCAGATAGAATAGGTTTTGCTTATTCATGGACTAAGGGAGAGCAAAAGTCTAACTGGGGGGCTTTTAACAGTCCAATTAACTTAAATACTGAGCATGAAATATTTAAAGGCTTTGACAAAACTATTACTTTCAAGGATGAGCTTTACTGGAATCTCAAAAAAGGCTCTAGAGGTAAAATTACAGTTTTAGGAACAACTCAGTCTCCAAAAGAACCTAAAGGAGAATGGCCGGCTTTTTGGACGGTAGAACACAATAAGACCTCTCGAGTTTTTTGTACTGTTCCCGGACATTTTGATAAAGTTATCAGCAGTGAGATCTTTGAGAAGACTCTTTTCAGGGGAATGGCTTGGTGCCTATCAAGACCAATAAATAGCTTTGATAATCTCCCTTATAAAAAATAAACTATCTGTCTACCTTTTGCCAGAAAGCATTTTCTCTGCTTGTATGCTGAACATTTGAAATGTTTAGGTAGAGCAGAGCTTTATCACTATTCCAAGACGCAGAACCATCTATGTATGAAACATTATGCCCTTCTTTGTGAGTATAATTAACAGAGTAATTTCCAGATGAATGGTCAGACATTAGCGCATCTCCCGATTCATCTTTATAAAAAGAGGGAGCTCTAAAGTTTGGAGCATTGAATGTACTTCTATACTGATATGAAGATGTGATCGTTCTTAAGAGGGTTCCATCAGTAGGAAAACCTCCATAGTTTCCAGCATCATTAGTCTTTCCAGTTCTATGTTTAGGATGAGTAGAACTAGGACAGTCTGTCAGATAAATATCTTCTATAATGTCTCTTTGATAAAGTTTTCCATGCCCATGCCATGTACTAGCTTTTTTAATCGCAAAGATTCCATCATTGGCAATGGTAACGGGTTGGCCGGCAGGTAAGGCTCCATCGTAAGCATTGCTGTGAGTTACTAAGCCCCTGTAAAATTGACTTAGGTTTGATAGGCAGACAGCTCTTTTAGTTAATTCTCGACTCTTGCTTAAAGAGGGTAAAAGAAGACTTAATAAAATGCCAATGATGGCAACGACAATTAATAATTCCAGTAGAGTAAATTTAGATCTCACAACACTTCTCCATAAATAACACAATTAGAAATTAGGGTATGAGACATACATCATCAATGGTATTAAAAGTCAATGATTTGTCATTAATGATTATTTGTGAATGTTATGGATGTATTTCTTGATGATAGTTTGTCAAAAACGATTTCATCTTGAGTTGTTCATCAGTCCTATAGTTGTAAGCTTTTAATTTAGTAAACGAATAGAGAGGGGACGAGAAATAAAAAAGCCCAGGTCAAATTAGATTTGACCTGGGCTCGAAAAGTTTATTTTAAAAACTTAGAGATCGACTTTTACAGCAGACGAAGCTTGAGTTGCGATTTCTCTAGCTTTTTCAATTGAACTAGATCTAGCAACAACAACTCCCATACGACGTTGACCTTTAACTTCTGGCTTACCAAATAAACGAAGTTGTGTATTTGCTTGAGTTAAAACTTCTCCTAAGTTTGAGAAACTTGTTTGAGTTGATTCACCTTCGACTAAGATTACACTTGATGCTGATGGACCATGTTGATGAATATTTGGAATTGGCAGACCAAGGATAGCTCTTGCATGTAGAGCGAATTCTGAAAGGTCTTGTGAAATGATCGTAACAAGTCCAGTATCATGTGGGCGAGGAGAGACCTCTGAGAAAATGACCTCATCATCTTTCACAAAGAGTTCAACTCCGAAAACACCATATCCACCAAGTGCGTCAGTAATAGCTTTACCCATATATTCTGCAGATTTAAGAGCTTTTTCGCTCATAGCTTGTGGTTGCCATGATTCACGATAGTCACCACTTACTTGGCGATGTCCAATTGGTTGGCAGAAACTTGTTCCACCAGCGTGGCGAACAGTAAGAAGAGTGATTTCATAATCGAAGTCAACAAAACCTTCTACGATAACTTTACCTTTACCAGCACGGCCACCTTCTTGAGCATATTCCCAGGCTTTTTGAATGTCTGCTTCTTCACGCACAGTTGATTGTCCTTTACCAGAAGAACTCATGATTGGTTTAACGACAAATGGAAGACCAATTTCTTCAACAGCTTGAGCATATTCTTCTTCAGTTGCTGCAAATCTGTAAGGAGAAGATACGAGACCAAGAGTTTCAGCTGCTAAGCGGCGAATTCCCTCGCGATTCATAGTTAGTTGAGTTGCTTTTGCAGTTGGAATGACAGTAAAGCCTTCAGACTCCAATTCAGCCAATGTATCGGTAGCAATAGCTTCAATTTCTGGAACGATTAGGTCTGGCTTTTCTTTTTCGATAATTTCCCTAAGGGCATCGCCATCAAGCATAGAAATTGTATATGATCTGTGAGCAACCTGCATGGCAGGAGCGTTTTCGTATCTATCAACAGCGATGACTTCAACGCCGTACCTTTGTAGTTCAATAACAACTTCTTTTCCTAACTCACCTGAACCGCACATTAAAACTTTTTTAGCAGTAGGAGAAAAGGGTGTTCCAATAGTTGGCATGCTGATAATCCTTAAGTTAGTAGTGGTCAAAAAATTTGAGTAATTAACAATAGACCATGGCGATGGAATTGAAAGGGTATAACTAGCTCTATGACGGTGCTTTTTTGTAAGATTTTTTAAGTCTTATTTCGTAAGCATTATCTAAGCTTAGAATCATGTATACTTCATGTAAAATATCCAAAAAATAACTTGGCTTGTTTATTGCGGAATATCATTAAGATGAACAAGAAATGGAAAATGATGTGGAATCTTTTAGACTACATACCGCAATGACCGAAGACGAAAGTAATGAGTTGAAAGCCATTCTTGCGAGCAACGATTTCTCTGACGTCAATGTATTTATTGCGACTCCTTGTTATGGTGGGCAAGTGAGTGAGGCTTATATGAGAGGCATCTTAGATGTTACGATGCTTCTACAAATGCGTAAGATTCCTTATTACATCTTTACAATCGGTAATGAGAGTCTCATTACTAGAGCTCGTAACTCTACCGTAGCGACTTTTATGGGGAATCCAGAATTTACTCATTTACTGTTCATTGATGCCGATATTGAGTTTACTCCTGTAGAATTCTTTCGTTTACTAGCAGCCCGTAAAGAAGTTGCTGGTGGCTGCTACCCAGGTAAGGCTATAAATTGGGATAAACTTTACAATCAAGTTTCCAAAGGTTGCCCTAGAGCGGATATAGAAGCTAAAAGTTTAAACTACATTATGGATTACCATTTTGTAGAAACAGAACAGGGAAGAGCTTTAAATCTAGACAATGGCTTTGTAGAAGTTAAACACCTGGCCACTGGCTTTTTAATGATTCAGCGTACTGTGTTTGATAAGTTGATAGAAGCCAAGCCACAGGATAAATACATGAATGATATACCAGGTTATAATAATGAGCGAACCAAGGATAAGTTTTATTTGTTTTTTGACACTATGTGCGATGACAATGGTCGCTATTTAAGCGAGGACTATGCCTTTTGTAAGAAGTGGCGTTCAATCGGTGGTCAGATATGGATGGATTTATCTTCCAGATTAACTCATACTGGATACTACAAATTTAAGGGTAACCTTGGTCCAGTCATGAGAGAGAATTTAGGAATGTAAACTTATTCAGGTTTACTCTTATTGTAAAGATCTAAGATTTCTTCAGAAGAATAAGCTCTCTTGCTGACAAGTGTTTCATCAATACTTCCTCTTAAACGAAAGTCTGGTACATTTTTGTCTTTATTTGGATGAGAGAGGTTTCCTATTTCTAAAAACTCAAGATTAAATACATGATCTCTTTTGAAGGCTAGATCAGCCACCAATTTTCCATTCATATAATGTTTTACTTTGCGTGTTTGAGCATTGATCGTTGCAGCAAAGAATACCCATTCGTTTTCGATTTCTTTTCCAAATACTTCAGGGCTGGAATACATATTATTATTTAATGACTCCGGACCGTTCTGTTCTCCGTAGTAGGCAATATGTAGTTTAAGCTTACCCATGCCGTTTATGTGCCAGCGCAAGCAGTGAAAAGCCTTTGGCTCAAAGTTTCTAAATTTCTTTTTGATAGGAGTAACATTTTTTATCCAACGGCCAGAAACCTCAAAACAAGTAATGGCACTTTCACCAGCTTTTAAGCGGTCTACTTTAACCCAAGCTGCAAGAGTCAAATTATTTTGTTTAGCACTATCGAGACGAACCATCGTACGATCATATTTCTTCTTGTATTGAAGTGCACCATTGTCGTTCCAGCGTCCTCTACCATTGGTGCATCCAAAAATATGAAGAGACTTCAGTCCATTTCCTTTAACATCCGGCCTAGACCTACGAACAGGTAGATTACTTTTAACCAAGTGTAGTAGGGTATCGGGATCGGTATTTAAATGATGGTTATTCTCTCTCCATGTTTTTAGTTTAAGCTCTCTTTCTTTTTCTTGAGCTAATTCAAAGTTTTCAACCGTTTTACTTATGTCAGGAGAGTAATCGAGGGAAACAAAACCAGATTTATTAACTTGTATTGCTTGTTTCTCTGTAAACTTTTTAAGTTCGTTCGATGTCTTTGGCTTTACTTCTATTTCACCATCAATAACATGTACTTTTGTAGACTCCCCAGCTTGTACTTGAAAGGCTGTTCCTAAATCAACTATTTCAGAGTCATCAGTAAGTATTTTAAAACCATGGCCGAACTCATTTACTTCACAATTAATGTTACCTTTTTCTAGAAAGATTTCTCCTGGTGTAAGGACTTCAAAACTTGTGCCTCCAGAGATGATTAGACTAGCCCCAAAGTCAAAATCTATTCTTGCAGTTCCACTCAAAAGGTGGACTTTTTCTAATGATATTTCTTTGCGATAATTGAAGTCTTTGTTTTCCCAAACAGCATTGTTCTGGCTGCTTATGTAAGCTAATGTTTGAATATCCTCGGTTTCAGTGATGGTATTCTCTTCTACTACCACTTTAGATTCATTTGGTTTAAGTGAAAAGTTAATCACAAAAGCGATGACAAGAATTGCTGCAAGAGAAAAGATAAAGCGTATTAGCTTTTTGTTCTTTTGGTCTTTTTTTAGACTTTCAATAATTTGGTCCTGATACTCTAGGTCTTCAGAATTCTTGTTTCCAAGTACTTCCTCTAGTAAAGGGAATTTTTGTTCGCTAGACGTAACGGATTTTGTTTTTCCCATGATCGCAAGCTGCTCAGTAAATTCATCTCTGAATTCATCGTCATCTTCTAATCTCTTAAGTAAGTCTTCTGTATCTTTAGGCTCTTGTTCTGAAAACCAAAGTTCTAGTAATTCCTTTAAGTCTTTATCATCCTCCATTGTTCAGCTCCTTTTGAACACAGGACCTTAATAAACCATTCGCTTTGTATTGTAAGTTGTAAATAGCGGAACAGCTTGAATCTATCTGGTCTGCTAAGTCTTGAGCTTTAGTTCCATTTAAATTTGATTTAACAACAATCTTCATATTTTGAGGCAGCTTGGCGATGCAAGTTAGTAAAGCTTTAATGCTTTCATCCTTTTCTCTGGCCATTTTTCCTTCCAGCTGAGGCAGGATAAGATCAATAACTTTCTCTTTGAAGTTGGAAAGCATATTTGATTGTCTCTTTTTACTTCGCATATAATTAGTCAGTTTGAACCGTGCTATACCGATAAGCCAATTGCTAAAGTTTTTACTTTGGTCGAAGTCTTTTATCTTATTGAATGCTGTTATGAAGACTTCCTGAGTGAGGTCATCTATATCGCTTTTGTTGAAAAGTATGGCTGCGATAAAGGACCTAACCATAAGTTTATGTTTGTCAACAATATACCAATAGGCGTCGATGTCGCCTTTGATGACTTTTTTAAGTGCCTTGCTAAGGTCTTCGTCATTCATACTATTCCCCATGCCGAAGCTAAAATTTGATTCATTTTAATCAAATTGTCCGCTCAACGCAAAATCTCTCTTATTTCATGATTTTTTAATTATTAAGAAGAGAATGAAATTCAGATATTGGGATATTTATTTCTTTTTCAAGAAGAAAATAATGAGAGCTCCTGAAACTAAAAGAATTGTCAGATATTGGAAAAGGCTAGTTCCTTGTTCGTTTAGCTCTTCTAGCTTATCTTCTTTAACTTGTTTTTCAGGCTCTTGTAAATCAGCAGAAATTCCACTTAAAGAAGGAATGGCTTTCATCTTAAGTACACTTTCAGAAACATAGTTTCCCCAAGGGACATCCATAAGTAAATCAATTCCTGGATTTTCAGTCTTAACTGTACAAGAGCAGCCACTACACAGATAGTCGGTTAGCTTTTTAAATGATAGTTGGTCAAGTAATTCTGCAGGTGCAGCTTCAAGGAATCGGCCACGGCCAAAAACGGGTATGACGACAGGCTTATCCGAGTGCCTAAGTTCAGGCCATTGTGATAAAAGCATATTTAGAAAAACTTCTTCTTTAGGATCGTTGCGATTAACTTTTAGGGTAGTGAATGAGATCTTTAACGGAATGGTCGATCGAATAACATTGTCGAGCTCTTTCTTAGTTGTTATTGAATCAATCTTATCTTTTTCATCCATCTGAATTATTTCTTCAGAGAGCTTATATTTTCCAGAAAAAAGTTCGCTGTATTTGGTTAAGTCATCTAAAAGTTTTTGATCTGGATCGATTGTAATCCAAATGACTGACTCGCCGCTAAGTAGAAGTTTCTGTAGAGTTTTTCTTGCAGGAGAGTCTAAGAGATTTGAAAGGTTTTCTTCATTTAAAATTCCCTTCCATACTGGTGTGTTGTTTTTTACCTGAGAAGGGTACTTGAGCTCAAGAGTACTAGCAGGGGCATCACCTTGCTTAACCGAAATCTTTAAATTTAGATTGCCATTCTTGTCTGGGAGTCGATCATAAAGCTTGTCTAGAATTAGCTTGTCATCTTCTGAAAAACCCTCTTCAGCTTTGTAAACGACTAGTTGATATTTGTCCGCAGCCCACCTTTCCAGAGCATATCTGAAGACAGGTATTTCACATGCTTGTGAAACGAGCACGATTAGTAATAGAATTATGGTTGAATAAAATACTTTCATAAAATGTATCTAACCCAAATGATCTCTTTTGTCAAATCAAAAAATGTTGGCTATTTTCCACATTAAGGATTGTGATATTAGTAATTGCCTCCCAAAAACATGTTAAAAAATAGTTTAGTTTGAAAAAAATATTAACTTTCGTAAAATATTTAAAATTAAAACTTTAAATGGATATGAAGGGGTAATATTTTAAAATGTTGAAAAAATCCCACAAAACTCAATCTTGTAGGTCTAAAAAATTCGACGTAATTGTTATCCGACAAAAAAAGAAGGCAATAGTTTAAGGTGACTATACAAGAAAAACTAGAACTGTTAGGAATCTCAAAAAAAGCTTCCAAGACTTATCTGACCCTCTTAAAAATGGGGTCTGGTACTGTAATGGATATTGCTTATAAAGCTGAGTTGAACAGAACTACAGTATACGATTTGTTGGAGTCATTGTCACAAAGAAAGCTAGTCACTCAAACCTACAGAGGTAAGCGTAGGATTTTCGTTGCTTTACACCCTGAGAAATTAAATCATATCATTGAGCAACAACAGAAAATTGTCGACAATATTATACCTGAGTTAAGTCAGTATTTTGAACAAACTGGAGGGAAGCAAAGGATTGAGTACTACGAAGGTCTCGAGGGTTTGATCTACGTCAATGATCAGTTGTTAGAGACTACTGAAAAAGAATACTTTTACTTTGGTTCAGTTAAGGAGATGACCCATATAATAGGTCATTACTACTTAGAAGATTATGTCGCGAAGAGAATTAAGAAAGGTATTTGGTCCAACTGTATTCGTGTTAGGGAAAAAGAGACCGATTTAGGATTTATGGAGGGGAGTGAAAAGAATATGCGTCGAGTACGTTATTTCCCTAAAAAGTTTGGAGAAAACGTCGCAGCTCTTTACATAACAGATTCAAAAATAGTAGTCATTTCTTCTATGAATGAAGGCTTTGGCTTAATAATAGATAGTCCCGAATTAATTAACCTTATGAAAATGATATGGAAAATGCTTTGGGAAGTAGCGGAAGAATAGGATAAGCAATGAGTAGAGTCTTAATATTTTTAATGATAGTTTTGAGCGCAGAGGGCGCGTTTAAACCTGTAGATTTAGAGTTTTCTTCAAAAACTGTTTTTGGGCGAGATTTTATTTCTCCTTCTAAGCACAAAGGGAAGTTTCAAAAAGCACCTATTTTAGATGGAAATAAAGTCGTTCTGAAGAATGGGAACTTTCTTCTCATGCAGGGCTTAAATAAAGATAATCTATCCAAAGATAAGTTGTCTGTTGAAGCTGTTGTTTCACTAAAACAAACTCAAAAGTGGGGCTCAATTGTTGGTTATTTTCAAGACAATGGAAATTATGAACGTGGGTTCTTATTGGGCTTCAATTCCAATAAATTCTTCTTCGCATTATCAACTGGAGGAGCTCTACAGTATGTTTATAGCAAAGAAGCTATTCAAAAAGAAAAAGTTACTCATTTAACAGGCAGTTTCGACGGTAAATCTTTAAAACTATTTGTGAATGGTAAGCTTTCCTCTTCAAAAGAACTAAAGGGGAAGATCGTTTATCCCGATGACGCATTCTTTTCTGTAGGAACCTACAAGGATAAAGATGAAAACTACCCCATGGTAGGAAGCTTATATAAAGTTTCAGTTTCAGAAAAAGTTTTTACTGAGAAGAGTATCCAAGCCAAGGCAGATAGCTATGCGTCTTTAATTCCACAAAGTTTTATATACAGGCAAGTTCCGGCAATTCGCTTTCTGGGTCCTACAAAAGCTGAAGTAAGCTGGATGACTAATGTGGATATGAATTGTTCTTTGGTAATGAAAGGGAGCAATAAAAAGTATTCAACTAAAGGAAAGGTCCACAAGGTTATTCTTGATGGCCTAAAACATAAAGAATCCTATTCATTTAAGATTCATGGTCTTTATGGGAAAAGTAGGTTTGAGTCTCAAGAGATTCAAATAGAGAACAACTTAAACTTTTCCAGGTTACCATTTATTTCACAAAGGAAAGGTGAAGGTGCTGCTCAGTCCTTATTTAAAAGTAAAATCCTCAAAGGTATGGTAGCTTTACATGGAAACGGAGTAGATGAAATAGCTCTGGATCTGGTCGCTAAAACAGATGTGATCGTTGCATTACTCTCATTCGATTCTGAACAGGCAAAAACTTGGAGAGAGAAGCTATATAAAGCTGGTGTTTATGGAAGTCGGGTTACAGTCTATCATGCTGCTTTCCTAGAAGACTTGCCGATAGCATTAAATACTTTTAATTATGTGTATACGACTTCGGCAGATAAAAAGCAGATAGAGAAGTTAAAAAGCTTAGTTAAACCAGAAGGCTTTCTAGCTAGTAATGTTGAGCAAAGTCAATCCAAAGGGTTTAAGAAAGCTAAGTTAGATAGCCTTAATGTGCTTGTGAAAAACAGTCCAGTTAATAGTGGCGAATGGAAGTCTCAATACGGAAATGGAGGAAATACAACTTATACTGGTGAAGGACTTAATGGACTTTCAGCAACTGATAAGCTGAGATTGCAATGGATCGGTAGACCGGGAGGAAGTTTTGGCATCGACCGAAACCCTCGTATGCCAGCACCTTTAGCGTCAAAAGGGCGTTTATTTCACCAGGGAATGAATAGAATGGCTGCAATTGACTCACATAATGGAACGATATTGTGGAGTTTGGAAATACCTGATTTAAGACGTGTGAATATTCCAAGAGATGCATCAAACTGGTGTACAGATGGCGACAATTTATATACTGCAGTTAAAGACCAGTTACTTATTATTGATTGCAAAAATGGAGTGATTAAATCCTCTATGAAAGTACCAGATAGTAAGAACTTTGATTGGGGATATATCGGAGAAGAAAAAGATCGCATCTACGGAAGTTCAATCAGAAAAAACTCCCAATATAATGATTATTGGTCTGGGGCGAGCTGGTACGATAAAGTGGATAATCATAGTACCGCCAAAGTCTGTAGTACTTCATTCTTTGTCTTCAACAAAAGTACGGGGAAAGCACTTTGGAGGTACAGAAAAGGCTTAATCATCAACACAACGATATCTCATTATGATGATAAGATCTATTTCGTTGAGTGTAGGCATCCAGACATGTTGGCACTCAAACAGTCTCGAACAGCTGATCCGAAGTTATGGGAAAAACAATATTTGGTTTGCTTGGATGCTAAAAGTGGTGATGAGATAGTCTCAAAGCCGATTGATACACCAGATGGCAATGTTGTTTTTTATCTACAAGTCAGTAAAGAAGGGATATTTACTACAGCCTCAAATAGCAAAGATAAAAAGTATCATATAACTGCCTTTTCTCATACCGGTAGCAAACTTTGGCAAAGTGCACATGTTTGGCCAGATGGACGAGCTCACCATTCTTCCCACATGCAGCATCCAGTGATTATTGAAGACAAAATTTATCTTGAGCCTTTTGCATATTCAACCAAGACTGGAAAGAGCTTAATCAAAGGAATTGGCCGCAAAGAAGGCTGTCATATCTACGTTGGTTTCAAACAGGGCCTTCTATTTAGAGGTACAAATAGACAGATCTCAATATGGTCAAATGAAACAAGAAAAACGACAACATGGAAAAGACTTCGTCCTAGTTGTTGGCTTAGTATGCTGCCAGCAAATGGGCTGGTTCTTGTTCCTGAAGGAGGAGGCGGTTGCTCTTGCGGTGGCTGGATGGAAACGTCGCTCGGATTTACTCCTTGGGAGGCAAAATAATGAATAAGCTTTTATTAATACTTTTCACTCTCACTTTAACTCTCATTGCTGAGGATTGGCCGACTTATATGAAGGACTACAGAAGAAGTGGTGTTTCTAAAAGTCAACTTTCTTCTACCTTGAAATTGAAGTGGACTATTAAGTCAAAGAGTCTTCCTCAAACAGCTTGGAGTAACCCTGCTAAATGGGATGCTTATTCAGGAAATTCAGACCTTCAATCTCTTAGAAACTTTGATCCAGCATTTTTTGTGAGCGGAATAGGTAGTGAGCTATTTTATGGTTCGTCAGTAGATAATGCTGTTCATTGTATAGATACGAACACTTCAAAAGAAAAGTGGGTCTTCTTTACTAATGGCCCGGTCCGATTCCCTCCAACAGTCCATAATAATAAATTATACTTTGGTTCGGACGACGGTTTTGTCTACTGTATTTCTAAAGAAGGAAAATTGATTTGGAAATACCAAGCAGTACCTAAAGCAAGGATGATTTCCAGCAATGGAAAGTTAATATCCACTTGGCCTGTTCGTACAGGAGTCATCGTAAGGGAGAACAAAGTATATTTTGCCGCTTCTTTAGTTCCTTGGGAACCATCCTATGTTTGTTGTGTAAATGCTGAAGATGGTAAAGAGATTTATAAACATGAACACAACGAAATCACTTTAGAAGGCGCAATACTAATAAGTCCAGATAGACTTATCATTCCTCAAGGTCGAGCATCTGCTCTAATGTTTGATCTGAAAACGGGAAAGCATGCAGGAAACCTTGGTAATGCAGGAAGTACTTTTATCATTCTCACTGAAGATCAAAAACTGATCACAGGTCCTAAAAACCAGAGAGCAAAAAGTCATGTGGTAAATATTACTGATTCAAAGAGTAAAACGAACATGGCTCAGCTTGATGGAACAGATAGAATGATTATCGATGG
>Ga0075480_10002154_pt1 | contig 12643 bp, 15 predicted proteins | sample DEB08_DNA_7_FD_81590 | JGI IMG/M metagenome (GOLD analysis project Ga0075480, IMG submission 81590) | Aqueous microbial communities from the Delaware River and Bay under freshwater to marine salinity gradient to study organic matter... | ecosystem: Environmental > Aquatic > Marine > Coastal ... | reverse complement strand
TAGTATGTCTTTCAATTTCAACATTACATCAGTATATTTACAAAGTTTATCGTACAAAGCAACATTTTCTGGTAATACGATGTTGAAGCTCTTGATAGAGTTGAACTTCTGAACAGCGAGTATGTAGTTTTCCATAGTTGAGTATATTGGATACTATGGAATTGATCTAATCAAATTTTTTTATTGGATTGCGTAAATTTCGTCTTTTGGTCGTCTTAGAGATGCTATAAGGGATGATCTGTTTCTCTTATATATCTTCTTTATGTCTTTAAACTTTGCCATCATACGTAACTCTTTTACATTATAATTGTTGGGTTATTTGTGATACACTCGCGAGCACACCAATAGTTGGAACATCCAAATAACTCCATATAATACTCATCAACTCGTAATTGTCTAATACCACATCCATATTTAAGAACTATAAGATATACTATAGTGATAGTTATTATGGATATCTCAATAATAGGATCTTATGTTTATGATTTCTTACAAATTTATGTTATGGTTGTGTTCATAATCTATTTGATTATTTCAATAGCATTTGTACGTCGTATCATAATGAACTCATCAAATTTTATATGTATAGAGTAAAATTATGAAGAAAAATAATTTTATTAAATGGCTGTTTGAAAAGAGAGATGTTGATGGTCTTATCATAGCCTTTCTCATTTCTGCATCAGTAAACTCATTCATTTCTAGTTTAACCGTGTCTGTTGTCGATCCCATCATTGAAGGATTATTACCAAAGACTGATGATAAAACAGAACAAGTTCTAAATATTAACGACTATTTCGTGTTTCGATTTAAATTACAATATCTTTTATCCGGAATAGTAAGACTGTTAATTACATTGACTCTGGCGTTCTTCACAGTCAAGTATATATATAAGTTCTTAAACTTTGAATGATATTGTGACAACATTATTCTTCATTTTTGTTTTCGTTTCATTCGTTAAGTTAATCGTTCCATCGGTTCTGTGTTCTATGTAATCAACAAATGCTTTAATACTTCGTTTCGACGGAACTCTAGAATGGTAGAAGTGAAACAACTTTATAAATATGGTATTCCAGAAACATAATGGATACTGTTTATAGTACGTTATATTGAACGAGACTTCTGTATCAATAATACTCATTGACTTAACGAAAGGATTAATGATACTATCTGTTATTAAAGAGTACCATTCTTTTAGTTCGGTTTCTACGGACAGTAGGTTATCCTTCACTTGATTTCCATAAGCATATTGTACAGACGGATCTATCTTTTCTCTATAACATCCGCGTACAGACCATTTTGGTGTTGTGTCTTTAAAATAAGGTATCTCGTGTGTGTTTGCATATTCCACTATACATTTTTTATATAAATCTAATAACGGTCTTTCAATTGTGACGTTATCAATTACCGATTCTTTTTGTAAAACACCCAAGTTAAACAATGATCTTGCTCTACAAATATTTGTGAATATGTTTTCGACAATGTCGTCTTTGTGATGTGCCAACAAAACAGAATCACAATTTTCGGTCTTCAGTACTTGTTTGTACATATTAAATCGCAACTTTTTAGTATACTCTTCGTATTTACTTCTTTTAGAATCTCCACGTTGTATATCCGTTATGTCCATACAATATAATTGTATGTCATTATACTCACACCATTTCTCCAGAAACTCCCTCTCTATATATGTCTCTGGTCTATTGTTATAATTAATATGTATGCCAATAACCGTTTTATTCAAATAATTTAATATAGATATTAACACCATAGAATCGACACCACCAGATAGAGACACTACGTATTTGTCATAAACCGCATATTTTTTCATTGTATTGAACAAGATTGAGTTATCATCTAAGATGTTGTCTTTAAGATGGGAATTGTTGGATGGTACATATTCCAATACAAATTTATATTCTTCATAATCCATTATAACAATACAAGATATCTACTAACTATTCTCTTCACACTTTTATATAATTTTATATTTCATACATACTTCCATCTTCTACATCAAAAAGCATAGACTTGTCATCTATAAATCGGTCAAAACGCAAATTGTCAATACCATACTCCATACTCTCTATAGAATTTACGTATCTATCAAACTCTTCCCAAAAAATTACACATTCTTTCTTGTCTCTCATCAACGGATTCTTACATTTCAACATTAATTTCTTTTCAATATCTTTGTGTTTTTGAGTGACAAATCTAGGATTAACATTAATGGGACGATTATTTGCAAAGACAATCATTTTTTACTTATTTAAATAATATTTAAATTAAAAATTATAAATGTTAGATATTGTTAGTAGTCAACCATTATGTATATGTTCTAATATAGATAAGAGACATATAGTATTAGAGAAACGTAGATTGGTGAAGACACATAAGAGTACACGAAATAAGTTGTGTGCGAAGTTAAGAATGGTTCAGGACAATATTATAAACGATACACATTCTCAAAACTACAGTTATAAAGAATCCATAGAATCGATTAAACAACTGTATATGATTGCAATGAATTTAGAAAAACTGAAGAATGAAATAGATAAATATGAAGATGAAAATTATATAAAAAATTTATTAATACTTCGTAATCATAGCCTTAGTACGCACAATGACGACCTCGAACTTTAAATATTTTATTTTATTTAAATAAATATGAGTGGTCTCCCCGCAATTGCTCTTAACTTCGTCCCTAAAGAATATATCCCATTTCTAAACAAAGAAGAATCCTTCGCAACCACATCTTCTTCCAATAATATGTCTGTTACAACTCTTATAATGAATCTCATCAACTTAGTTGTGTGTTTCGGTGCTATGTACTACGCATTCAAATGTGGTGGTAAATTTCTTGATGTTTTAGGTGCTTGTTGTTGCAGTTTCTGTTATTTAGCATACAGACTTGCTGTAGGTTGTCCTGTAGTAGTACAACAACAGATAAGTACAATGTAAAGTAAAATAATTTCTTATATAAGAATAATTATGTTATCGTTATTTTTTATTGAAAGTTTAATCGTAACTTTTATTATTATAGGCATTTATCATATCTTCACTGATACTATCTTTCCTAACTGGTTCTTTGCCTTTATCGTATTCTTTGGATTCAAATGGTTGTTAAACTATAGAAAATGTACAATCAGTTATATAGAAGTAAAATTAAGAGGGGTGAAGAAGGATGACGGGTATTTGTACAGATTTTTGAATGATATAGTAGATTACAGATATAACTCAAATATTTACTTAATTTATCCATTTGTAACTGTCTTTGTACTATATCACTACCAGAAGACTGGGTTTACACAGTACCTATAATTGAATGGCTTGTTTTTCTTCTTGACTCATACGATTCCATTCGTTACGAATCATTTCTTGGATAGCACCACGAGTTAGTTCTGGGTGTCTGTTGCTGTAAAAGGTAGCACGTTGAGTACGAAACCGTTGCCACTTTCTCATCATCACAGAACGTGCACCCGTCCGTCTCACCGAAGATGGAACTGATATAGACGAAGATGGTGCTTGTTGTTGTGATGCACCGGACGTTGATCGAGTAACTCGTCTCTCCGGAAGAATATTCTGATTCACCCGAACAGAGAGAACGTCCTCCAAGACCCGAATCTGATGTCGTAGTCCCACTATCTGTTGCTCCATAACGTTTACATTTCTTTTGAACTGTTCAATCGTGTTTTTCAGTTCTGCTATTGTCGTCTCTTCAAGAGTTTTGAAACGTTCCTCGTTATTCTGCAACAACCCTTCTATCCGTCGGTTGTTGTTACATACATCTGATCTGATCTGTACCACCTGTTCCTGTAACACACGTATATCCTCATTCTCCATACTACCAGTAGATTCACTAAACGTTTGTAAAAGAACGAGTACTTCTGGGAAAATAACGTGTCTACAGACACAACATACGGAGTCGTTAGAGGACTCGAGGTATTTGGTCAAACAAGTAAGATGGTACGAGTGAGAACACGGAAGTTTAACGACTTTGCTGTCGTTTTCACTGGAATAACAGATTGAACAATCTTCGTAAAAATCACTTAATAACGTGCTTTGACTGTCGGTCATCGTAAGCGTAAACGGATACATAAAGAGTGCAGACTAGGGTTTCGTGACTATATTTAGACAAGTTAATTTTCCGTCGTTTTTTTCTTGCCACGTTTCACCGTATTGAGAGTCTTCTGCGAAATATCCAAATGTGAGTGAATTTGATTACATAATTCTTTTTTATTTAATTGTTTTAACTTCTTTGGAAGATTTTTATTATCTACAACTTCTTTTAAATCAATTAATCTAAAGTACTTTTCACATTGTTCAACAGATACACCCGTTTTCTCTGTTGATTTATCATTAGATTTTGGTTTGGTAATTACATTATTCTGTTTATTAGATAAATGTTGGATTAAGTGTTCACACATTTTTTGTTTTGGTAAGTATTTTATCTTTTTATTTAATTTATCTAATGATGAAGATTTAACTAATTCTTTTATCTCAGGTACTTTTCTCTTCTTACATTCATCCATAGTCATAACCTTATCCTCTAATACACCTTCTTTCTTTGATGTTTTCTTTTGTTCTTTTGGTGTTTTCTTTTGTTCTTCATCATTTATGATGTTGTTGAATTCGTTTTTCAATCTGTTGATGGTGTATCGTTCATAAGGATTCATATTGTGGACGTTCTCTATAAGATTTGTTAATTTATCTAATTTGTCCAGATTCTCCATATTCACCTTCTTCAATCGAGTTAATCTGCTTAATAAAGCACCCACTGCGAATACGTCTGCCTTCCTTGCGAATACATTCGTAAAATGATCAAATATAAACTTTGAATCAAGATGTGTCTTTTTGTTCTCTTTCAAATGTTTTATTAGCGAATCTACAAAAGACTCGAATTGTTTTTCCCGTAAAGAAGTTAGATTGGGTTTGAAGACAATAGGAATGTATCCATCGAGACCTTTAAATTTTTTACTATAGAAATCTTTCATAATATTAGTTTTAAGATCTTCATAATAAGTGTCTGTCACTAAGAGTTTGTTTCTAAATAATTTTAATATGAGATATACTTTGAATTCTGGTGGAAAGATTTCATAAGAATATCCCAGAATACTATCTCCATTCTTATATAATTCATCAAATTTACAAGTCAAACCGAAATCGATCAATAGTAGTTTCTCTTTTGTGGATATCAACACATTAGGCATCTTAATATCCAAATGAACCAGACTGTTATCCTCTAGTAATCTAACCGCATCAATCAATTGATTAATATGTTTTACAGATTCTTTATCGAATAACTCAATATCATAAGTTTTACGAACATACTTTTCCAAATCAGTTCCTTTCTCTTTGTAGATTATTTGATAGAATTCTTTTATACTTTTTTGTAACTTAGACGAGGTGTGGCGACACTCTCTATTCGTATTATTATTTTCAACATCTTCTCTTGTTATATTACAAGAAGCTATTGGTATGTTAAAGTGATTTGCGTTGTTGTCGATTTGTTTCATTTTGTAACCCATTTTGTTTTCATCTTCGAATTCGTGTATATCGTTAAAGATCTTTCCAACACCGGAGTGTTCTTCGCCAGTTTTGCATTTTATACTTGGATAAAAGATGCATCCATATGTACCTGAACCTAAATAGGATCCTGCTTTCATCACGATTTATTATATATATATTTAAAATTTGAATCGTATATTATAGTTAATAATATACAAATATGTGGTCTCTTGTTTTCAATAAAGTTAATTTTGATATTATCGAAATATCGAATGATCTACTATATATACTTGGGTATACAATAGAAGAATCTAAAGAACTCACACTTCTATCACTATTGAATGATGAGATGAAACGAATACACGAAAAAATTGTCAAACCCGACAACAATATAGACTACTCCAAAAAAATAGAGAACCTCAAATCAATGAGAACTCTAAATATGTTACCATTACGTTGTAAAAATAACACGTATCATATGTTTGGTTTTGATGGTGTAACACGAAACGATAATGATAATTTTGTCTTCAGTTTCAAACCTATAAGTAGTGTTGATAATATACAGATACCAAAGTACTTCCATAATTATATAAACGGTATACCCAAGAATATATTTCTTGAACAGTATACCAACACATACATTGTATGTTTTGATATAATGAATTCGACAGATTTGTGTAATAGAATTGGTTCGTTTAGAATTGCGAAGATATATAATAATTTGTATCAAATCGTTCATAACAGTCTCTACGAGATATCGTATCCATATATCAGGATACACGAAACTTGTGGAGATAGTATAATGTTAATAGCAAACACATCATTTCTACCCAAAATACAAAAAATAACAGAACTAATATTGAATACTTGTGAAACGATAATATTACAAGTCAATGAAACGAAAGATTTTAAAATAAGATGTGGTATTGCTAGAGGCGATGTTAGTGGTGGTATTATTGATGGAACCAGTTTTCGAATATTTGGTTCTTGTGTACATATGGCTAGTCGATTGGAATCGGTGTGTTTGGGAAATCATATGTCCTGTCAAAAAGAGATAATCGATGAATCCATCGATTATCCTTACATAAAAAAGTTCAAACTGAACCTTAAATCGAAACTCCTTAAAGGTTTCGGTGAAACACTGTATTATGATGTAAGTCTATAAGATATTATGAATATCCCCCTTACATCTACAGTTAGGACAAGAGTATGTGTTGTTTCGTAATGATACGATGAACCAGTTTCGTACACAATTGTGATGAAACGTGTGTCCACAGGGTAAACTCCCCATATTCTCGTTGTCCTCGTTTAAACATATACTGCATATACAATCTCCCGAAATATTACCTAATTTCAAATTAGATAATTCGTTCTTAGATACTGGATTTTGAATGTTATTAAAATCAAGTCTCCTTGGAGATAATGGCCTTCGAGGTGTATCGTTTCCATACATAGATGGTGGACGATACGGCCTTCGAGGTGTATCGTTTCCATACATAGATGGTGGACGATACGGCCTTTGGGGTGTAGGTGTTGTAACAGGTGTTGATATCATAGTCGACATCTTTCGCTGTTAATAATTTGTATATATGTAAAAATTGATGAAAATCTAGTGATTTTCATCAATTTTTATTTTTTCCATAATAGAGTATAGTTTGGTAAGAATTGAATTCGTGTTAGGACGAAGGGTTTTGTCTGTGTGTGTACATACGGATATAAGTTCGTTTAATTGATTAAAGTTGTCGGTATTTCGTATCTTTAGAGTGTTATTGATCTTCTTGAACATCATTTGTACGGGAGATAGTTTCTTAACACATTCATAAGGGTTTCTTCCACCAGACCATATGAAATAGAACAACAATCCCAGAGAATATATGTCTGTATTGATGTTGTACTCTTCGCCTTTAAGAATTTCGGGTGACATCCACGTGTAAGTACCCTTTTCCGGTGAATGACCTAAGTATTCGACGGATTTTGATTGTTGTACTAATTTTGATATACCAAAGTCACTCAACTTGACTTTACCCATATCATTCACTAAAACATTCGATGGTTTTATGTCTCTATGTAGTATCACGTCGGGATACCTATTATGCAAGTAATGTAGTGCTTTTGTAATATCGATCATCATATTCACCTTATTTAAAGAAGTTAATGAATCTTTGTGTTCAGTGATGTAATCTTGAAGGTTTCCATTGCCCATATATTCAAAAAGTATGTACGTAACATCATCTTTTCTGTTAAATCCCAAAAATTGAACAATCTTTGGGTGAATACATTTAGATAGAACCATCAATTCGTTTATCATATTATCATTCGTCTTCACAACCTTCACACAAACCCTCTCGTGTCTCCATTCACCTTCATATACTGTCACATTCTCATTCGAAAACACACTGTTCTTATAGTCTATTTCTTTTATATCAACATAATAGTCATATACAGTTGTTGTTGCTATGTTTTCACATAATTGTAGACTTTCGTAAGAAGACACATTCATCTTAAATGATGAACCCATTTATCTTAACATACTATTATCTTCTTTTTTCCTTAAATTATAAAAATTGATAAAATATACATTTTTTTTACATATAATTAACAAATCTACTGTTACATTACAGCACTCAAAACAATGGCTACTGTTCACGACAACCAGATTGTATGCGGCAAGTCCATCATTAAGGAGTTTGACAACGACAAATATCATTTGTTGCTGTTGGCTCAAATGCAGATGGGCAAGTCAGGTACGTATTGGTACGTGATCTACAACATGTTGTTTGGAACTGGTAATACTGTTGACAATGTCTTGGTTCTCTCAGGGAATCGCGAGACTGAATTGCATCAACAGGTATATCAGGACAAACAGGAATATAAGAAATGGTATTTTTCTCAACCCGAGGTCGTCGAAGGACGTACGAAGGATGAGATTAAAACTATGAAGAAGTCTTGTGCGGAGAAGATTACCATTCTATGGGGGACTCAGTTGTCCAACACCGATTACAAGGTGAAAGAGAACACCCTCATTGTATGGGACGAGGCACATTATGCTCAATCTGAGGATAATACTCCGGATCGGTTCTTTAAGAATCAAAATCTGGAGTCCTTGATTAACTCAAGTGTGTCTCTTGACGATGCTCGAAAGAACAACGTCAAAGTCTTATCCGTCAGTGCTACACCTTTCAGTCAACTGACTGTGAACTGTGACAACAACGATGATTCCAGCATCTTCAAATGTATGCGTTTGGAACCATCCCCGAACTACTACGGCGTCAAGTATTACCGTGACAACAATCGTATCCACAAGTCCTTCCTATTGGACTACGGGCATACAGAAAGTTTCACTCAACTTATCGACAAGTACACCTCGTTCGAGGATCCTAAATTTATGATAATTCGTGCAAACAACAAGGACTCTTACAATATTGTTCTTGATGTCTGTAACGAACGTGAAATCGAATGTCTTATCTATGATTCTACTCATAAAGGTATGGACATCAACATTTTGAAGAACAAACCGAAAAAACCCACCGTGGTTTTGATCACTGGTATGTTGCGTATGGGCAAAGTGCTCCATAAACAACACATAAATATGGTGTTCGAGTCGGCTACCAAAAACAAGTCCTCACGAAAGACAGACACTGGTCTACAGGGTCTTCTTGGACGCGTTTGCGGTTACTCGACTAACGGTTTCAACATACACGTTTATGTTGACCCGTCTTTGATGATACAAGTCGACCAATACATTGAGTCTTATGATTCGAATCATGGTCCTATTACTACAAAGGCAATGAACACTCGTGCGAAACCGCCAGTGAAGAAGACGAAACGCTGTTACAACATCGTACAGATCCCTTTCAATGAGAATTTTCTCACTAAGAAAGGTAATCTGGTCAAGAAGAATGTTGTGGATTGGCTTTTGATCAACCAAACTACCCTCGAGGGTCTTAACGACTCTCAGTGTAACGAGTTGAATCTCGCTATCCACGACACCACAAGATTTGTAATGAAAAACATTACACTACAATCTAACTCATCCCTACGGAAGATGATCAATAACGGTTCGAAGGAGTGTTATCTCACCCTCGAACACAACAAGATCTACATTGTAAATGAGATTGATAACGTGTATATCATCATTCGTGATATGACAAACGAGGTACCACCGGATCAAGAAGGTGTTGACCACACGAAAGAACTCTATGTTCTTGATAAGTGTGTCTTCAAACCGTCTAGGTTCAATTGCCTTGAATGAAATATTACTAAAAAACAAAAAAACCGAAAGAAAAACAGGATACATTCGTATCTTTGTTTTTTCTTCTATAGTTCAATTTCCAATGGTTTATAATTAATTCTGTTGAAATCATTCTTTCTTCCTCGAGCATTATTTATAAACATTTTATTTAACTTTTTAGTTAATTGCTTTGCATCGTGATTATGTCCAAATACACAACATTTGACATTGTCATTCATAACTATCTCCTCTATCCTCGAATTACCGTAATGACCCGCATATCGTCGGTCTAACGGATAATTATCCGACATTAATTCTTTTATTGGAACTGTATGTGTTACAATACATATATCATAATACTGTTTCATATATTTGTCTACTTTATCTCTCAGATATTCATAATCTTTGTGTGCTTTTTCTATGATATTATGGACGACTTGCTCTTTAGTTAAATTTTGTGTACACCAACTTATATCAAAGTTGTGTATACATTCGTCACAGGATATGAACGGTTCACACATTTTGAAATCCCACCATCCACAACGTCCAATGATAACCGTTGTACCATCATCTGTAAAGAATTCTCTATTCGATAAATTATAAAAATTACTAAATCCTATCATTTCATTGTTTATTCTCTCGTTCGCGTACTCTAGATTATCGTAATGATCTGTAGATTCATGATTTCCATCCACATACAACACATTTGTATATACAAAACAGGCTTTCTTTAATTCTTCTATTGTTAAATCAATGTCGTCTGCTATATCACCTGCAATGATAACATTATCATTAATCTTCTTTTCCAACCAATCGTACGGATAATCTTGCCAATTCTCTATATGCAAATCACTCACTACATCAAACTTCATTTTATCAATTAATTAAATTTTACTTAAGTATTTTGATTATTAAATTTTCTAAACAATAATGTACAGACGTCTCTTCAAATACGTTATCCCAGAGAAACATCTTCACAACACTATCACATATTACACAAACAGGAACATAACACCTATATTGGATTATGTCGTTGAACATAATACTGATCAATCAGTTATCCATCGTTTTATGGATAAAAAGTTACAATTGTTTGATGATTTTCCCAATTCATATCATTCGTTGAAGTTGTCATCTATAAACTTCGATATCTACAAAACTTTCTTATTGGCAAAGAGTTGTAAAGAGAATAACATAAAGTTACTTGTTGATGCTGAAGAATACGATGTACAAGACAAAGTAAATGATATTACACACAGACTAGTTCAAAACGGGTATGATTATAATATCTTTAAAACATATCAAATGTATCGAAAAGATATGTTTAGAGAACTTGTGAAAGATCTTCATTTCCATCAAACACAAAATTTGATTCATAACATTAAATTGGTTCGTGGAGCTTACATCTTCAAAGATATGAATAAGAACATTATTCACGAAAATAAACATAATACAGATGTTGTTTTCAATGATTCTATTGATTTACTGGTTGAAGAAATAACTCAAACATCTAAGATAAATCTTATTGTAGCTACACATAATATGGAATCGTTTGATAAGATACGGTATATTCCGTCTAATTATAATGTACAACACGCAGCATTGATGGGAATGGAAGAAAAGTTTGATGATAAGATACGATTTGTTAATCGTATGGTACATATTCCATTCGGTCCTTTACATTCCGCATATCCATATATGTTACGTAGACTTATTGAAAATAATCCATTAAATGATCAAATTATTGAATACAAGCAAAAATATGATCATTATATAAATAATGGACAAAACCCCATCGACGTCTCAAAGTAATAATGACTTCTATTACGATATGTACGATATGGTCTCTCAAGATTTATACAATTTTCTTAAAAAACAATCCAAATCTAAAGAATAGTTTTGTTGGTATTCTATAATAATGGACAACGATTGGATTGTACTAGATGAAAATATCCAAAATAAACCTGTAATTGAACATATTATCTGTCAAGATGATCAAATTATCTGTCAAGATGATCCAATTAATGATGTTATTGAAGATATTGAGAGATCGATAAATACTGGTACTCGTTACACAAGTTCTAACACTTCACATTACAATCGATATACAAATTATTGTTTTGATTATGTTATGTATATGGACAGATTGTACAATGCTCTAATAAAAAAAGTTTTTTTATTATTTAATCAATATAGTATTTGGAAAAACGTATACAAAATTTAAAGAATCTCTAAAATTAAATGGTGTTTTCTACGATATGTAGTATGACAAGTAGCAACAGTATCGTTAAAGCACCAACACAAAAATCTTTCACAAACTCTCTTCAGTTGTATAACATACAGTATAACCAAGTTAACAAACGTATTAATTTATTAGTCTTAAAATTAAGTAATTCAAATGAGAAGGATAAAGACGATGTATATTTAGAGTTACAAACACGAATCGACGACAAAAGAGATATTATGAACAAAAAAAGAGATTTATATAAATCTTACAACTTATACTGGGACGAAGAGTTCTTCTAGATTTTATTTTGTATATTAGTATTCTGTATTTTTAGTGTATATTATATAGGTTTTGTATATAAGTTAGTTTACCACGATATTTCATTATTTTTCAAGTATTCATTACATAATTTAAAATGATTATTTCCAACAAACGGTTTTCTTAAAGATGGTTGGATGTAACGTTTGTTACTTACGTCAAACGCCAATCCTGTCGCAACACCGTTCCAAAAAAACTATGTAAAACTAACTAGTAGTTAATTTTACTTGTTTTCATTAAGTGTAATGGAACGCCTACCCTACGAATCGTTGATTCGTAAAAATCAAGTTCTTGGTTATCGAACTTAATAAGTTCCAAAGTATTAAACTTTGTTAAATTAGTTCTTTAGATAAGAACTAATTGGT